>VTLG01005988.1_pt1 | contig 28522 bp, 42 predicted proteins | sample 4694571 | NCBI WGS metagenome assembly VTLG01 (sample SAMN12604809, study PRJNA352737) | marine metagenome | biome: ENVO:00000447; feature: ENVO:00000209|ENVO:00000569|ENVO:01000036; material: ENVO:00002151; isolation source: viral sequences binned using virsorter ...
ACTCTGCAAAACTTGAAATAAATGTTGGTTCTGCCGTTACTGCTTTAGATATTCAAGGGTCAGAGGGTCAACTATTTTCTGTAACAAATAATTTAACAACAGGATCTATATTCGCAGTCAATGATGTGAGTGGAACTCCTAGCATCAACGTCGATGCAGATGGAACAATTCAATTAGCACCATTTCTTGCAAGTGATAAGATTGGTATTGGAACCACGAATCCAGCACATAAGTTAGATGTGATTGGAGATGCCCTTGTAAATGGGACATTATTTTTAGACGATACTACAAATGAAGTTGAAAAAATTACAGGAGCAGCTGGACACTTAGACTTTTACGCTGATTCATCCATAAGATTATATGAAAGTGATGCTAATAGATTAGGAATAACATTTGACATTAATCAAACTTCAACTGATAGAGATGTCAGAATGTACTTCTTGGGTGAAAGTACTACTTATTTACATAGTCCTGCTAGTAATACTCTTGGATTCAAGATTAATGATAATGATACTTTGAGGCTTGCAGATTCTAAAGTTGGTGTCAATGTCACTGATCCACATTGTGCACTGGACGTAAGACACTCAAATGGTAATAATCCATTGGTGGAACTTCATCATTCTAATCTTGATACTCTGGGAGAGGTCATAAGAATAGGAAGAGTTGATGTCGATGATATTAGATTTCATTCAATTAAATCAAAACATAGTGCTACTGCTTCCGACAATAATTTGATAATCTTCATGCATGATGGCACAAACACAGGTGGTACTGGACTTGGACAAACAGAAGCTGTGCGTATTCGAGGTAATGGTAGAGTTGGTCTTGGAACCGATAATATTAGTCAAAGACTTGTTGTACAAGACTCGATGCAACTTCGAAGTTCTTTATATAATACCATTTTATTCTTCCAAAGAACTGATATTGGTGCGAATGGTTGGATAGGAATCCCAGAATGGAGTCCTACTGCTCTTTATATCTTTGGTCCTACATCAAATAGTAATGAGGTAGCTGCTGCATACGGTGGAGGAGACTGGACTTTCTCCGCAGGTGGTACTACGGCTTTAAGAATTAAAAATGCTACAGGTACTGCTACAACAGCAGTAAACATTGGTGGTGATTATAATCAGACAACCAGAACAGTAAAAATTACTGGTGATGCAGAAGTCACTGGAACTTTATTTGCAAATATTTCAGGAACTGTAAATCCGAGTGGAGATTTAAATATAGATGGATCTCTTGTATTTGATAATACTGTATCCAAAATTATCACAGATACATCAGATGGGTCTGATAATAAAGCAATCCTTATATGTGGTGGAGGAGACACTGCTACAAGTAGAGGTGCACTTGCTATTTTTTATGGAAATGAATTAAATTCTGGTAGATTAGATTTTTACTCTGGTGTGGGTGGGGGAGATATAACCTTTAACACAGGCACTACAACAACTGAAAGACTTCGCATCAGAAGTAATGGTTTTGTTGGTATCAATACTAATACTCCAGGAAAACCTTTGGATGTTCATGGAAATGTTCAGATTGGTTCAAAATCTAATGCGGATGCTGAATTAGTAATCGGAAGAGATGATTCTGGAAATCGAAATGCTTATATTGATTTGATTGGAGACGATACTTATGATGATTATGGTCTTAGAATGATTCGCAAGGATCAAGGACCTAATACGGAAAGTCAAATTGCTCATAGAGGAACAGGACCTCTCAGTTTAGTAACACAAGATGGGGGAGATATTGTTCTTGCGACTAGTAGTCTTGAGAGAGTTCGCATTAATGATGATGGTAGAATACAAATAGGTACATTAGCTGGTAATCCTATCACCTTAACTCAAGATGATGAATATGCAGTTCATCTTACTACAGACATTAGAAACTCAAATGCTGATGATGTATATGCTCTTCGCATTGATATTGACGATGATGATGATGTTGCCAATGTTACTGGTGATAGAGCCAGAGGATCGGCATATTTCCGTTTTGATGGAAATTCAGACCAAGGAGACACTAGTGATGAGTTACAGATTTTTAACATTTTTAGTGATGTTAATGTTAATACAGATTATGATCTTGTAAGAGGTATTTACTCTGATGTAAGTACTCATCACAGTGATGGAGGGGGCACCATCAGCAATTCATTTGCTGTGTATGGTGATAATAAGCATGAAGATACTGGAGCGATTTCTAACGTTTACGGTGCATTTTTCTATGCAAGAGCAAATGGTTCTAGTGCCACTGGTACTATTAGTAACCTGTATGGTCTTCGTGCAATTGCAAGACACGCTGGGTCTAATACTGGAAACACGGGTAGCATGATTGGTGTTAGAGGTGAAGTTCAAATAAGGGAAAGCACCGCTACCAGAAGAACCGCAGGAAATGTTTATTCTTTTTATGCAGATCTCCATAATGACAACATTGACACTCCATCCACTGTCGTAACTGGTAGAAAGGCGATGTATTTTGGAGATGTGAGTGGCACCACAAATGTGAGTGGTTTGGGTCGGATATATGGACTTTATCTTCAAGACGCAACTGATAATTATCTATCTGGTAACTTACAGGTAGTAGGTGTTGCAACTGTTACAACATTAAATGCAACCACAGTTAATGCAAGCAACATTACTGGAACGATATCGGGAGCTGTAAGTAATGTAACTGTCGATTACACAGGTCGAAGTGCACCATGTAGTCTCCCAATCACAGTAAGTGAACCATCAACAGGAACGAAACAAATTAATATTCCTAGCAGTAGTAATGCTTTTGGTGCAAAGTATGTTCAAACTACGGAACCAACTGGAAGTAGTGTCTGTGAGGGAGATATATGGTATGATACATCAACAGAATCTGATACCACTACTACTAACATCGTGGAAGCAACTAAATTCTTCCAAAATCCCACTCAGTTGACAGAAACAACTATTTTCCCTGCTAGTGGTACAAAAAATGGTGGAGCTTTTGGTCCTTATGAAATCGCAAGTGGTGTGACTTTCACAATTAATAGTGGATCGACATTCACAATTTTATAGCATATATAATATTAGGAGGTTACTATGAGTACATTAGTTACAGGCACAGTTCAAAGTCCTTCAGCAACAGCACCACTATTTAAAAATAGTTCTGGTATTGAAAAAGGTCAACTTGTAAAATTTTGGATTACTTTTGAAGGTGATTCTTCTGGAACAAACAAAACTATAAATGATAGTTTTAATGTCACAACAGTTACTGATAATGGTACTGGTGATTTTACAATAAATTTTACTAATAATTTTTTAAATGATGATTATTGTGTAATAGGTGGACACGTTAGTTGGTCAAATGGCCGAAATAGTCTTAGGGTCAGACCTGACGGAGGTATAACTACAAATCAATTAATTTCTTCTGTAAGAATACAATGTTCTCATGATGGCAGTGTGACTGATGCAAGTAGAATTTATGTTGCTGGTTTTGGAGATTAATTATGTCAACACTTAAAGTAGGAACTATTCAAGATGCAAGTGGTGGTAATTCATCAACACCAGAACAGATTGGAAAAGGTAGAGCAAAAGCTCTAGCACAAGTAGAAACAAGCACATCTACGGCTGAAGGTGAAGAAAAAACTCTAAATTCAACATTTAATGTTTCTAGTGTCACAGATGTAACACTGGGTGTTCATCAAGTAGCTTTTACAAATGCTTTTCCTGATGCTAAATATATTGCTTTAGCTGTTGCAGGACATAATAATCAATCTGATAATGCTAACGTTACTTGTGAATGTAGAGAATTAACAGTAAATGGTTTTAAGGTTATTACTGAGGATGTAGATGCTGCTTTTATTGATAGGGATAAATTGTTTATTGCTGTATTTTCCGTCACATAAATAAAAATAAAAAAAATGGCAAACTCTGATAAAAGAATAATTTACATACAAGATGATGGAACGGTTGCAGTTATGATACCAGCAGATAATTGCGATTTAACTATTGAACAAATTCAAGCAAAGGATGTTCCAGCAGGAAAAGTATCATATATAATAGATAAATCAGAAGTTCCTACTGATCGAAGTTTTAGGAACGCTTGGACTTATACACCTTAAAAGTTATGGGATTTGGTATTGATATGGCGAAAGCCAGAGAAATTCATAAAAAAAATATAAGAGCAGCAAGAGCACCAAAACTCGCTGCTCTTGATGTTGACTTTCAACGTGCACTTGAGGTTGGTGCTGCAACCACGTCGATTGTTGCGAGTAAACAGGCACTTAGAGATGCTCCTGCTGCTGTTGGAATTACAAGTGCTACAGATGTGACAGAATTAAAAGCACAATGGGATACAAGTATTCTTGGCAATTCACCCTATAGCTAGAGGAAAGTATGGCTATTAAAGTAAGAAGTGGAAATGAATGGGTACCAGTCTCTGGGGGAGGTGGTGAAGCCATCGGAGTGGTTGTGTCATGGTCAGGATCTGCATCGAGTATTCCAGCTGGTTATCTTTTATGTGATGGAAGTGCGGTCAGCAGAACAACTTATAGTGGATTGTTTGCTGCAATTGGAACAACAAATGGAGCTGGTGATGGTTCAAGCACATTTAATCTTCCAAACCTAGTAGATAAATTTGTTCTTGGTGCTTCAAATAGCAATGGAGACACAACATATCCAGGTGTTTCTCCCGCTGCAACTGGTGGTAGTGCCAATGCTGTTCTTATTGCCCATAATCACACTTATATTGACCAATATGTTGTTATTAATAATAATTATAGACCGTGGCCAGCAAGTAATAATGACTGTGCTCAAAGAGATATTAATACTGGCACTACTGGTATAGATGCAGATGGTAATTCAGATAATTCACAAACAGGAACCAATGCAAACTTACCACCATATTATGCACTTTGTTATATTATTAAAGTTTTTGATGCAAGAAGTTCCAATGTCACCACTGGACCTGTAGGTCCAACAGGTGCTCCTGGTGGATCATTAAATTATGGTAACTTTAAAAAAGTTACTTTAACTGAAAATATTAACCAAAATGGTTTTGCAAACCGTCTTGTAATTCAGTTTGATAGTGAAGTATTTAAAGATTCAATATATACACATAGTAATTCTACAAATCCTGGAAGAGTAACAGTTACTGCTGCTGGTTTTTACGATATTAGTGCGACTATTGGTTATGATAATACTGGAGCTAATAGAATATCTCCGAGAGCTTCTTTATTTAAAAATGGAACCGAGATTACCGAGACCAGAGCTTCAAGTTATAGTAGAGGTTCTGGTTATGGTGATGAAAAAGCAATCCAAATAAAAACTACATTACAACTTGCTATAAATGATTATCTAGAAATTTATGCTTGGGCTGATCAAAGAGATCAAACTAATGCTGCTAACACCGTTGTCGGTGAATGTGAATTTATAATTACTAGATTAACTCAAGCTGCAGCAGTGCCTGGTCCCATTGGACCCACAGGACCAGCAGGTTCTACAGGACCAACAGGACCTACAGGACCTACAGGTGCAGTAGGAGGTCCATTTCCTCAAGGAACTGTACAATTATTTTATCAAGCAGCTGCACCTACAGGATGGACAAAATCAACTACACATAATAACAAAGGACTTAGAGTTGTAAGTGGAGATGGTGGTGGATCAGGAGGTTCTCAAAACTGGACAAGTATTTTTAGTAATACTAAACTAACTGAAAATCATTCGTTGACTACAGCACAAATTCCCTCTCACTTTCACCAAATATTTAACTCAAGTAATAATTCAGGTTCTCATCCTAACCAGTCAAACATAAATGCCAACTCATATGTTGCAAGAGGAACTGGTGCTGTGAATCATAATGAAGGTTATAATATGAGAGCTGCTGGAAGTAGTGCAACTAGAGGTAAAACATCAAATGTTGGTAGTGGTAGTGGACACAGACATGAAATAGATTTAGGACTGGCATATGTAGATGTTATAATAGCTGCGAAGGATTAATGCACAAAAAATTATTATGTGTTATAATATAAGTAAAAGATTAATATGAAACTTGAACAGGGTAAATTTTGTCCACTTATAGGTGAAGATTGTCTTGGATTGAAATGTGCTTGGTTCACACAACTAAGAGGAACGAATCCACAGACAGGTCACGAAGTTGATGAATGGGGTTGTGCAGTTACTTGGATGCCAATGTTACTGATTGAAAATTCACAACAACAACGTCAAACAGGTGCTGCTGTAGAGTCATTTAGAAATGAAACTGTAAGCAGAATATCACAAACAATTAGTATGAAAAAAATAAATGAACCACCAAATGAATTGGAAGGAAACACTGAATTTTAATTTTATGTATGAATGAATTGATTCAAGTAATTAAGATACTTGACAAAAAAGAAGTTGATGAAATCAACAAACATGTTGATACACTAGAATTTGAAAAAAATAGAGTATTTGGTGATAATAGTGATGACGTGTTAATCAACAATAACGTGCGAACCAGTTCTGGAGTTTATCTTCCAGAAAATCATGATTTAACAATTAATTTTCATGAAAAAATTAATTTATCTTTAAATGAATATAAAAAAAGAGTAGAAAAAATTAGCAGTAATTTTTCGTATTATCCAGTTCCAGGTGGGATGAACACAAAATCATGGAGAGAGAGTATACAAATTTTACAATATGAAAAAAATCAAGAATTTAAGTTTCATCATGATGCCTCTAATCATAAAGAAAGACAGGAATTTTACAGAACAATATCAGTTATCGTTTATTTGACAGATGACTTTAAAGGTGGTGGAACTTCATTTCCACACACTTCATTTAAACCAAAACCTGGTTATGGTTTAATATTCCCCTCAAATTGGTGTTATCCTCATGCTGGTGAACCTGTAACTGAGGGAATCAAGAGAGTTGCTGTGACTTGGTATTATGTTGAATTAAATTAACTCAAATTTGAATACATAAATAGAACATAGAATCATAGTAGAATCATTGTGTCATGCCACTGAATAAGTTAGATAATTTCTTAAAAAACGTAGAAGGTCGTATTCTTTATGTAAGTCCAAGTGATTTAGATGCAACTGATGCGATGTCAAATCAGGGTAACTCGCAGACGACACCCTTCAAAACCATTCAAAGAGCTCTGATAGAAGCAGCGAGATTTTCATATGTTCCTGGAAATAATAATGATATTACTGAAAAGACGACAATATTATTAATGCCAGGCGACCACATCATTGATAATAGACCAGGTTATAAAGTTCAAGATAATAATGGTGCTGTCAGAGTTACGGATTCTGTTGGTAATGTTATATCAAATGGTGTAAATGAACTTTCTTTGAATTTAGAATCTAATTTTGATTTAACACAGGAAGATAATATATTAAGAAAATTTAATAGTATTCATGGTGGAGTCATTGTTCCTCGTGGTACCTCTATTGTTGGATTAGATTTAAGAAAAACAAAAATTAGACCAAAGTATGTTCCAAACCCAACAGATGACACTGTTCCTAACTCTGCAATTTTTAGAATTACTGGTGCATGTTATTTTTGGCAATTTTCATTATTTGATGGTAAATTAACAGATAAAGTATATGTTAACAATTCAAGTTTCGAACCAGCTAATTTAGTTAAACCATCTTTCTCACATCATAAATTAACTTGTTTTGAATATGCAGATGGTGTCAATAAAGATGTAGTCACTAATCTGACCGACTTGAATATGTATTACTATAAGTTATCTTTAGCTTATGGTACTGCCACAGAAGATAGAAATATAGCAGAAAAGTTTCCTGTAAACACAGAATCGTTTGTTTCGAGAAGACCAGAATTTGAGATCGTTGGAGCATTTGCTGCTGATCCAGTGAGATTATTAAGTATAAAATCTGGTGATGGGAGTACAGCATCCCCAGTCATAACGGTAAATACACTTACTGATCATGGATTTGATGTCGGTACACCGATTCGTATAAAAGGTGTAGGAGAATCTGATTACAATGTTTCCACTACAGTTTCAAGTATTGATAGTACTAATCCAAGAGTATTTACATATGTTCTTGAAGATTTTAAACCTAATATCATTCCTGAACCAGATGTAAATGACGCACAGATAATAGTTGAGACAGATACTGTCGATGGTGCATCACCATATATCTTTAACATATCATTAAGATCTGTATTCGGTATGAATGGTATGCATGCTGATGGAGACAAGGCAACTGGTTTCCGATCAATGGTTGTTGCACAGTTTACTGGTGTATCTCTTCAAAAAGATGATCGTGCTTTTGTTGAATATAATAAAACAACAGGTAGTTATGATGGTTTATCAATTTCCTCAGTATCTGGGGCAGCACTAGCTAATGAATCATCCGCTTCATCCTCTGACCAAGTTTATCATTTAAGTTCTAATGCGATTTATAGAAGTGGATGGGAAACTAGACATGTTAAAATCAGTAATAATTCAATTTTACAAATTGTATCTGTATTTGCAATAGGATATCAAACTCATTTTGAGGCTCAATCAGGTGCAGATGCATCTATCACCAACTCTAACTCAAACTTTGGACAGTTGGCTCTCGTGTCAGATGGATTTAGAAAAGATGCATTTGAAAAAGATGATAGAGCGTTTATTACACATATCATACCACCAAGAGCGATTGTAACTGATGAGGAAAATATTGATTGGATATCAATTGATCGAAGTAATGTCAGTTCAACAAAATTATATTTGTTTGGATTTGAAACTGAAAATATCAAACCACCCGTATTAACTCAAGGATTTAGAGTTGGTGCTAAAATAGATGATAAGTTATTTGTTGATTTTAATGGAGTTATTAAAGAAGCAAAAATATTGATGGACAATGGTAGCGTCACTCCATCAGTTAGTTCTGTTAAGGAGAGATCTATAAGTTCACATGTAAATGGTTTATTTACAACCGTGGGTAATCATTTATTGTCAACAGGTGAAAAAGTAATCATGATCAGTGATGATGGTGATTTACCTGAAAATTTAGAGGAAAAAACTGTATATTTTACAATAAAAGTAAGTGACTCAGAGTTTAGATTAGCATCATCTAAAACAAATGCTGATAATGGTGAATTTATAAAAGCTTATCGAGGAACTAATTTAACAGTATTAAGTCGAGTCACTGACAAAGATAGTGGTGATGTTGGACATCCAGTTCAATATGATGGATCACAATGGTATATAAATGTTAGTTCAACTGGTAATACAATTACAGATGTTTCAGGGTCAGGTAGAACAGAACCCTCATTCATAAAAAGAATTTCTGATACAAGAAGTTTAGATGAGAAAATCTATAAACTCAGACTTGCCATACCTAAAGAGATTGATAACTCTAAAAATCCTGAAAATGGATTTATCATTCAGGAGTCAGCAAATACTGGATTTAATGACATAAATGATTTTACACGCTCCACAGATCTTACAATCAGTGATGCACTATTTAATCGTAATCCTAGATTTATAAGTAGTTGTACCTTTAGTAACTCAACAAAAATAGTCACAGCCACTACAGAGAAACCACATAATTTATCTGTTGGTGATTTGATAACAGTTAAAAACATAAAGGACACACTTATTAATCAAAATGGTATAGGAAATAGTGGTTACAATGGTGAATTTACGATTACTAGTATTCCTAATAGTTTAAAATTTGAATATTCAACTGGAAATAAAACGATAGGAGATTTTGGTGCTAACAATTTTGATGTAAGATCATTAGATTATCCTCGATTTGAGAGAACAGATTTAAAATCAAATATTTATGTATTCCGAAATAATATTGTTTCTGAGTATATTAATGATATACAAGATGGTGTTTATCAAATATTCCCACTCAACTCTAGTAACTTTATACCTACTGAATATACTGGACTTAATTATAGTCAAAATGTTGTAGATTTATATCCACAGTTAGATCGAGATAATGTAGATGAAAATCCACAGTCAGCAAAATCTTTTGCAGGTAGATCACCTCTTGGTCAGGTTGTTACCAACGATCCACTTAAAAGTATCACTAGGGAGACAAATGATAAGTTAATTACGAAGATTGGATTTGGTCCTGAAATTACATCTTTCACTGACAGCACAACTTCAGGAACTATAACATTTACAACTGAGCATAATATTGGTGGTCTCATTTCTCCAACTTTAAAAACAGATAGTAGTGACAATAGTGGATTCACTAATGGTACATATCTCAATGTCAAGGTTTATACAAGTCCAAGCACACAAAACGACACGACATGGAATGGAACTCTCGCTAAGGTAGTTGTCAGTGGTGGTGCAATAAGTGAATTTGAAATTACAAATGCAGGGTCTGGATGGCAAACAACTCAAACTGGACACTTTGATAAGAGTGTAATTGGAAACGGAACTAATAATAATGGAGGAACTCTAGGTAGTAGCACTGCTGGTGTTACATTAACATCCGCAGAAATTGGAACAAATTCAGATTTAGTTCTTCAAGCAACAGGTATCGGAACCACAGCCGATAGTTATTTTAGAATCACATCAGTTCCTAACAAGACACAAGTTGTGGTTGCCAAGTCAAGTGGTGATATAAATCCAATCTCAGGTCAATATGGATTTGTGGTAAGTCCATCAGCAAAAATTAGTGCAAAGGCATTTATATCTGCAACAGGAATTACAACAGTTACCACAGTTGAACCACATGGACTTGTAGAGGGAAATAGATTTCAATTAAACAATTCAAGTAATTCTAATCAAGGAACATTCATTGTTGAATCAAAAGTAGGTGTCACAACGTTTACATTTAAATCAACAACTGATATTGTTACGGTAAATGGACATATACTTAAACATGGACTTTCAGCTAATGATGGAGTTTCTGAGAAGGGAAATGAGAATCTTTCATCAAGAGGTGTTGAACTGTTTGGTATTGAAAATTCTAAATTAGAAACCGCAATGGATAATGTGGGATCTGCGGTTACATTTAGTGCTTCAACTTCTAATGTCAAGGATAGATTCCCATACAGTTCATATATTTTAGTTGATGAAGAAATTATGAGAGTTTCTTCAAAGACAGTCTCTTCTGGTGGAGGAGGAACCGACAATGTTTTGACAGTTCTTCGTGGTGTATTTGGAACTCTAGTTTCATCTCATGCTGATGGATCATTAATTAAAAAAATTAACCCATTCCCAATACAATTTAATAGACCATCAATTTTAAGAGCATCAGGTCATACATTTGAATATCTTGGTTATGGACCAGGTAACTATTCAACTGCACTTCCACAAGTTCAGGTCAAGACAATTTCAGAGAAGGAAGAGTTCTTGTCACAGTCACAGGAAAGAGCAGGTGGTGCTGTTGTTTATACTGGTATGAACAACAAAGGTGATTTCTATATTGGAAATCAGAAAAAATCTGCACTGACTGGTGAAGAGATTACGTTTGACACACCAGTGCCATCTGTAGCTGGTGAGGATCCTGGTAGATTGAGTGTTGTATTTGATGAGACAACAATTAAAGAAAGACTTGTGGTTGAAGGTGGTCAATCAAAAACAGCACTTTCTGAGTTTGATGGTCCTGTCACCTTTAACAATGAAGTTCAAATTAAAGATTCATTTAAAGTTAAATCAACGACAGATTCAACATCATCTACATCTGGTTCACTAATTATTTCTGGTGGTGTAGGAATTGCAAAAACAGTCAATCTTCCTGACAACTCGGCAATTAAATTTGGTAATGAAGGAGATCTAAAAATATTCCATGACTCTGATGACAGTTTTGTCGAAGATACTGGGACAGGATCACTTAAATTAAAAGGAAGTTCTGTTGAGTTAATTCACGGGTCAACTAAAACTTTTGAAACCACATCGACTGGAGCTATCGTAACTGGAATACTAACCGCAACATCATTTAGAGGTGATGGATCACAGTTAGAAGGTCTCAATAATTCGCAATTACTAGACAGTGGTAGTGCAATTAGAGCAGCAGCTACTACTAATGGAATCACTATAACAGGTGATGTTAGTGCTGATGGAGGAACATTTGGAAATATAACTGTTGGTGTTACAGATGATCAAACAATTAATACTTCATCTGGAAATTTAGTTCTTAATGCCACAGGCATAGTGGAAGTTAGTAAAAATCTTGAGGTCACAGGGTCAGGCACATTTTCTGGTGATGTGATCGCATTTAGTTCATCAGATATTAAATACAAGGAAAATCTAAACATAATTTCATCACCATTAGACAAAGTTGGTATGTTAACAGGTTATACTTATACTTGGAAAGATAATTCACCTGAATGGTGTGAATCTGGATCATTAGATACAGGAGTAATTGCACAAGATGTTGATAAATTGGGATTACCAGGTATCACAACTACGAGAGATGATGGTGACGTTGCTGTATATTATCCCAAAATTATTCCAGTATTGATAGAGGCAATCAAAGAGTTGACTGCCAAAGTCACCGCTCTTGAAAACAAATAAATAACTAAAAAGGTAATGGCAAATTATACCAAATCATTTAATTTTCGAAACGGTGTTCAGGTCGATGACAGTAATTTTGTTGTCAACTCTGTTGGTCTGGTCGGAATTGGAACTACAACACCTGACGAACATTTAGATGTAAGGGGGAATATAAAGGTAGTTGGTGATGCAAGAATTACAGGATATACAAGTGTAACTAATATAGAAGTTGTGGGTGTGATGACAGTTGGTGCTGGAATTACACTAGATCCTGGCAGTGGAATTATAACTGCTACTAAGTTTATCGGTGATGCCTCTGGTCTAGCTAATATAGTTGCGATTGCGACTGATGGGTTTATCGCTAATGTTGGTTCTTTGACAACAACGGCAAAGATTGGTATCGGAAATTTATCACCAACAAATCAATTAGATGTTTCAGGTGACTCAAAATTTGTTGGAGTCACAACTTTTTCTGGAATCACAACAGTCACGGATGGAACATTATTTGCGAATAGTTTATCAGTAAAAACATTAGCAGTTGAAGGTGTTTCCACATTCACTGGACTAGCAGACTTTAATGGTGGTGTAACTGTTAATGACATACAAATTAATGTTTCATCACCAAATGAAATTGAAACTTCCTCTGGTAATTTGACCCTTGACTCTGCGACAGGTCAGACTACGATTGATGATAATTTAAATGTGACAGGCATTATGAGTGCTGCAGATTATAAGGGTCTATCTAATGGAGCTGCTGATTTCCCAAGTGGATTAACCGCAACTACTGCTTCATTTAGTGATGATGTTACTTTTACAGGTGCAGGTACAACAATTCTCTTTGATAGTTCTGAAAATGCACTTGAGTTTAAAGATGATGCCGTTGCGAGATTTGGAGACGGAAATGATCTAAACATATTTCATAATGGATCAGACTCATACATCGCACACACAGGTATTGGTAGTTTAGTAGTAAGAGCTAATAGTTTTAATGTAAGAAATCTTCTCAATAATGAGGATTACATAACTGTTGAACAAAATGGAGGTGTCAAGTTATTTCATAACGATGTATCTAAATTTGAAACAATTAGTGTAGGAGCATCAGTTTATAATGAATTAAGAGTTGCAAGTCTAAATGGTGGTACATCTGGATTGTCTCCACACTTTGGTTCACTTCGATATGGTAACGAGCAAGCAAATAATAATCATCCATATAGCACAAGAGGGTCACTAGATTTAATCAATACAGACAGAGGCAACATTAACTTCTATCTCAATGCGGAGAGTTTAGCAAATTCATTTGGAGACTTCTTTTGGCACAGAGGTTTTAATAGTGCTCGATTGATGACTCTGACTGGTGATACAGGTAGATTGGGTATCGGTCAAACATTACCAACACATAAACTACATGTTGTTGGAAATGCAAATATCACTGCTGGTGCAGATTTCGGGGGAAATGTAGATATTCAGGGAGATTTGAGTGTAAGTGGAACATTTAACTCAAATATAGTAGGTAATGTTACTGGTAATCTTACTGGTCATGTGCTCTCTGCTGGTATATCAACATTTAGTGATGGTTTACTTGTAAGTGGCGTAACAACATCAACAAGTTTTAAGTCGGACAAGATAGGTGTTAATGCCAACGTAGGATCAAATCCTGTTGAAATAAATTCGGGTGCCAATCGGGTCATTGTAACTGCATCTGGTATGATAGGAATCAAAACAGATGAAGTATTTGGAAATTCTTTATACAATACTGGTGCATCAGTTTCAAATGTGGTTGGTGTAGGAACAACTCAGACTAGATCAGCAGTTGATTTTGCTGATGCTGGAAAAAATATTCCATCAGGAGCATTAGCAAATAAAATGTTTATGCTTCCACCAAAAATAACTACTACTCAGAGAGGTAGTCTCACTGGTGTATCAAATGGAGCTTTAATATACAACACAGATGGAGATCAATTACAAGTTTATATTAATGGATGGGTTGGAATTGGAACTACTACTAAGGTTGATTCATAATGACATTACCAGGCGTCGGAAGTTCAATATCATTTTCTCAAATTGTAGAAGAATTTGGTTCAAATGCTGGACATACGTTAGGGAATTATCGTAGAGATGAAAATCCTGATTTTAAAAATGCTTCACCAATAAACAGTGATCTAAATCTTCCACTAGATACTGGTATTCCAACATCTGGTGAGATCAGATTCAGTCAATTTCGTGGTAAGAAATTAAATATGATAATTGATTATTATAATGGAGATCCTGTAGAAGATCCTGAAACAAATTTAACTAAGCAAGATGCTGGTAATCTAACCATGGCTGCGACTTATAGATATTTGAATGAGGGAAATAGAGTTAAAGTTGTAGGTGGATTTAGAGGAAAACCAGATGGTGGTTCAGTTAATGTTGGTAGTAACTACACTTTGAGCTCAAGTGATTGGCAGGGTGGTAAAAAAATAATTGTTCATGTTAATCAAACTATTGGTGGTAAAAAAGATGGAAACATTGCTGATGTAGCACTCAGAACTGGAGTGTGGCCAAGTGGAACAACTCTTCAAGTTGATGTTGGTTCATCAGGTAGATTACAAGGTGCTGGTGGTAACGGTGGTAATGCAAATCGAAATGGAAATGCTAGTAATGCTTCGCCTGGAAAAAATGGAACAAGTGCATTGGGAGTTGAATATCCTGCCACTATTAATAATAATGGTATAATTAGATGTGGATATGGTGGTGGAGGAGGTGGTAGTGGTGGATCCAATGATCCGTCAGACAAGAGCACTACTGACTTTGGAAGATCTGGTGCTGGTGGTGGAGGAGGAGCTGGTCTCCCTGCTGGTTCTGGCGGTCTAGGTGGAGTGGGTGGTTTTAATGGTTCTAATTCTCCCCCAGCTGGTCCGATAAATGGAACACCAGGTTTTGCTGGAAATTTGAATGGTGGTGGCCAAGGTGGTGATGCTGGTGCAACTGGTGGTGCAACTGGTGGTGATGGAGGTGATGGGGGTGATTTTGTCGCTGCAGCAGAAAATGGAATTTCAGGATCCAGAGCAGATGATAGAGCATATAGAAGCACACCTGGTACACCTGGAGTAAAAGGTTCTGACGGAAAAGCTATATATTTTAGATCTTCATCTATCGCAAATGATAGTGACATTGATGCAGCAAATGTTGGAGGTAGAAATGGAGGTACTGCAACTGGTTCATTTAATTAATTATTATGCTCACTGATTTTATTACAATTTATGAGAATGTTATTTCACCCGAAGAATGTAGAAGATGGATAGAATATATTGATTACTTAAGAAAAGAAGGATTAGTCTTACGAGAAAATGATAAACTACATGAGAGAGATCATGAAACCTTAAACTTTTCAAATGATGACGATTTTGATTTAAATTCATCTGATAAGTTAGTAAGGAATTTTTTACCCTCTGTCAAACAATGTGTAGATAATTACTTACAAGATTATAGTGTTTTAGGTCAATCTAGTTTTCTTTTGTATGATGTAAAGGCAAAAAGAATTCCTATTGGTGGTGGTTTTCATAAATGGCATTACGAAAATGCTTCCTTTGAAAGTTCTACGAGAAGATTTGTTGTTCAAGCTTATCTTAATACTGTAGAAGAGGGAGGTGAAACTGAGTTTTTATATCAGAATAGGAGAATCAAAGCAGTTGAAGGAACAGTTCTTGTATGGCCAGCAGGGTTTACGCATGTTCATCGAGGTAATCCACCAATAGGGCAAGAAAAATATATACTTACATCTTGGGGAATGTTGCAACAATGAAAATGATATTTAAAATAGAAGAGTATTTACCTGAAACTAAACAGGTGATGATAAGATATTGTAGGCAAAATGCACCAAAACCTATTTCAGAATATCCAGCGAAGGCAGTCTCTACTGAAATATATGATGTTTCTTTTGATAGTCGAAACCTAGTAGAATCCATAGCACAATATGGATATAATAAAGTTTTAAGACAAGAAGATAAAGAAATTACACTACGAGAAAATATACCCGAAGATATACCAGATAGTTTAAATATTGCTGATTATGTTGGTAAAGTAATTTGTGTGGATGGTGAAAATGCAAAAGAAATGATGCGATCAAGAAGAATGAGAAAAGTTGAAATAGAATGAGCACCTTTAACAGAACTTATCGAGCACCTAAATTCTTTTTATGTGTTCATACAACTGATGAACATCATATTGAATTAGAGAAAGCAGATAATAGATTTACTCACTACTCTATTGTTTTGAGAGGAGGTGGAACATTTTATGTATTAAGAGATGGTAATTTTAATCCAGATTATGTGTTTACACCAGATAATTTGAAAAAATTAGTTGATGTGTCGGATAGTATAAACAATAATGTTGTAGGTGAAACCTTTGAAAATACAAAACTGATTTCATTTAACTCTTGGAGAAAAACAAATCAATGGAACGCAAAACTTTTAGACACAGGTACAATTAAATCTAATCAAGAATATTCTTGTGTGATTGTACTTCAGGGTTCTTGTAATTTAAATGGTAAAGATATAAATGAGATGGAATATGCAGATTTGAAAAAATCAAAAGAGTATGATATTATTGTTCGAGATAATTCTTCAATAGCGATCTTTGAATTGTTATGATAAGCAAAGATGAGATACAAATTTTATATAAATGGGCAAAGTCCGTTACATTTCCTGTTAAGAAAGCACCTACGATAGATGGATATTCAAATAAAGTTATAGATTACTATTGGATTAAATCAGTAAAGAAAACAACAATAATACGAGATAAATTGATGAGTGATGAGGTGCGTGAAATTTATAATAATGGCAATATATTATTCTCTAATTACACTATCTTTTATCCTAATACCATATTAAAACCACATAGAGACCCAGATATTTTACGATACCCATATAAAAGGATTCAAATACCACTTGTTGTTCCTGACACCAAAAAGTGTTACATGGAGTGGATAGACATAAAAGGTGGGATAAGTATGTGGGAGGAGGGGAAACCACAGATATGTGATGTTATGAAATATACACATCAAGCTTATAATTACTCTGATGAACCTTTAGAAATATTATTTGTTGATGTTAAACATGATGTGAACGTAGAATTATAAAAATACATACATACCTTTGTATGGTTTGTTCGGGAGATGCTATAAATTTTTAGAAGAGATCAGTTGAAAAACTGTCACAACCCTCTGCACAGGGGGTTTTTTTGTGCTATTATATGTACATATCAATGAGTTTTACATGCAACTAAGACCACATCAAGAGCAAGCAGTTAAAGCAATGCTTCGTAACACTAAAGGTCAGATAATTGTTCCCACAGGTGGTGGTAAAACAATGTGTATGATTAATGATGCTATGAATGAATTTAATAGATCATACGTCAATAAGACTATTGTGGTTGTTGCACCTCGTATTCTACTTGCCAACCAATTATCATCAGAGTTTCTTGAGTTTATTACGAATGTTGATGTAGCACATGTTCACAGTGGAGAGACACATCATTTCAGTACAACTAAAACTGATGAACTTGAAAGATGGTATCATAACAGCACTAAGAACATATTAATTTTCACTACATATCATTCACTACACAAGATACAAGAGTCACTTGATATTGAAGTTGACACCATCTATTTTGATGAAGCACACAACTCAGTACAGAAAAACTTTATTCAACCTGTAGAGTATTTCTCAATATATGCTGAGAGATCATACTTCTTTACAGCAACACCAAAGCATAGTCTCACACCTATGAAAGTTGGTATGAATGATACTGACATCTTTGGTAATGTAATATGTCAAGTACCTGCACCTAAGTTGGTCAAGCAAGGTTACATTCTACCACCAAAGGTTGAAGTTTATAAGACCAGAATACTTGACAAAGATGAGTTGGTTGCAGACAGAGACAATGAGCAGATGATTGATGCCATTGATAACCTAGACAAGGACAAGGTGTTGATATGTGCCAAGTCAACAAAACAAATCGTTGCACTTGTATCACAGACTGACTTTGTAAAACAGTTGGCAGTTCGTGGTTACTCTTACATGTTCATCACATCTAAAACTGGTGCAGTTATTGATGGAGAAAAGGTGGACAGAGAGACATTCTTTGATACACTTAATGAGTGGGGTAGAAACGACAAGAAGTTTGTTGTACTACATCACAGCATACTCTCAGAGGGCATCAATGTCAATGGTCTGGAAGCAGTCCTATTCATGAGGTCTATGGATTACATAGGTATCAGTCAAACGATTGGTCGTGTCATCCGTAAGGGCAATGCTGACAAAGTGTTCGGACTTGTTTGCATCCCTGTCTATTCTAAGGTTGGTATCTCTACTGCAAGAAAGGTCGAGGCAGTGGTTGATACAATATTCAATCAAGGACAAGCAGCAACTTCAGTTATCACAAGGTAATCATGAATTTTATTGAACAGTTAGAAACAAAAGTGGATTGGAATCGAGTATTTGGAGTCGTTGACTCTTTATATTCAGATAAAGGATTCACATCAAATGCAGACAACTTTGCAAGGGCAACAATGGTGGAAAAAGCTTTGGATAAGTTTTCTGACATTGACAGAGTTGACCAAAATGGTTATGACTTTGAGTGGCAGAACAAGAAGATTGAACTCAAGATGGGTAAGAATCTTTTTTATAAAGTTAAAGACCCAAAAGCAACCAAAAAGTTTAAAGTTAAATCATTTTTAAGTGAAACAAAAACTGTAGAAGACTTTAGACAAATCAGCACATTTGATTGGTTACTTGTTATTGATCTTACAGCAAGAAGAGTTGTAGTTGTTGAGGATGAACACGCAAGAAGTTTATATGAAGAAGGTGCTGATGGTGCTATGATAGCACTCAAAGAAGGAGATTACTATGAGTGTAATATTGGAGAAATAAATCCTATATTACCACCAATCAATCTATCATACTTATATCAACAAGCAGATCAACAATTCTTAAATTTTTAAAATGAAACCATTAGTTATATCAAGAATCACAGGATCGATATTGATTATTGCAGCATATTTTGTTATACTACATGTATCAGCATTTTATGGTGCGATTATGCACGCTATCGCTGACATATGTTGTATTCCATTCTACATAGAACATGAACAATGGGATGTAGTAATTATGTTAACATTTTTAATGATTATTGCAACAAGTAAAGTCGCAGTTTTATTATGAGTGCAATCGTTTTAGTCACAGGTGGATTTGACCCAATACATACAGGTCATATCGCATATTTTAAAAATGCAAAAGAACTAAATCCGAACATACCATTATGTGTGGGATTAAATTCTGATGAGTGGTTGATTCGTAAGAAGGGAAAGTATTTCTTACCGATGTCAGAGAGGAGAGCAATCGTTAAAGAACTCAAACCAGTTGACTTGACGATTACATATGATGATACTGATGATTCATCTAATATGGCGATATATAAGTGTTTACAAATGTATGATAAAGTGATATTCTGTAATGGTGGAGATAGAACAAACACAAATGCACCAGAATATCTTAAATTCCAACAGAATGATAGAGTCATTTTTGAGTGGGGTGTTGGAGGAGACGACAAGATGAACAGCAGTAGTTGGATTCTAAATGAATTTCTAAGAAGATGAGAGACACAATTTTGTATGGAGATTGTCGTGAGACACTCAAACAATTTGACGAGCAAGCAAGGACTTGCATCACATCCCCACCATATTATGGATTGCGTGATTATGGTGGAGAAGAAAACCAAATTGGTCAGGAACAAACACCTGATGAATTTATTGACCAATTAATTACAGTATTCAAGGAGGTTCGCAATGTGCTTACAAATGATGGAACTTGTTGGGTTAATCTTGGGGATAGTTACTATAACTACAGACCTGGAAAAGGACAAGGATTACCAAGACAAAGTGTCTCAAATACTAAACAAGACCTACCAGATTTGTGTCCTCGTAGAGGAAATCGAATCGAAGGACTCAAAGAAAAAGACCTTATCGGAATCCCTTGGCTCTTTGCCTTTGCAATGAGAGCAGACGGATGGTATCTCAGGCAAGATATAATATGGCACAAACCAAATCCAATGCCAGAGAGTGTACGAGATAGGTGTACGAAGTCGCACGAATATATATTTTTGTTTAGTAAAAATAAAAAATACTACTACGATAATGAAGCAATCAAAGAACCCGCAAAAGATTGGGGAACAAGAGATCGAACAAAAGGAAAATACCATAACGAAGGAACAGGACTACAACCACATTCGGGACTTACAAAATCATATCCAACAAAGAATAAACGATCTGTCTGGTCAGTAACAAACAAACCATATCGTGAAGCACATTTCGCAACTTATCCACCAGATTTAATTGAACCTTGTATCAAAGCAGGGAGTCAAGTGGGAGACATAATACTTGACCCATTCATGGGTAGTGGTACAACTGCGATGGTTGCTAAGTCACTTGGTCGTGATTATATTGGGTGTGAACTACATGAAGACTATGGTAACTTAATTGAGAAAAGAATACAAGATTATATGCCAGAAAAAAAGGTGTCACAAGAGCCTTGCATAAACATTCTAGATATTATATAATAGAAGAGTAAACAAAGGAGAGAAAAATGATCGAAGGATTTGTGTTGACGTTGGCATTGATGACCTTTTGTGTTGGTTCATCAATCGGTATTGTAAACTATGTAACTAAAGGGAGGTTCTTTTAATGAAATGTCAGGTTAAGTTATTTGTTGCAGGTAAGGTCTTCACAGAAGATGTACATGCTCGTAACTATGATGAAGCAAGACAAGTCGCAGTCGCAAGAAATCCAAACGCAAGAGTTTTAGGAGTTAATGCGAGGGTCTAACTACCAGAAGTTTTATCCTACCAGATTCCCCACTTTGTTAGACCCTAAATTGGGTCAACCAAGTGGATATGTAACGAAGGATGGGATGTGGGCAGCAGTGCCATCAAATGGTAAGAAATTTGCCATAATACACAATGGTATCGTAGAACACTTCTCAAGGAATTTTGAATGTGCTATGATATACATACAAAAGGGAATTAAAAAAGAAAAAAATGAAAGATCAAGCATCAATCGGGGATGAATCACCATCCATTAAGTATCAAAGAGCATTAGACCTTTTTACTGAATCTGTCATGAAACCTGATCCTGACTTGCGTGGATGTGCATATAATCAAGGATGTTATGATGATTTGATGGAGATACGAGAGCATGTATTAGAGTATCTTAGAACATTAAAGGAAGTTACATACCATACGAATCCTGACGAAAGTGATGAAATCGAGACACAAAAGTTAATAGAAGCAAAACCCCTTTCAAAATGGCGATGAGTCTTAAAATAAATCAAAATGATAATGGTTCATTTACTGTTGAATGGGATAAAAAAGACCCCGATTGGATGTTTCTAAATCAGTTGACATCGGAACAAATACAAGATATGATAAGTGAAGTTATTAAAAATGATCGGAATGAATCAGGAAAAGAATTACACTCTTGAACAACTAAGTGTATGGATTGAGGAAGCACTTGAAAGTGAAGCAACACCAGAAGAGATATACAACTGTATTCGATCTACAATTAGTAGCAAGATAACACAACATCAAATCTATTTGAAACATTCAAAGGAATTGTTATCTCTATTGAGTGGAAATAATGCTTTTCGATTTAGAAAAAGAAGACATACGAGATTAAAGGTTGGTAAAGATATGGACATACTATAACATAACACTTGAAAAGTGTAAAGCAAGTGCTATACTAATAAATAGTAAGTGTATAAGGAGATCACTATGAAAACTATAGAAGATCACATTCAACATGACAAGGAAGTCATTGCTGACCCAACAACATCTGAACCTATGAGAAGACATGCTCTTGATGAGTTGCATGAACTAGAGGAATATGTAGATCATCATCACGATGAGATTGAAGCAGGAGATCATCATGACCCAAATGCTTTAGAACTCTTTTGTGATATGCACCCAGATGAACCAGAATGTCTAGTATATGACGATTAGATTAGTGTCACAAGCCCCCTACACAGGGGGTTTTTTAATGCTAATATAATAGTGGGGAAACAAAACTGCCACCCTCAACCGAGAACACTTGATAGTGCCACCCTCAACCGAGAACAGTTTTTGTTTCTCGCATCCAATTATCCCCTTATCCCTATGGCAAGACTTTCTACAGGACAAATGCAAGAAGAGACACAGGCACTTCTTGATGAGTACAATGAACTCTACAACTGGGAGTACAACGATATGTGTGACTTCATTGAGAGTTATGGAGAAGATGACTTCATAAACAACTATGAAACATATCATAGACTTGTTGAAGATTATGGGCAAGGAGTAGTCGATGAGTTTATGGAAGACTACGACATTGAGAATTTTGAAGATATGTATCAAGGTCAATATGAGAGTGGTGCAGAATTTGCAGAGCAGATATGCCAAGATTGTGGTTACATATCAAACAACATACCACATTGGATTGTGATCGATTGGGAGAGAACTTGGGAAGCAAACCTAAGACATGATTACATAGAAATCGGAGAAGGTCACATATTTAGTGCCAATTATTAAAGTGTCACATCATCCCTACTATTTCACTTGGTAGGGATTATAATAAAGTATATCAAACAAAAATCTTATGACAACTATTGAACTTTTAGAAGAATCACTTAAACAGTTAAAGATTATTCAACTTGATAATCTTAGGAGAGAACCAAATCATCCTAGAAATAAATTTGACTATACTGTTATAGTTCCTGACCACCCTCTTGGTTATCATGAGCATTATACTAATGATTTAAAAGTTGCAAAGAAAAGTGCAATCGAGTGGGCAACAGATTATGGTCGAGCATCTGTAGAAGATCGTAACCTAAAAACAGTATTCGCAGTGAGGTAGTAAACCAGTTAAATATGTGTCACACACTACCACGCATAGGGTATAAAATGCCTTATAATAAAGTATATCAAACAAATTCAAATGACTCTAATAGAACTCAACCCACCCAAGAACGAATCCTTAGAGGATTTCATCAAGAGAGATCAGATCAAACAAGAACTCAGAGAGAATGTTAAAGTCTGGACTGAGCAGTATTGTGATGCCATCACACAGAATTACAAAGAGTATCACATCAGAACACTAAACGGAAATCTATCAGGAGATTACCCAGAGTATGCTCAACAGCAATTAGATGAGTTAGAAAACGGAACAGCAAACTTAATGAAGTTTCGCATACAGGAAGGTCGTAGGTATTATAAGATCATACAACAAGAGTATCGTGAGTACAATGAGTACTACCCAAATCTAAAAGAAGGTTATCATGATGGAAGTGTTCACTCATTTGTTGATAAGAATACAGGAGAAGTTTACATGGCAGCATCATGGAGTAGTCCTGCAAAGCATGTTCGTTTTGATATGAGAGTGATAAGAGACAGGACATTGATGCACACACCAAGTTTTGTAACTTGGGCAGGTGGTTACTTATACATGAGATAAGCATGTTAGTTGACCTATCAAAAAGAGAAATACAAATTCTAATGGCATCATTGATGAATGATGCCACTACTTCCAACAGTCATAGCATATTATATGATAAATTAACAAATTTAGATAAAATATGCACTTGTAAAGAGAAATAGGTAAAATTGTACATACTGATACAGTTTTGCTCCTCTCAGGATCGTCTGTAACACCTCTGATTTTAACTTAGGGTATGGTAGTAACCCCCATTGAGTGTGCCAATTTTATTAGTGTCCTTAAATTGGTGCATTTTATTGCAATAGGCACTATAATGAGTATATACAACAAAGGATTCAAAATGACAAACTTCAAAGAATTTCTTGACTATTGTGAGTCATTCTACTCACCATCACACCCAGATGTCTTATATCCGATTGACGGATTGACCAGAGAAGAGTTGGCATTAGCAGTCCTTAACTATCTTGACCTATGTGCATCTGATGACAACATCACATGGGGAGACGGAGATTCTCTTGATCGTGAGAGAGTCAGACAATTTGTAATTGACAACAGATCAGTTTTACAGGAGGTTGCATAATGACAGTTCAAACAGAAAAAGAGTTCTATATCGAAACAAAACACTATGTGTATGTTGATTACACAATTCGTGCAAGAGATAAGGAACATGCACTTGAACAATTTGAAAATGGTTCATATGATGACATAAACACAGACTATGGAGTTTATGATGAGCAAATTGTCAAAATTACTGAAGAAAACACAGAGCAACAACTTACACTCGCGGGAGTATTATGCTAAATCTACATCTTGAACACCCAGAAGATACAATTCTAACTGGTAATCTTGATTTCCTCAAAGCAGTCAAGTCTTATTCAGTCGCACCACATGGACACATATCAGTCAAGATTGATGGTTCGCCTGCAATCGTATGGGGAAAACATCCTGTCACTCATAAGTTTTTTGTTGGCACGAAGTCAGTATTCAACAAAAAGTTAATCAAGGTTAACTATACACACAGAGACATTGACAAAAATCACAAGGGATTGGTTGCAATTATTCTCCACTCTTGTTTATCAAATCTACCGAAGACAGAGTGCATCTATCAGGGAGATTTTCTTGGATTTGGTGGAGACAACACTTTCCAACCGAACACAGTTACCTATGTGTTTCCTGAGAATGTTCAGCAAACAATCATAGTCGCACCCCACACAGTATATGAGATTGACCAATGTGTTCCAAGTCCAAGTATCAATGCACTTCGTGATACCATTGCAATACCACTCTATGACCAATTAGAGAGTACAGATAAGACTTTCTTTTATCAACCGATTGCGATTATGAGTGTCAATGATTCTCTCAAAGAGAGAATTGACTTTGCACTTCAAATTGCTCAGTTGGTTAAGTTTCTTGATAAGGGCATGGCAAAGGCACTTCAGTATGAATTGAATCAGTACATCAAACAAGGAAAGAAGATTGATTCGAATGACTATGGAGATTCTGGTTATGGTCAACTGATTGGATTCTACAATCTGGTTATGGAGATCAAAGAAGAACTTTTATCATCATGTAAAAGTAATCAGGTTGCAATGACCTTGATTGAAGGAGAAGAGTGTGATGGAGAAGGTTATGTATTTCATAGTGGTTATGGTTCATTCAAATTGGTGGACAGAAGGTATTTTAGTTTCTACAATTTTAAATTGCACAAGGAGTGGAGCGGTTAAATTACTGTCACAACCATCACACCATTTCATCCAATCATGAATTATAATAAAGTATAAGTAAAGGAGGTTTCCCACTCATGACTAAAGAAGATCAACTGATCGCAGACATCGCATTTTGTGTTGATGATCTAGGACTCAATGATGACCAAATCGGTCTTTATCTCAGAGCAGCAGAAGAGATTGGTGTCAGTTGCCGATACATGGCAGAGGAATTTGTATTTGAGAGTGACACACTCGAAGAGTTTGAGAGACTACACCTTGACCCAGAGTATCTTAAAATCAACTGGAGGTTAGACTCATGATTGAGAACCTAACAATTTCAGTTGCTTTTACAGGGGATGAACTGTATGAGACCATCAAACTCTATGACATATTGAGAGATATGGACTTTGAGTTATCAGAAACACAAGTCGAAGTGTTTGAGAAACTACAGGATGCAGAAGTTAACGGAGGATTTTTCTAATGAACATTTCAGATTTACTATGCGATCTCTATGATATTCGCAGAATGGCAGAACTTGAAGGTTTTGGCAACCTACCGAAAGATAATGATGGCACAGAGACTACCATTATGGAGTGTCTAGACCATTGTATCACATCATTACTTGAAGAACAGAGGACTTTATCATGAACACAACACAACTCACAAAAGAACAACTTGCTGATCTCAAGAGAGAATTTGCTCATCTGATGATCGGAGACATGTCTCCCAAAGAATTGTTTGAGTTCGCAATTCACAGAATTACATGTGATGTTGCAATGATGAGACAGGAAGAACTCAAAGATCATATTGATGAATATGATGAATATGCCTATGAAGTCTTGGAGGACTATGTGACCGATACAGTTGGTTCATATGAAATCTATCAAGAATTTCTATCTGACCGCAATTCACATTGGGAGAGAGATTAATGACAGAGAACATACCACTCGTGTATAACACCAAAAAATCACTGAGGGAGGAAGCAAAGCAATTTCTCCCCATAGTCAGAGAGTTCTATCCAGACCTTGATGACAAACTGATTGACCGCATTGCCAAGTATTGTGTTGTTTACTTCTCATGGAATGAAGCAAAACTGGACAAGGCAGGTATCCGACAGGCAATCAACGACTTTGAAGAAATTTTTGACATTGAATTATTATGACAGTTCCAACCTATGATCTACCCCAGAGTCCAATACTGATTATTGGATTCTTTGGCATCCTATTCACACTTGTATTATTATACTTTGTGAACCGAGCATATTTTAACAGTCCACTCAATGAGGACAACAAAAGATAGACAGTTGAATTACTGTCACATTCTAACCCCAAATCCAATCATATGGGGTTATAATAAAGTATAAGCAAAGGAGGTTTCCCACTCATGACTACGATTCGATTACACCCAGAGAGATATTGGAACATATGCGGTTTCCTATCTGATGATGAAGTCAATAAGATATATGACATCATTGACAATGCACTTGACAGAGCAGGTTATTGTGGTTGTGCAGATAACGGAGAGTTATCAATTCGCATCTATGATGACAATCTAAAACAGAACATTGACGTTAATTCCTCTTGGGAACCATCCCCATTTGGAGAAGATGACCATCCTTACTTCTATGAGCATTAATCCAATGGACAAAAACAAATTCACACCCGAACTTATTAGTGAACTCAAAGGTTTCTATGTTGAGAGAGTCGTTGACAACATGGACACTAAGGATTTAGTGAACTATGTGATGGATGACCTTGACAGATACTATGAAAAAATGTCAGATGCAGATTTTCTTGAAGATGCCTACAACTATTGGGAAGATTCATTTGATGAAGTTGTAGAGGACATTCAAGAGTACACAAATTGTAAATTCAAAAAAGATCGCAAAGAAGGTTTCTATGATAGTCTATCAGAGGGGAAAGATCAATGAAATACAATTCACCCTATGAAATCGGACTTGGGGATGTAGTCATCACAACTGATGATACTGGTTACAAAACAGAGCATTTAGTTCTTATCAACTACATCAAAGGAGAAACCGATGCAAAAGGTTATACACCCAAGAGAAACCGCACAATACTGGTTGATAACTATGGTAAGAGAACCACAGTTTATGACTATTCACAGATGGAGGTTGTATCATGAAATACAATGTAACCGAAGTTGAATTTGACTTTGATGAATGGCATGAAAGGAATTGGGATAATAAACTCACATTTGATGAGGAGATCGCAGTAAGAGACATGGCACTTGGTGTATGGGAAGCAGACGATGAAGATGACCTAATTGAAGAAGTCACTACCGCAAGTGGTTGGTGCATTAAATCCATTGACTATGAGGTACAACTCAAATGAAACACACACTTGAATTAGATGACTTGGAACTGACCGCACTCATCACACACCTTGAAGGTCAAAGTGAAATGATGGTTGAGAGTAGATTGAATTGTAGCAATCCAAGTAAACTACCAGACAGAGAAGAAGTGCTACTTAATCTTGTATATGCAAAGGCATTTACAATCGGTTGGGATGCACACATAAACCCAAAGGTCGATTTTAATTTACATCAAAACGAAGATAGGATTCACAAATACAAATGAAACTTGAACTAAACACAGAACAATTAGAACTACTTGAGTTCATACTCTCAGAGTTTGAGTATGAAGATGACAAGGAGAGAACTTTGATTGAACAGATCGAAGCACAAATATACAATGTCAGAGAAGAGGACTTGCTCAGAGTGGCAAGGATTCTAAAGGCACAGGCAAAGCAACCGACCCCACAATGGGATTGACAAATGCTCCCAGATACATTATAATACATGGTAAGGAGAAAACATTAAATTAATGAAAAATCTTTATATTGTTGAGTATTGGGTTCCGTTTCCACAATCT
>VTLG01007046.1_pt1 | contig 28521 bp, 30 predicted proteins | sample 4694571 | NCBI WGS metagenome assembly VTLG01 (sample SAMN12604809, study PRJNA352737) | marine metagenome | biome: ENVO:00000447; feature: ENVO:00000209|ENVO:00000569|ENVO:01000036; material: ENVO:00002151; isolation source: viral sequences binned using virsorter ...
TTATTTTGTGTGTTTGTGTTTGGTGGATCTGTTTTTGGTATTTCTGGTTGAGGTAAAGAGGGGGCTGGTTCTTCTGTAATTATTAAATTTTTTGGTGTGTAATCAATAGGGTTAAAGTTAGGAAAAACTGAATCACAAACAGTAAAAACACCATTTGGATCATCAATTAAAAGATTTCTATTTCCAGTATTTTCTATATCCCTGTGTTGATAAGTACAACCAACAGGACTAATAGTTAATTCTGGTTTATGTATCGAACTAGCTGGTTTGTATATCTCTGGAATATGAATTTCCGGAACATATATATAGGGAATATATGGGGCTTTAACCTCCAAAATATTTATTCAATAAATGTTAAATTTTTATCAATTTTATAGGGAATAGGTACATGAGGACTTGTCATATTAGGTATTTTAGAATCTAATAATTTAGGCATTACATTTTTTACGTTGCTCATAACTTCATTAAGCATTTTGTTTTTAAACTGCTCAGATGTTACATATTTGTATGTAAAGAAACCACCGCCTATGATTCCTAAACTTAAAACTGTAGATACTATAGAAAGATAATTACAAATTTTTTGAAACATTGGATTTAATTAAAGAAGCGTTTTTGAAAGCCATGATCCCAATGACATTTATGGTTTTTGCTCTTTTACTTGGTCTTGCGCCTTTGTATCTTTTGGCTGGGATTCTTGTTCGATCTTCTGCAACAAACTCTCCTGTGCCTGTATCCCGCCCTCAACCATAGCGACAAATCTAGTTTCTTGTTCAACAACAGCTTTTGCTTGATCTAATCTTTCTTTGTGAACTTTAAGCTCTTCTTTCCATTCAAGGATTTGTTTTTCAATAATTGTTTTCATGGGGTTTTTTCTATACTATAGACCAAACTGCACCAGATGGCACTGTTACTGTTACACCGTTGTTAACAGTAGGATCAACAGACATTGCATTGTAATTAGCAGTTAAAGAATAACTAAAAGCTATTGTTTGTTTTGTTTGTACAATTCCATTATCAGCTTTCAAATGTCTGCTTGCAAGATCAAGAAAATGTCCTTCGCCAACTCTTTGGGAAGTAGTACCAATATCAACAGCACCATCTACGCTAGGCCTCCAATTACCACTACTATCTAATATCCATCTGTTTGTACCGTCTGAATGTCTAAATATAAAACCATCTGAACCACCCTGTAAATATAAATAATTTCCATGTTTTTGTATTTTTGTCGCTTCTCCTGTCCAACTTCCAGAAGTAAATCTGATATCACTATTAGCTCCAATAGTAGCTGCACCAGCACCACCCGAAAATGTGATATCCGCAACAGCGGTATCTGCATTATCAGACCTTAAAAAACTTGTAGCATTAATACTATCTAGTAAGTCAGCGTTTAAACCTGACCCACCGCCATCATTTCCAGAGTGCCAGACAGTACCGCTTACACCATCAGCTTGATATATTAATCCACTTAAACCACTGCCTATTCTTAAATAATCTGCTGATTCTTGATTAACTAATATAAGTTCACTACCATTCCACTGAATATAAGCTTTATTTGTAGTTCCTTCTTGGAATCTTATATAAGGGTTAGTCGAACCAGCAAGTATTAATTTTTGATCTGCCGAAGTACTTATTGTGTAAGTACCATTCATAGTATCGCTTGTATCAGACCTTACTAAAGTTCCATAATCTGATGCACCAGCGATAGTTCCGTTTACAAAGTTTCCTGACCCATTAATTCCTTTTGTTTCACCATCAACAAAGAAGCCACCATCTGCTCTGATAAATCTTGGTGTATAGATATTTTTAGCTGTTTCTTGGTTAATTCTTAGCCATGTAGTATCTTCACAACCAATTTCTCCCACCCTTGTAGTTCCGTTAAAAAATTGAATATGATCTGAAACATTGTTATCTGCTTTTAAAATTCTTATTTCATGGTCATTTCCAGTTCCATCTCCAATAGTTAAAGTGCCTAACATAACGTCAGAAGCATCTGACCTTAGAAAACTGGTTGAGTCTAAACTGTCTAAAGTCGCTGCATTAACGCTACCTATATTTGAACCATCTCCATGTAAATTGTCAGCATAAACATTTCTCCATCTTGTACCTGTTAAACCTAAATCGTAAGTGCTGTCTATGTGTGGTCTAAAATGACCATCTCCATCAACTCTGCATCTGTCTGTACCATCTTCTCTAAATATTATTCCACTACTTCCACCAACAATATATAAATAGTTTGAATGAGCTTGAATTTTTGGTGTTGAACCAGAGTTACCTGTCCAGTTTCCATTCGTAAATCTTATATCACTTCCACCATTTATAGTTACAGCTCCAGCCCCACCTGAGAAAGTAATATCTCCAGTTGCCGTATCTGCTGCGTTTGATCTTAATAGACTACTGTAATCGGAAGCACCAGAAAGTGTTAAATTTCCTTCGTGGAAAACAGGTTTATCAGAATTATCAACACGATATACTAATCCATTATTTCCACTACCTAGTTTTATTTGTTCGCCTGATTGTTCATTGGCAATAATTAAAGTATCAGCACTTGAACTCCATTGAATATATGCTCTATTTGTCGAACTTTCTGTGAATTGTATATAAGGATTGCTTGACCCTCTTAATCGTATTTTGGCATCTGATGAACCATTAATATCTACAGGAAACGCTGTAGAAGTAGTAAAAGTAAAAACTTGATCTGACGTAATACCGTTATTGTTAGCTTGTAATCTTGAACTACCGCCAGTTTTTAAGTCAATAGTATCTGTACCAAAACTAATTCTTGTATTTGTATCTCCTATATGTCTTATATCCGCAGCAATATCTAAATCGCCTGTTGTTGATATGCTGCCAGTAAAATCCCCGCCTGATTTGGGCATTTTTGTAGCAATTGAAGTCGTAATTGTTGTCGCAAAGTTTGGGTCATCACCTAAAGCTGCCGCTAATTCATTTAATGTATCTAGAGTACTAGGTGCTGAATCGACTAAGTTTGCTATTGCTGTGCTTACAAATGCTGTCGTAGCAATTCTTGCAGTGTTGTTTCCAGCAGTTTGTGTTGTTGCAAACGTGCCATCTAAAATATTTCCATTTGAAGTACATATACTATCTAATGTTGTTTTTGCGGCAGCTATATCAACTCCGTCTACTGTTCCAGCTACGGTTACATTGCCACTTTCGTCAATTTTGAATAATTGTGTACCACTGCCACTTGCACCATTTTTATAAAATCCAAAATATCTATTGGTATCGTCATTATCTGTATCAATATTAAAAGTTAATACTTCTGGCGAGTTTATATGACCAGAAGCAGTATCTATTTTTCCTAAATTTAATACACCTCCTTCTAAACTTACAGATCCATCACTTTGTACAATTAATCTATCTGCACTATTTGTAGAGTCAATAATTTTAAATTGACCAGAATTAGCTTCTAATTTAAAGTCAGGATTGTTATTAGTATCTGTAAATGTAATAGTAGGATTAACAGCACTAAGCGTTAAATAACTAGAAGTTGTTGTTCCAGTAGCAGTAAGTCCTGACGCTGTTAATGTTCCACTTGTAGCGTCAAAAGTTAAATTAGCATTTGTGTGAGGAAGTTGATCGCCTGTTGCCGATTGTGCAAATAAAACACTACATGAGCTATCCCCTGCTTGATTTGTTAATGTAACTCTTTCAGCAACTAAACCACTTCCAGAGCCATCTACAGTTTTAAGTAATGTTAGAATTTCACTTGCTGTTTGGTCTGCGGTAGCACCATCTTCAACATTTAATATTGATCTTGCTTCTGTAGCTGTTAAATATTGAGGATCTCCAGTACCACTTTGCTCACGACCTAAAATTCTGCTTGTAGGCATATTTGCCATTTTTGCAGTGGTAACGGCATTGTTAGCTATTTTTGCTGTTGCAACAGCACTGTCTTGAATTTTTGCTTCTTGTATAATATTGTCAGAAAGCATTTCAGCAGCATTAACAGCTCCATTTGCTATTTTTGCTGAGTTAATCGCATCATCAGCTATTTTTGCAGTTGATACAACCCCATTATCAATAGTAAAAGTTGCACCGCTATTGCTGACAGTAACATCTCCTTTATCTCCGTCATCTATACCGCCAGCTACTTTCGCTATAGAACCATCATCTTTTTTTAAAAATATTTCACCTGTATCAGTTCTTACGGCGGGTTCGCCTAAAACTAAATCACTTGCACTTGGATCACTTCCAGAGCCTTGTTTAAGTTTAATTACGTTAGCCATGAGCTAAAACCTCCTAATAATTAGAAGCTTCCGCCATCAATTTCTAAACCTGAGACACTTCCGTTTGCTAGGAAAGTTACAAGGTCTGTAAGTGCAACTTGCTTCATTACACCTCCATCATTAAAAATAATACGGTCAGCAGTTGCAAGAGTTGTAGAGGTAGCAGAAGTACCCCCATCTAAAATATTTAATTCCGCAGTTGTTACCGTTGCACCGTCTAAAATTCCGACTTCTGCTGCGGTTAAATCAGCAAGGGCATTAGCAGCAGCTTGAGCCATTGTTGCAAGCTCAGTTAATTTATCGCTATGTGGCTCAACATCAGTTCCAATAACAAGTCCTAAGTTTGACCTTGCATTTGATGCAGAAGTTGCTCCAGTACCTCCGTCAGTTATTGCAAGAGTTCCAGTAATAGAGCTTGCTGATAAATCAATTGCTAATTCGGTAGACTCAATAACAAGACCACCATTTGACTTTATATCCAAAGAAAGTGTATTGCCTGATTTATCTAATCCATTGCCTGCAACAATTTGCCCAGCTCCCGAAAATTGAGCATATGTGAGGTTGTTTGTACCTGTAACTGCTGAACCTTTGTTGCTAGTACAGACAAATCCGTTATCCGCATTGACAGTTCCTTGTTCTACAAAAGTGAACATTCCAGCAGCATCAGAGCCAGCAGCTAAATCACTTGCTCTAGCTGGAGAAGATCCAACTATATAAATACCATTTTGAGAAGCAGTGGATTGATCTTTAACAAGTACACGATCATTTGTTGAAAGAGTAACACCATCTAAAGTGTCTCCATTATTAAGTGCAGTAGATATTGTTATGTTTTGAGTTGTTGCTGCTTTACAACTATCTTTAACATCTAAACCCTGTGAAGTAGCTTCTACGAATCCTTTTGTTGCTGCGTCTTGGGCGTTTACTGGATCTGCTACGTTTGTAATTGTTTGACTATTAAGTGAAACTGAAGCTGTTGGTGCAGCCATTTGATCCAATCTATTTACTCTAACTCCAGCATCAAAATCACTGATCTTTGTATGAGCAATACTTGGAATATCAGCAGCAACTAAAGCTCGAAATGTTGGAGAAGCAGCACTTCCAGAAGTTGGTCCTGATAAAATTGAGTTTGCTGCTCTTGTAGTATCTTTATCCCAAAAAGCACCCTTTCCACCTATTTTTTCAATAGTTGTTGCTGAACCCCCTGCTCCACTTGTTCCTTTTCCTATATATAAAATATCATTGCCTTCTGTAAAAGCCTGTTCAGCATTTTCCAAACTGGTTGGAGCTGTAGAACCTGTTGACCTTTTTGTCCTAATTACATTTGCCATTTTTTAAAAATTTCCTCCGTCAACTAGAGTTAGTTTTGTTGTAGTTGCATCTAGCTTAACTTTACCAGAAGCAGCGTCAAAGTACATCAATGAATCATCTACTTTTGCAGAATGATCTAAAGGCAAATCAAAACCCGCCCCTTGACTACCTTGTGTTCCAATTGTGACTACAGTTGTATCACCTTCTGTTACTTCAACAGTATTTTTTGTAGTAGTAATGTTTACAGAAGTCATGCTGTGTAGCCCTCAGATACAAATATATTACCTTCAAGATAATATTCTTTCAATCCACTTGGATTTGTTAAAGCAACATCATATTTTAAAATTTCTGGCTTAAAAGTTGATGTTTGAGTATCTGTCAAAGAAATACTAATTTTACCTGCCGCTCTGTCAGTATAAGCAACGCTAAAATCAGCGTATTTTATAATTCTCTTTTGATCCCATACTTGGCTGGCGACAGTATAGCCAGTTAAATTGATTGCATTTCCATTATTTTGCTTAAAAATTAAATCAATACTATGATCTGCTCGTCTTTGAACGGTCATGTCATAAGTTGCGGGATTTATAGCCATTAAGCATCCTCAGGTGTATTTCCAGCTTTTACCCAAGCTAAATATTCTTGGTAATCGGTATTATTCTCATCAATTGGTATAAAAGCATTATCTTCTTTTCTAATAATACTTTCTTCTAATTCAGTTTTTTTGTAAGTGTAATCCATAATTAAAGTTCTGCCTCACAAGATAAAAAGTCACCATTATCGCCTTGTTGCATACGTCCATAAATAGGTACACCAGCAGTTCTACCAGATGTTTGTACACCTAACCAAATACCTCTGGCGTCAGATCGTGTATCAGAAAGTGATGGGTTTGTGATAGTAGTGTCTCCAGCGTATCTTGTATTAAATTTACGTCCAGACCTAACTGTTACAGTAGGTGCTGCTCTCATAGGTGGTTCTAGCGGTATTAACATACGAAATTGTGTTGAACCTTCAGTTGCTCCAAAATGTCTTTGACCAGCAGATTGATAAAATCTTTTGCAAAGCTGTAATTCAAGACCGTAGTATCTTCTTTCTATCTCTGTAGCAACAGACCCAGTTTCTAATTGTATTCCTGTAAGCAATAACTCATCATTTTGACTTGCAGAAGTATTACCAATAGAAATTCTTAAACAAGTTCCTGTTAAGGATGTACTTGAAAGAGTAAAAGTATGCGAGTATCTTGCCCAAGATGATGAAATAGTAATTGCTTGATCTGTAACTATTGAGGAATGATTTGTACCTCCTTCTGCTACTGTTGTCCTATCTTGAACATTAATATTTACAGAACTTATATCTGCACTTTTTGCATAAAAAGATAAAGTATAACTTCCTGTATCACGAAAATGGCTTGCTGCAACACCTTGCGATAATGTAAAAGGCTCTGCTCCACCTGTCTGTTCTCTGTCTAACAATATTGCATATTTAAAACCTGCTGGAACATCTGTGCTTTGAGCAACTCTTGTTCTTCTAGGTACACTCCAACGGTCAGCAACATATCTGCTTCCACCACTAGCTGATGAAGAATCGGCTGTACCTCTTTGCCAAACTTCAAAAGACGAATTGTGTATTAAATTTCTAAAACTTAAAGCACCGTCATTAATTGAAGCTATTTTGGCAGCAACCCCACCGCTTGATGTAGATTCTATTGTATTAACTTTAATTGTTGACATAAATTAAGTGTCTCCTATACGAATAAAAACAAAATTTGACTTGAGGTAACTTGAATTACCTTGAACATTACTACCTGACCCAAGAGAATCCACAGTAAACTTTACTTTCACTTGGCTTGTATCTGTTACATCTAAAAAGTAAAAAGATGTTCCACTACTTTGTTTAGTACCGCTACCATTGTTACCATCTGAAGCTATTGCTACCAAAGTATATGAGCTGTTATTAGTGGTAACCTTAGTTCCTATTTCACAATTATCTGCACCATTAGTGCTAAATATACCTGCAACAATTACTAAATATTTACCAGTGCTTGGAAATGTAAAAACTCCACTTGATAAAGTCATTCCAGAACCAATTGGGCTTGCTGCTCCTGTACGATCATTTCTTATTAAATTTGCTGTAATGTCACTATTATCTGTTTTATTACTTGTTAAATACCATTGATCAAACTCTAATATGCCAGCCAAAGTTGAAATATGGGAAGAATCAGGCAATGTGTAGACTCTGTCACTACTTAATGAAGATGGTGCTTGTAAACTTACTGATCCACCGCCTGAAGCTGCATTTAATTTAATTTTTCCCATTTATGCGGCCTCCAATACAGCAACTTTAGTTTCTAATGTTTCTATTTTAACTACTGCTTCCTGTAACGCAGCAGTAAGTAATGGAACCAACTTAGCTTGATCTATACCCTGTGGCAAAATATCCCCTAAGCGTTCTTTTTCATAGTCGTTATTGTCTATCATTTCTTGAGTAATAACAGCATCTTTTGTTCCTGTTATTGCTTCTGGTACTGCTGTAACTTCATGTGCTAAAAATCCATCAACTGTTGTGTCTTTATCAGCAATAAAATTAAATCTGTAAGGCTTTAAAGTTTTAAGTCTTGTAATTGCATTAGACAATGTAACTACATTTTCTTTCAATCTATAGTCAGAACTTGTATTGTATGCAGTTGATGTATTGTTATGAGAAATTGAACCAACAGAACTCCCTCTGAAAAATTCAATAGATAATCCAACATTTGTTCTTCTATTAAGAGTTATAATTTTCCCACCACTTCCACTCTTACTAATTAAAAGATTTTGTCCGCTAGTTGTAAATATAGCTCCGTCAACATCTATACTTGAAGAACTTTTTCCTATACCTACATTACCATCACTAGCAAGCGTCATACGAGTATCATTAGCAGTATGAAAAGTCATAGTATCACTACTATTTGAATATTGAATCCTTCCCATTGCATTATCACCACTATCAGCCCATCTTATTGATGCAACACCTGATGTAGCAAAAGTTAAACCTCTATCTGTACTATCTCCGATTGAGCCGATAACAATATCATCACTTAACGAGCTTATGCCGCTAGTGGAAGTAGTGCCGATTAGTAGTCTTCCATCACTATCAAATCTAGCTCTTTCACTTCCGCCAGTATTAATTGCAACAATATCAGATCCGAAAGATAATCCAGTATTTGAGTCCGACCCTCCAATCGCTGCCGCGGAAGCTGATCCGTCAACTCCAGAAATACCAGTTGTGCCGTTGAGTGCTAGTGCCATATTTATAGGATAACAAGGATTGCTCCAGAAGGGATAGTAATTGTCACTGAATTGTTAATTGAAGGCGAGACAGTGTGTGCGTGTTTTCCTGTTGTCAATGTATAATCTTGAGTCACAACTTGGTCGCTTTCAAATACCCACTGGTCAGTGACTCCACCAGTTGCTCCAGCTCCTCCACCTATTTCACCCCATCCAGTGTTTTTATATCCCTCAAATTGATTTAATTGATTGTTATATCGCAACATTCCAACTGCTGGAGTACCATCTCTTTGTGATGTATTACCAACTGGTATATTTAACGAATTTGTATAATTATGAGTTACTTTTGCCGTAAAAATCGAACCAGCTAAAGTTGCATATCCAAAATTTGGAAGGCTGACATCTCCTAAAACGACAAATGCTGAATTTGCTCCATTTCTTATTTTTAATAAGTTTGTATCGCTATCTATATGAGGTTGATATGCTGCCAAGTTAGCAGCACCAGAAGGGTCGCCTGATCCAGCATTTAATGTCCTTAAAGCACCAAAAATATCATTTAAAGAAGCTCTTACAGCAGCACCAGTAGCGTTTGATGCCTCATAGTTATTTCCAGTTTCTTTTGGTTTTTGTGTTGTATTAACTGGTCTAGTCATAATTTAAACACCTTTCCCAAATCCTACCGCAACAAAGTTAAAATTTCTATTAATACTTGCATTTGAGCTGTCTTTGAAATGAACAGAAAAACCAGTAGCAGAAATATTCGTTACTTGAAAATAGTCTCCGCTAGTAATATTATCTAATGCAGTTATTCCAATTGATGGTAAATTACTGTTTGCTCCTAACAATTGAGGGGTGCCAGTAAAAAATGGTTTATCAAAAGCAATATTTTTAACTGCACCACCTGATGCTATTGCTGTAGCACTTTGCTCCTGTCTTCTTTGGAAAGTTGCAGTATAGCCTAATTCACTAACTTTAATATTTTGTGCTGGGTCATTTGTACTTATTTTTAATTTAAATTTAAAACCCCTACCTTCAAAAATGCCATTAACAAATGTATTAAAGGTTTTATTACTAAAATCTGAAGGTGCATAATTAGTTCCAGCGGGAGCATCTTTTGTCACTGCTACAAGTAATTCAGCATTAACATCTGTGGCTTCAGCACCATCAAAATCACTCCATGAATCTATAAGAGCAGTTCTTGAATCAAATAATGTACCTACATAAAAACCTTCCGTTAATAAATGCCTTTTAAGGTCTAAACTAAAAACTCCACCTAAATCTAAAATATCTTTAAACTCATATTCACCGGATGCGTTTGTTGCTGGATTTGTAAGTTTTAAAGAATTAATTGTGTCATCACGAACAATATTAGTTTTATTTCCTTGAAACTTAGGGTCGTCGTTTTCCTCTCTTCTTGTTTGAACTAATAAAGCTCCAAGTGCGTCAGGTAAATCAACAATAATTGAAGCAGAATTTTTACTTAATCTTCCACCATCATCAACAAACCTAATTAAATATTCTCCTTCAACATAAGGAACTACTATTTGTGTGCTATTCCCAGCTAGTTTATCAATATCGGTTGCATTTTGAAATGTTCCAGTTCCGTCAGTTTTTGGAGAATGCCTTATACGACAGAACCCCCCATGTAACACATCTGTTTCTACACTTTGATCCCAGCGTAATCTTATATTTTTGCTATCTACTGGTTCAACTCGTAAATTTTGCACATCACTTGGATTAGCAGTTTTACCTAAAGCACTAAAATTTAACGTAGCAGCATTAACAGATATTTCCCCAATTGCGTTAAGACTAAAAACTCTTACTTCATAAGTTCCTATATCACTATTTAAAATATCAAAATCTGTGGATTGTATATCCCTCATAATGGGGTTTCCGTTGTTATATCTGTAAACTATTCTGTATTGATTAACTCCTTTTACACCCTGCCATGAAAATGATAATTTACTTACTGCTTTATTGTTAATAGCAATAATTTGTTCTGTAGCTGATAATCCTGTTGGAGCTGGTTTAATTTCGTTTAAAATTGATATACTTTTTTCTACTAAAGGACTATTATCCTCAACAAAACCGTATTTACTCGAATTATGAGTAAGTGCTGTAATTGTGTAATTTAATCCATTTTCAACAATACTTGTCACCCTCCATGTTGTTGGTTTTATAGTTCTATTTTCCAAAATCCAAATAGAATTAACATTTGGTGTATTAGGAAATGAACCCTCAATTGATATTTCGTTGCCAATAATATCTTTAACTCTATGTGTTGTTATTGTTCCATTTGGCAAAATAACTGATAATTTTGCGTTATTTGATTTATCTAAATCAGTATTTGCCGTATCATCAACTTGAATGGCTATATTTGATGCACCAATAATTCTTCCACCCCTTCTTACACCGCTTCTAACTGGGTCACTAATTTGTATAATTTGTCCGGGTCTGACTACAACTCCGCTTTCAATACTTGCTGTGAAAGTGCAAGTTTCTGTAGCATTTTGTTCATTATATAAAAACCACCTTCCTAATCTTGCGGCTTGACCTCTTGATGTACAAGCAAAAGCAGTAACATCTTTCGTGACACTTCCCAGCTTATCGAGGTTTGCTTGTGTATCTGTAGTTGTTTCATAATCTACAGTTTGTGTTTCCATGTCAAAATATGCAACATTAAAAACAGTATGTCTAGTTTTTTGACTTGACCCCGAATATGTAAATCCACCTTCTAATACATTTGCAAGAGTAAATTGATAAGTTGGGTCGCTTGGCCTGTCTTGCGATATAGTTATTGAGCCAGCATCATAAAATGGCATTACGTTCATAGTTGTACATAATTCATTTATGAGGTTATATGCTTCGGCTGAATTATTAAGGTTGATATTGCAACTAAATCTAGGCTCTTTTGTACCTGTGTTTGTGCCGTCATCAATTAATTCATTGTTGTAAACAGAAGCTGAGTAAAAAGCATAAACATCAATAGCAGACTCATCAATCCCTGCCCCATATCTTGTATTTGTCAATAAATCGTACAAGATCCAAGCTGGATCGCTACACCATTTCTTATTTGTCCTAAATGTACCGTTAAAATTACCACTATAAGTAATACTTCCATTACTACGGTCTACAGTACCGTTATGTGGAATTTTTACTTTTACACCCCTTATTCTAAATTTTCTTGTAGGAATTGTATTAGAAATACTTGAGTCAAACCTTAATCTTGTATGTGCTACATTTGGGTAGCTTCTTTTTTCGTAAGTTAATTCTGTTAAGGAAGTAAACTGGAAAGCATCTATTATAAGTGGATCTGTTGAGTCATTTTTTCCTCTTATAACTTTTATTTGGATAGGAAATACACAATTATCTGGAAGAGTAATTATGTAATCTCTAAAATAAGCATCATTTGACTTTCCAATTACTGTATCTTGTATTTCTGTAGTTGTAGTTCCATTGTTTTGTATAAGTTTAACGTCAACATCAACAAGTTCACCATCTATATCACCATTATCTTTAATATGTTTTAGTTGCGGAAATCCTATTGTTACTCTTACAGCATCAATTGTGTTATCTGTAATTGTTTCAACTACAGGACTATTTTTTTCAACTGTAACACCTACAGCTCGTTCCCTTGCAATAGCTTTAGCACCTTTTAAATGAGATTGATTACTTGTTCCATATCGAGCATCAAATTCAACATTTTTGTAATTTAAAAATGAGCTTCTTGGTCTAGCATTTTCATTTGGTGCTGATTGTTGATATATTTGTGTCCCATCTAAATAAATATCTTTTAAAAAAGCATTAACATAATTATTTGAATTTTTATCTGTTATGCCAGCTTTTGAAGCTGTAGCAGAACCCTCTATTTCCCCTTCCGATAAAACATCCACAAGACTTGCAAATTGTTTACTTGATAATGTTTTATCAAAATCAGAATGATTTTTTCCAATAAATCCTGTATTGGTTTGATATCCACTCCATCCACTTCCTATTCTTGTTCTTTTAACTTTTATTGTCATAATTAATTACTTGTTATAGCTCGTGGATTGCCTATTTGGTCTGTGTCAACACCGTTTCCAATCAAAACACTACCTACAAACATTTCTCCATAAACAAGCGGCAATGTAACTCCTGCTCTACTGACGTTTGTAATGTTACTAAAACTGTAATTACTATCTTCTAAAGTTGCGTCATTCCTGTTAACACCTGTAGATATACTTGACGTTGGATATGTAACTTGCGGTGTTGGAGAAATCATTGAGGTTACACCTTGTAAAACTAATCCTGTACCAACAGCCGTCAAAGCACCACCTATGGCAGCTCCAACGGTTACTTTTCCTATAAGTGTTGCCCCAAGAAAACCAACTCCGGCAACAGTTGCTTTTGTGACAGCAGCTCCACCAACTAAAGCTCCAATACCTAAGACAGCGGGTAAAGAACCTGTAGCATAAGGAATAATTTGTATTACACCATCACCAGTTAATTTCAAATCCTCTTCGGTTTCTAAGTCAATTCCATTCATTTTTATTTTATAGTATTGCTCAGACATATATTTTTCTAAGTTTGGATAATTAGCATTTAAAAACCTAAAAGCATCTAAAGGACTATTTACAACTGCTTCAAAATATGAACAGCCTAAATCTTTTCTAAGCTTTCCATAAACCTTAATTTTTTTTAGCTTCATAGCGATAAACACTTTTTAGAGCTTGTTGATATTTTAAATCAAAAAGCTCCCTACAACTTAATGCTTTTATATTATGATTTAATATCATCATATCTCCAATGTAAACTGCCACATGATCATAATTTCCTGTAATTGATTCAAACAATAAAACATCTCCTTCTTGTATATCGTCATTTGTTTGTTGTTTTATAAAATTTAATTTTGGTAAAGCATACTCAAATTCTGGATTTGCTAAAAAATCTTTAATTTTTTTGGGTCTACGCCAATATGGAATGTCAATATTTTTAGTTTCTTTATACCAATCCGTAACTATTGACCAACAATCATACTTTCCCCAAATAAATCCTCTTCCTATTAACGAGGGTGCTTTATATCCATTTGGTTTAAAATGTGACCAATCGTTATCTTCAATACTGTAAATGTAGTATGGAACATCTAAAAATTCACAACTTGCTTTATCATTTTCACTAGGAGTAGATGTGCCAACAGGATGTGAATGAAATATACCAATAATTTCGCCAGTGTCTTCGCATTTAGCCCAATCGTCAGGGTCAATAATAAAATATTCAAATTTACTTTCTGCTAAATTTTTACAAGGCCAAAATTTTTCTTTTCCGTTAATAATCGCAACTAACCCACAAGATTCATTAGGTGCTATTTCATTTGCATATTTAATTGCTTCGTTTTTCCAATTCATATTATCCGTTCATATATTGACCAACTCCGGGAAATAAATTTCTAGTGACTTGTCTTGCTGGTAATCTTTTATTTACTAAATCCATTTTTGATACTAATTCAAAAACCACTGCTTCTTTATTTTCGCTTATTTTACGATCAATATAGAATATTTGTTCAGGGTGTGCAATATTACTTGGAGTTCCATAAGGATTTGTACCACTGGCAAAATTTGCATTGTCTAAGTATTTGGCATTAGTTCTTATCCTTGTAAATTTACTGCCATTTAAATCATTTCCCGCTGTTACTGTATTTACTTGAATCATTAATCCAGTTATTAATGATAAATTATTACTTACGGTAAAATTAGGTCTTGGTATTTGTCCCCTGCCAGTATATTCAAAACCATTTGCTATAACTGGATTTTTTGAATACTGTTGCCCTTGCCAAATAATATCTCCTCCAATTTCATTAGTACCAGCATGAAATCTGTAAATATTATTATTACCATGTAGTGCTGTGTCTAATTGAAGTGTATAAAGTTCGATAATTGAACTTGGATTTATTTTTTGTAACTCTGTAACAAGAATAGACATAATTAATCAAAAACTTGTTGCATAGTTATTTGTATTGTTGCTAAGTTTGCATAATTAATCTTTTTTTTATGTCCTTTATAGGTAAATTTTAAAGCTTGCGATTCGCCCGGAGGAATAAAATCAAAGGATTCGCCATCTTTTACTCTTTCTGCCAAAAAATCTTCAATTGTGTTTGCATCATTTTCCGATAAATTTTCAAACGGAACGCTTAATGTCATTGGATCTGCGTGAGTTGGAAGACCAAAAGTAGTTCTTCTTTCGTAACCATCACCCATTTTTGTTACAAGTAAATTTGGTCTATGTGTTTTTTCAAAACCAAAATTTGGACTTATTGATGGAAATACAGCCATTATGCTAATAAACCTCCGGGCAGTTTTTCTTTTACTAATTGTGATTGTATAGCAGTTGCAATAAGTTGTCCTAAAGCCCTACCTTCTTCGTCATTTCCCTCTACAGACGAACCAGAAGCATCAACATTAACAACTATACTGGTAGCTCCTCCGCCTGTACTTTGCACACCTAGTTTGCCATTTGAACCTCTTCTGAGGGGTAATATAGCTTCAGCTCCAGCCTCTCCCATCAACCCCATGCCATTAGCCATTGGAAAAAGGGTAGGACGTGAAACTACACCACCATAGGCATATTTTTGTACTTTCCCATCAGCAACAGCATTACCATTTTCATTTTTAAAAAATGGAAAAATATTTCCTAAAAATCCTGTTAGCGGTTTCATTATTGCTTGTTGTATTGCAATTCTTGCCAGATCCCTAATAATAGAATTTGCTAAACTTGAGAAATTTAGTTTTCCTGTCATTACAAAATCAACAAGAGCATCTTCCATTCCTTGAAACGCTCTACTCATTGTTTCTTTGATACTTGTAGCAACATCTTTAATTTTTGAACGATAATCCTCCAGCCCTTGTTTCATACCATCTAAAATTTGATTTTGCTTAATTGCGGTATTTTCATCTATACCAACTCCGTCTGGAGTTAAATTTGATGACCCATCTAAAACATTTGAACCGTCACTATCTTCAAGTTTTACTTTTGGTAGCTTAATTATAAAATCATCTCCAGCAGGTCTGTTATTTTTTCCTATCAACAACTCTCGAATGAATTTAGGTAAGGAATTAAAAACCATTACTACATATTTATTTAACATATCTCGTACACTTTTAAAAAATTCTAATATTTGTTTTCTAAATTTATATATAACGGTTCCAAGAGTTCCAATTGCTGTAATTACAAGGGCTATCCAACCTATTGGATTGGTTGTGTTAAAAGCTATCATTGCTACTTTTGCTGCTCCAATCGCTTTAGTAAATAAAGCCCAAGCGGCGGCTACTTTCGTGAATATTAATTGCTTAACACCTAAAGCTGTAAGAGCCATCATAGTTGTTTTTAAAGCTAGTGCTGCAATTCCAGCAGCAGCCAGTGCCGCACCAAAATCTTTTATTGGCTTTGGCAACTTAGAAAAATCCGTAAGTAATTCATTTAAAATTTTTGCTAAAGGGTCTAAAACTTTTATAAACGCTGCACCAATTTGATTGGTTAATACTTCAAAGTTACCTCCTAGTACTTTTGTAGTTAAAGCAAAACTATCCATACTTTTTCTTGTTTCTGCGCTTACTCCTCCACTCTCTCTGATTGTTTTAAATAATTTTGCAACATCAATATCTGTTTGGTTTATTAAAGCCAATATTTTACTTGCTTGTTGTTGACCAAATAATGCTTTAGCTATTTCGGCTTTTTGCCCTGCTGTTTCAACTTGAGCAAAACTATCCCTTAAACTTAAAATTACTTCGTCCATAGGTTTCAAATTGCCATTGGCATCTAATATTTCTGCTCCTAAATGTGAAAATGCCTTTGTAAGTTTTTCATTTCCTTTTGTTAGGTTTAATAATTCACCATTACTACCTGCGGCAGCCATTTGTAGCCTTGTTAATGAAGATCGTAAGGCAGTTCCAGCATCACTTCCTTTAATACCGTTATTAGCTAATAGCGCTACCATACCTGCCGTATCATTTACTGAAATACCTAGTGTCCTCGCTATTGGTGCTGCATATTTTAAAGACTCTCCTAAATCTTGAATAGTTTGATTACTGCTATTAGCAGTTGCAACTAAAATATCCACAAGATCATTTGTTTTTGTAGTTTCTAAACCAAAAGCTCTTAAATTGTTTGAAACTATAGAACCCATATCGGCAAATGCAACACCTGTTGCTTCAGCACCAGTAACAATCCCATTAAGTGAATTACTAATTTCATTTGCATCAAAACCTGCTCTTGCCAGTGAAGTTGCTAATTCAGCAACTTCTGTAGGCGTACCTGCTGCTACTTGTGCTGTTGCTGTTATAGCTTGTTCAATTTGTGCATTGTTTCCACCTCCCTCAATAGCTGCTGCTTTTGTTACTTCTGCTTGATAGTTACTAGCTTTTCCAACTACTCCCCTTAACATTCTTCCCATTCCAACAGTAGCGAGCAATCCGGCTAATTTTTGTCCAGTACTAGCAGCTTGTCCGTCTAATCCTTTTAATTTACCTTTTAATTTATCAATTTGAGTTCCTAATCTTTTATAAGCCCTACCACCAATATCAGTTCTATCTCTCAACAAAGTCAAAGCTCTTATATGTTCCCTTAAACCTTTTGTAGTATTACCAGCAGCCCTTGCCATTCTATTTATTTCAATATTCATTTTGCCCAACTGGGCTTTGGTCATTTTTGAACTACCATCTAATCCCCTTAATTGTTTTTTAAAATTATCGACACTTCTTGCCCCTTCGACTTTTGCTTTTAATTTAAAAGTTGTATCAAGATTTAAAGCCATTATTTTGTTTTCGCCTCTTTATTCATATGTATCAATGCTTCCTGTTCCATGATTTGTATATTCTCGAAAATTTCTTGACGATTATCTATATCATACAATTCAAATAGCATTTGTAAAACAGAATAATCTAAACCTACAACACCGCCCATAGTGGTTCTCCACTGTGTCATTATTTTTATAAATAACATTACAGACTCCCAATTTTCTTCCCATACTTCAAAGTTTTTTTCTGTTCGTTGTACGGGCAGCCCTTTAATACCTAAAACAGCAGCATCATCATGCGATTTATCTTCAACACCGCCATTAATTAAGTGATCGACTGCCCCTCTAAGTTTTTTAATTTCTTACCTGTTTGTCCTTCATAAAATGATTTTGCTAAATAAGCACTTAAAAAAGGAATTTCGAGTAAGTTATTTAAATTTTCTTTGTTAAATGGAACTTCTTCTTCTTCACCTTTTTCATTAGTTATAAAAACATCTTCCCAACCTATAACAACTTTTTCACAAAGTTCAGCAGGGTCAAAATCTAAAATTTCATTTCCGTGTTTATCTTTTTTTGGTGTTGCTCTTTTAGCCATTTCATTTAAAAATTTTTGTGGCATACGTTTAAAAATAGCTTTAAATTTTACTTCAATAAAATCATCATCTTCTGGATATTCGTAATCCACTGTCCATTTAAAAGACTTAACTTTGTTAATAATTAGTGCCATAAAAAAAGTAAGACCATGTAACGCATAGTCTAACCCTTATAGCCAAAAAGTAAATATTTAAGTAAAAACTAAGCTGACCTCATCATTACCACTGTTAGGAACTGCGGTATATGCAAGATCAAGCATATCTATTTCATCTACTGAAGCATATGCTGGGGCAGTGATATTTGCTTTAGGCATTGTCACTGTTAATTTGTTTCCAGCAGTTGTTCCATGAAGAAATGTATTGTTACCACTTACGTTTGATGTTGCATTAGTGAAAAAGTTTTTAGCTGATAAAGCAACATTTTCAATTTGCACTGTTCCGCTTGGTGTTCTGTTATTTATTTGTACTTCCTTAGTTCCTCCAACCAGTTCTCTGTAGACAACTTCGTTATTCATGTCAAATGAAAATGATTGTAAAGAACCAGCAAAGCTATGGAACTGGAAGGCAGAAGTATTGCCATTTTTGAATACAAGTGGATCAGCCTGATTTTGGAATGTACAAGTTGGCATTGTTGTATCCGTTGGAGCGTTATACAATCCGGTCATAACAAAAGTTATGGTTGGAATTGAGCCAACCTCGCAATTCAAACTATATGTTCCACGGCATCCTGTCAATTTATGCTGTATGCCGTCAGCATTATAAACAATTGTACAAGAGTCAAAACCAGTGCTAATCGGTGCATAAGTGACGCTTGTACCGCTTGCAATAGTCTGGCTCATTCCGCATGAAGTAAGCAAAGGAGCATAATGCGGAGCCGTTCCAGCCGCACCACTTCCAGCCATTTCCACAGTTATAGTTACCTGAGCTCTTGTATTAGCTAAAAGAGTATCGTAGTTACCAAGATAACTTCTAATTAAATCCCTTGAAACTTCGTCTGATTGAATAGGCTCGATTGAAAGTTCTGTGCATAAAATTGCGTTAGCTGAACCTGTAGCTGTGGGGTCGCTACCATAACTGCTTTCATCTTTTGCGAGCAATGCTCTTAATCTAGTCCTCTTTGGCATTGGAAGTTTCCTCTTGTGGTAAAGATTCGGTTGTTGTGGCTGGTTGAGTTTGCCTAATCAGCTTCCTCTTTCCAGTTTTAGGATCAATAAGGTAAGTACCCCCTTGACCTGCGTACTTATCTTCCATAATAGCTTAAATTAAGTGGATAAATCACTTGTAGATGTTTGATAAATAATAATATAGTCTAAACTTATCACTCCGCTTGGTTGGTCGCCATCAATTAAATCAAAAGAAACATTCCTTGGAGTTGTATCAATTGCATTGCCATTCAAAGTAATATCGCTTGAAATTTTATCATGTATTGATTTTACAATTGCATCAGCAGCTTGATCTGCTGTTTGTGTTGCTGTACCTCTAACAACTACGCTTAATCTTACATTTAAAGTCCACTGAAAAACGTTTCTCCTAGTTTCACAACTGTCGCTTATTGGTTCAACAATAAGTACTGCTCCTTCTGATCTTGAAACAGGAGTAACACGACTTCTATAAATACGAGTACCAACACCAGCAGTTCCCGCTAACTGTGTAACTAATCTTGCTAATATTGTTTCTCTTACTGTACTCATGTCTTGCTTAATGTAATCATTGAAAGTTTGCCATCATCTTCCATACGTTTGCTTCTTACTTCATATTTTTCTCGCTTGCCATTTACATTTATTACTAAAATACTTCCTAAAACAACATCTTCAAAGTCTTTTGTTTGAACTGTTAAAACATAATCTGTAGAAATCATTATGTCACCAGCCAAAATTTCGTCAGGCATATTTAATAAACCTTTTTTTATTACACCATCAAAAACAACTTCCTGACCTAAATCAGCAAAATAAGTGTCAAGATTTTCTTCAATAATCATGTTAAAAAGCCCTCAAAAGAGGGCTAATATTTTTAACTATACTTTTTAACACCAATTAAGTTGATGCTAAAAGTAAATGATGGAGTTGAACCTCCAATAGTTTGTACAATTTTGATATACCTTTCAGAGCTATCCTTGTTAATAACAAGAGTCTGCATTGAAGCTGAGCCTGTTACTTGTGTGAATGTTGCTCCAGATAAATCAGTATAAGTACCGCTACTAGCGTCAGAATTTGTAAGCTTAATATCTAAAGTAGGACTTGAACCAGTGCCAGCAGCACTATCAAGAACTAAAAGAATGTCACCGTCAAACTCGAGCAAGTCAATTGCTGAACTTGTTGCTGTTGATGTTTTAGCACCAGTTGCAACTCCAGCAGTAACAGTAAGTTTATCTAAGTTCTGTTGAATAACAGACATTTTAAGTTACCTCTTGTGATAAAGCTTCCTCAATTTGTGAGATAAGCGTTGATTTGTTTAGTCTTTTATCAAGCTCTAAACCAATTGATCGACCATAAATTTCAAGCTCCGCTTTTGTCTTACTAGACAAATCAGTAACTGCTTCTGGTTTTTTAACAACTGGTTCTGCTATTGGTGCTTCACAAGCCTCAACTACAGTTTTAGCTTTTCCAATACCAATAAGCATATCGCCAATATGTTTTTCAACGTCAACGATAGAGCCAGCACTCATTGGAGTGCCAGCTATCATCACGTTTCTAGTAAGTGAAACTTTCATTTATTATTAAGTTCCGAAACAGAACGCACCTGCTTGCTTAACTGCAAAGTCAACGTCTTGGAGTGCTATGACTCTTACGTTACCGCTTGTAGCTCCAACGTAAGGATCAACAGTAAGGTCTAAACCAGACCACATTCCAATAACAAACTGTGAGAAGTCTCCAAACAATACGTCATTGTTAGCAAGTTGATTTGAAACAATAGCTGTATAGCCATTAATTTCATTATCTTCAAATACAAATTTGCCTGTGTTTGATGCAACTTCTGTTGACTTCAAAGCACCTCTTGCTGAAGCGTTAATTAGGTAGAACATATTATCTACATCAGCGTTAGCTGCTGCAACATCTGTTTCCATTCCTATGTACTCGGCAAATGTACCAAATGTTGTAATTGTTTGAGTTCCAACGCCAGTTGTATCTTTAATCCCTAAAGGCTGGTTTGAAGAACCTGTACCATAGATTGCTGTATGATCGAGCTTTGTAGCAATAACTTTTGCTAAATCACCTCTAATCATGGATTCAATATCTATAGATGATTGCAATAACAAGCGTCTTGAGTAATCAACATATGCTGCAACCGTCTTAGGAGTCATGTTGACCTGATCAAACGCCTGTTGGCTTTCGCTAGGTGCTGAACCTTCTCCAACCCAATAACCAGTTGCTGTCTGGGTTAATCTCGGAATTGAAATATTACCAGATAGCCCTGTCAACATTGTTGGATTAGTTGCCATCACAGCCATCTTATTTCTCAAGATTTCTATAAATGAACCAGCCAACAATTCAGTAGCAACAAGATTACCTCCAGCAGTAGCTGAACCAACTGTTAAGTCTCTTTTTAGCACTTCATTAGGAACTAAAATACCGCCAGCAGCTTTGCCGTATGTTTTTTGTGCAGCTTCAGAGACTTCTCTTTCAAAAGCAGCATCTTCTTGTGCCTGACGGTCTGATGGATTAGCTAAAGCGTGTAAAGCTTTTCTAAATGAAAACGCTTTTACTTCTTTTTGATCTAAGCCAACATCAGGGCTTTTCTGAATTTGTTGTTGTTCCACGTTGTTAAGGCGCTCCTCCCTATGGTTGTTAATTGCGTTACGGGCATCTTCTACTGATACACCATCTTGATTTAGCTTTTTAGCTAAGTCAGGACAAGAATACTTCTCGCCCATTGCTGAAATTGCATTACTGCGATTTCTTTCAGCAATAATTATTGTTTGATCGCTGCGTTTTTGCTCTGCTTCAACGGCTTTGCTTGCAGCTTCCGTTTCTGGTTTTTGCTCCATGTTTTTGGAAGTTAAAGTTGGACTAGATGACGGAGCTTGAGCCGTCAAAGCTTCTCTTGATTGCTCAAGAGTTGGTGCATTTTCTTTTGGAGGAGAATCTGCAACCACTTTAGTTTCTATACTATCCTCATTTTCTTGACTTCGCCCTACTCCAACGGAAGCGTCTGCTGGCACCGAAACCAAACTAATTTCCATAGCCTTCCATTTGGTAACAACCATTTGATCGCCACGTTCCTCAATTTCGTTTATTTGATAAGCAAAACTTACTTGAGAAATAATGCCGTCTTCAACGTCATTACGTTTTTCCATTGCATTAGGATTTCGACTCCATTTAACTGAAGCGTAACCCCTTTTATCGTCTCCAATTTCCGCAGTTTGTACAACCCCAAGAACCTCATCACGATTATGATTCCAAAGGAATGGTGCTGTTCCGTTGTTTAGTCTTGATAGGTCAGCAGCACCCTTTTCATGTGAAAGAACTTCTGTGCCAAAATACCTTTGAACTGGCTCTTCTGAACTAAAGCTAATAAATAATTCATTGCCATCAGATTCAAGTTCTGCTTTTAATTCCCTTGTTTCAACTAAATTTTTTCCTTTGTTTTTCCTCTTTAATTCTTTTAAATTAACTTTCCTAACTTGTTGTATTTCTTTATCATTGGAATCAGATTTTTTATCATCATCATGCCATGGACGACCTTCGTATTCTTCGTTTAAAGGTAAATCATCAATTTTTGTAAGTGTTGAAAATTTATGTCCAACTAATCTATCTGTTTTAACATATCCACCACCAGAAGGAGCTGGCCGATAAATACAAATTAATGCAGCTGGATCTTCAGATGTACCCTCAACAGTGAAAGCACTATCTGGAACATTAATTGTTCCATTTCTTTCTATTTTTTCAACCATACCTCTAGCTCTTCCACCACTTGAGTTCCAAGATACAAAATCTCCAACCTTAAGCTCATCAGGTGCAGCTTTTTCATTTATTGGTTTTTCCAAAGTTGAATCCATAGATTTTTCGTCAGTGTTGTTTATATCATACTCATTTAAAAGAGTATCATCAAATCTCTCTCGTGCTTTCTTTATTTGATTGGATTTTTTTCTACTCCAACTAAAGCCAGCGTCACCTCCCCATGCTGCCCAAGCCACTCTGCCTTTTGATGGGAAGCCTTTTTCACCAGAATTAAATCCTTCGGCTTTTTTGTCAACTTCATGTCTAGCGAAGAAACTAAACATACGCATTACAACGTCTACACTAAGTTCTGAGCCACTTAGTATTTGTGTTGCCCTTACTGCTGCTACTTGTGTACCCCCTTTTCTACCTTCCTTCTTCCACTTTTTATATCTTCTTGCAGCAGCCCTCATACCTTCCGTTGGCATCAAACTTATTTCTGTTCCGTTAACTTTTGCCATTATTAAATGTTAGATATACAACATATTATCAGAATATTTAAATATTAATAGTTGACGTATGCTTAGTATGTATGTTATATTAATAATAGTTAGGGAATGATACCCCTAACATATTCACCCCATTGAGGAATTTAAAATGAGAGACACTTCATTTTTAGGCAAATTATTAGCACTAACTGAAAGTACTAATCCACATGAAGCAGATTTAGCAAAAACTAAATTACAGCAACAACTTGAAAAACGAGGAATTGACCTTGACCAATTAGAAGCACAACTAGGCGATATGTCTGTTGTTGAAGAAGAAATTGAAGTTATTGCTTTTAGATACGGCACACCTTACAAACGTGTTGATCCAGCAGTTTCAATTATTTTAGGTGCTGTAGCTGATTACTATAACGGCAAAATTGTTTTTACACCTTTCAAATTTGACAGGTCTGGAAACAGTAAGCATCAAAAAGAATACATTAGGGATAAAAAAGGTGATATTTATAGACAAATGGAAATCACCGCTAACAAAGCAAGGAAGATTGAAATTGAAATTTATACAGACTACTTAGTACAAGCATTACAAGATGCTTGGGCAAGACATTGTCAAGAAGATCCATTTCAAGTAGCTATGGAAGGTGCAGCACATAGAAACAGTTTTAGAAAAAATTGGGCATGGGAAGTTCAAAGTCGATTTGCAAAAATGAAACGTGAGGACGAGCAGCACGGCAAACAACTAAAACTAGCTTCCAAAACTATTAACGTTTCAGCATTAGCTGTTGTTAATGGCAATAAAGCGGAACTAGCTAAGGTTGAAGAGTTTTATGCAGAACGTTATCCAACTATAGGAAGCGGTGGATCAGGTTACGAGCAGGGTGGCTCAGGTGCAAGTGCTGGACGTGCAGCAGGTGGTCAGGTTGGTTTAAGCAGACAAATGTCTGGTAGTAGTCAAAGACGTTTAGGTGGTTACTAAAATGAAGAAAAAAGAATTTAATCTTGACCCAAGAGTAAGAGAATTTATTGATCATTTAGAAGGAGGACTCGCAGCAGCGGGTCTTTCCTTCGCCGACTATCTTCCGCAATATGTAATTCTTGAACACGCAGACGATAAGACAAAAACTTATGACGGTTTAATTTTTAGTCAAGTTGCTAATCCAAGCGATAACCTTTATAAAGTTTGTGTAGCACAAGACGGTGTTCATTTTTACGGTGCTAATGCCAGTAAGTTGCCGTTTAACTTTGATCAAAGCCCAGCAAAAGTAGCAATACTATTTCTTGTGGCAATGATTAAAGAAGAAATAATTGACCCCCCTAATTGTCCACACTGTGAAGAAGCAAAAAAATAAATGACAGAATTTGTAAAAATGACATCTTATTCAAGATGCAAAAGATACGCTGGGGCATTAATTAAATGTCCTAGCTGTCAACATATAAGCCGTATTTATCATTTAAGTTGGTCTGCTTTATCTTGTCAAAAATGCAAGAAGTCTCATCTTAAAATTAATTGGCTTATAGAAAAAGGTAAGCACTCTAAGCTTTAAAAACCCTTAATCTCCACTAATTTCTGCTGTTCCGCCTAAATCAAGGTCTAATTGTACTCCAACGTCACTTAAAGTTTCTTTTTCAGCCTTAATTTGTTCAACGTTATCATCAAAATCTTTGCCTAACATAGACATTATTTGAGACTTTGTATAATAACCAGCAGCTTCCCCTAACCTAAAAGCTTCAATTTCCTTTTTAGGATCAACCCAAGACCAGCCCCTTGTTTGCCACTTGGGGCTTAAATATCTTTCGGGATTTAATTCATAATCAGGAAGTTTTAATACACCAGCTAAAACAGCAGCATCTAAAAATTCTTCAAATACTCTTTGGTGGAAATTTTCAACAAAATAAGTTTGTAGCATTTTCCAATGCTCCCGATCTTCCAACAAACTTAAACGAGAACTTGAATAGTTAGTCTCGGAAAAATCTCTAGATATTGTTTCATAGCTACAACCTAAACCAGAAGCAAAGCGTCTAATTTTGGCTCTTACAAAACTTTCATATTGTGCATCAGGAGAGCTTATATTTGGAACAGTAATTTCTTCGCCCGGATTTAAGTATTTAAAAACACCTGCTTCAAAATCAGTAAGTCTTTGTTCTGCTTCAACATCATCAGCTTCAAGCTCTCCTTCAGTTGAACTAATAAATCCCATTAATGATGCCCCAGCTCTCGCCCTAATAACCGCTGCACTTTCATAGCCGGACAATTGGTGCATATCGTCCATAATTGAGCTGAAGAACGGTACGCCACGATTTTGAGCGGGTCGCTCTGGTAAAAACAAATGAATAATATCACTTGCTGGAACAATGGTATGTTTTTCACGTTCTGTATATGTATCTTTAAACCAATAATCGCCCGGATGACGGTTTAAAAAAGCATATCTTTGTGGTCTTCCAAACTTATCAACTTCAATTCCCATACGCCATTCATTACCTTTTCTCAAAACTTTGCCAGTATATTCGTCATCAACTAAATCAGATTCAATAATTTCTAAGGCTAAACCAATTTTACTTTTGCCAAATTTCTTTCTTACAATTCTAAAAAATACTTCCCCGCTTTCAACTAAAGCACCGACCATCATATTCTCAAGCATAAAAAAACTTTTTTGACCTGAGACATCACAATAATCACGTTTGCACCAATCTTTCCAAGCTTGTTCGATCATCATACTTAAACGCTTATCTTTTTTCTTACCCCTAATTGAAGGAACTAAGCATTGAAGTTTTATTCCTTGTCCAATTACATTAATTTGTGTTGTACGTTTTGCTTGTTTTGCATAGGGGTTATCCCTGCATAATTGTCTACTACGATCTCTTAATTTCTTTAAACTGGTCTTAATTTCCGCATCAGCAGAGGTATTACCACTAACCCAACCATCTGTTAGACGGCTTAGGGCGGCACCTGCGTAACGTCTTCTTCTTATTTTTGTGACTTCTGGTTCTTTTGTGAACAATTTGGAGATAGGTGTATGCCAAGCCATGATTAACCTCTGTTTCTTATATAAAGATTATGGGGATTACCTAAACCATTGGCAATCATTTCAGCTTTTCGCTCTCTTACTAGCATTGCTTTATATTTATCTCTTAACATTATTAATTCTGATAATTCATATTTTTCCGCATCTCTGTTTCCAATTTTATATTTTTTAACTAATCCACCATTAATTAATGCCCTTATTGTTTCTTCAATAGCATCATAATCTTTTTGTAATTGTGTCCTATCATCTAAAGCTTCTGGATTACTTCCTGTAAAAGTTAAATTTGGCAGAACTTTAAATTGTCCAGTTGCAATTGTTTGTTTTTCATTGCCTGATTTATTGGCTACTGCTTGATAAAACCAGTTCCCAACATTAAATGCTTCCGTAACAGTAGATGTCAAACTAAATTGAAATCCGTCTAAGTATGCAGTACTTGTAGCAGTTGCACCTTCAAAATCACTATTAGTACGAAAATAATATATAACTGTCCAATCTGGACTTGAAATAGGATCGCCAAAATTATCAGTGGTCGAGTCTAACCGCCACTGTATAAAATCACCTGCTCTAAATTGTTGAGGAAATTTCATAGATTTACCATTGAGAAACAAATTTTGGCTTTTGAGCCTTTTGTTTATATCTTACCTTATCTAAATATGTCTTATCATCTTTTATTTTGCCCTTAATTCGTCCTCTTTCTTCATAATTATCCCAAATTGTTCTTCTATCTCGTTTTTGATACAACCTATATAAAGCAGCATAAGCATAAACAAGTGTATCCAAAGCTTCGTTTCTCGCTGAACTTTTTTTAACCCACTCTCGAACTGGAAAACCTTTTACATATCTAATAACCTGTTTTTCCGCAGTAAGTTGTTTAAAATATTCTTCATCTGCATTTATATTGAAATGCAAATAACCCGCTCCCTCTTCATTATGTCTTAAACGGCTGAATAATGTTGTTTTAATAGTGTCTGTTCCAACTGAAAATAATTCTGCACCCTTTTTGATTGTTTTTCCTTTCCAGTTTAAATCTAATTTTTTCCCTCTACTTATTGGCAATTGATTTTTTTGTGATGAACCTTTTATAGCAATAACATTATGTTTTCTTCTATCTCTTGTATAAGCGTAAACTTCATTAGTAAAATGTCCTCCTGAGTCAATAGCAATCACATCAGGTACGATTTTATTTCCTAACTCATGTCTAAAAGGTCTAAGTAATAATTGATCTAATTGTTTCCATAATTCGGTACTTGCTGGATCACCATAAATTTCTTGATGATTTATAAGCCAACCCTCCTCACCACGACCCCAACCCCAAACTGATATAGCAAGTCTGTTGTCTTGTACGTCAACCCCAGCCGTAAGAATTACAGCTTTTTCTGGTATCAAATTAGACTCATAAGACTCAACCCTTTCTAGTAAAACATCAGCACCAACTTTCGCTGCATAATTTTCTTCAAATGTTTCACCAAGTACCGTATTTACAAAAGTTTTTAATCTTTGTCCGTCAACTTTGGCTTTTAAAAAATCATCAACAATTTCATTCCAACCTTTCCAACCTAATGGACTATATAAAGCATTTAAATGAAAGCCAGCAGTTTTTCCATCACTAGGGGCTGTTGCCCTCCATTCACCACGTTCCAAGAAAAAATGTTTGTCTTTTTCAACAAACGTTTGCTCACAATTTTCGCATTGATACCTTACTGTCTCAGGATTATTATTATCCCATTTAACATTGCTCCATTTTAAATATTGCATATGTCCACAGTGAATACATGGAACATAAAATCTACGTTGATCGCTTTCTAAATATTCTTGTTCAATACGGCTGAAATCTTTAATTGTAGGAGTACTTGTCATTAAAATTTTACGTCTACTAAATGTCATTGTTCTTTTTTCAGCCAAACTTACAGCATCTCCCTCATTATCAAGATCAGGGGGGA
>VTLG01014744.1_pt1 | contig 28508 bp, 38 predicted proteins | sample 4694571 | NCBI WGS metagenome assembly VTLG01 (sample SAMN12604809, study PRJNA352737) | marine metagenome | biome: ENVO:00000447; feature: ENVO:00000209|ENVO:00000569|ENVO:01000036; material: ENVO:00002151; isolation source: viral sequences binned using virsorter ...
TCGGGGAAACGGTGGGTACGGGGAAATAACAGGATACACCAGCGCAACGGTGGTCACTTTAACGATTGTTCAGCCCTTTGCCGACGCAGATGTAATCGCCAATGGGTTATGGATGGTTGAGGAAGTGGCCTATTCCGCCTCAAGAGGCTGGCCCGTATCAGGAACCATTTTCCAGGGCCGGTTAATTTTAGCCGGGGCTAAGTCTTTACCTGATTTTTTTGCCGCAAGTCGGTCCGGGGTGATTAAAAACTTTGCCAATTCCGACGCCGACGACGATAGCGCGATAGTTGCTTTTGGTGATACGCCGGGGATTAGCACGTTTTTGAATGTTTACGGTGGCCGACATTTACAGATTTTCGCCAACGATGCAGAATTTTATATCCCGAAATCCGAGTCCGACCCAATCACTCCGAACAATGTAACTCTAAGGCGTAATTCGTCGGTTGGAAGCAAAGGAACAGAGTCAGACAGTACAAGAGTGAATATTAAACCGCAAGAGGTGGACGGTATTGTTTATTTTGTCCAAAAAGGCGGAGGGGACGTTAGGGAATTTGTTTTTAACGACGCCGAACAAGCTTACGGGACCTCTACCGTCGCAATCGTTTCAAGCCATTTAGTGAGACAGCCTAAAGATACCGCAATAAGGCGAAGCCAATCTATTACCGAGCCTAATTATTTATGGGTTGTCAACGGACAAGACGGAACGCTTGCGGCTTTTTGCGTTTTAAGGTCCGAGGAAGTCAACGCCTGGACGTTATTAAAAACGAAAGGGACGTTTGAAAATGCGGTTGTTTTGGACCAAGACAGTTATTTTGCGGTCAAGCGGACTATAAACAGCACGACGGTTTGGACTTTAGAAAAGTTTAATAATGACTTGCTTTTTGATGGAGGGAAAACCGGGACGGGCGTTGTTTCCAGCGTTTCCAATCTGGATTGGCTGGAAGGCGAAACAGTTCAGCTTATTTTAGACGGCTCTTATGTTGGGACGGTTGCGGTTTCAAGTGGGGTTGCGACGTTTCCGAGGGCCACGACTTCCAGCTATCAGTTGGGGATACCTTTCCCGGATGTAGATGAGGCGGGGGACGAAGCACCAGCCGGAGCCGGAAACAATGTTTTAATTAAACCCTTGCCGGATGATTTCGCCGTCCCAAGCGGGTCAACGATGGGGAAAAGAAAGCGGGTTGTGAATGTCAATATGCGGGTCTACAACACGCAGGGTTTTTATATTAATAACAAGCTGGTCCCATTTCGTGAATTAGGAAGCAGTTTATTAGATGAGACGGTTCCGACAAAAACGCGGGACGTTAAGGTTAAGGCCGTTCCTGGGTTTACGGAAAAAGGCCAATTCACAATAACACAGCAAGAACCCCAGGCTATGACGGTCTTGGGTTTTGCTTACGATTTGGCGGTATAGATATGGAAGCAGTAGCGGCGAAAGCAGTAACGGCGGCGGCGGCGAAAACAGCCGCAACATCGGCGGCTACATCGGCGGCGGCTGGGACGTTTGCGGTATCCGGCGGCACATCTTTAGCGGCGGGGACATTTGCCGGAGTGGGTGCAGGTTCGGCGGCGGCTGGCGCGGGTTTGTACGGCGCGGGCGCGGCGGCAGGCGGTGGGCTTTTAGCAAGTTTTGGTTCTTCATTATTAACGGGGTTGCAGGTAATCGGCGCGGTGGATGCGGTGGTTTCGCCGTTTATGATTGGACAACGGGCGGCTGATATTGCAGACATCAACGCCGCACAGACAAACCTCGATATTCAGCAAAAGCTTTTACAGGGAAGGGAGTCGTCAGTTAGAGCCTTGCAAACCTTAAACGACCAAACCGCCCACAATATCGCGGCGGGATTTGCGTCAGGGGTTGGGTTATCCCCATCGGTGGCAAGTTCTATTGACTCAATTTCTAGGCAGTACAAGTTTGACGACACATTACAGCGAACCACCAATATATTACAGGCGGGTTCGTTACAAAGAACAGCCGAATTACAAAGGGCGCAGGGGCAAACGGCGAAAATGCGCGGGGTTTTTGAATCAACCGCTAACCTGGGCCGTTCTGCAAAAACAATCAAAGAAACCTTATTCAGTTAATTAGATATGGCACAACGTATTAGCGGAAAAGATTTACCTAAAGGCGGCAATAAGATTCGGGTTGTGGGCGGTCCCCCGGCCCGTTTGGTGGACAATGTATTCAGGGCGAATTTCTCATTAAACCGGTTGATTGCCCCGACGGTCCTGGATTTGCAGAAATCCGAAGGACGCAAAATAGCAAGGCAGGCGATTGTTGACGGGCAGAATGGAAGGCTTGACCCGAAGCTTTTATTTAATCCTTCTTTCCGAGGGCAGGCGTACACAAACAACGCTTTAGACGGATACACCAAAAACCTGGAATTAAACACCCGGCTAGAGACGAACCGAATATTAAACGATAACCGGATGGATTCTAAGAAGGCAAAAGCCCTTTTAGATTCTTATATCCAGGGGCAAATTGAAGGGATGCCGCGAGAGTTACAGGAAAGAATGGGGCCGCAGTACAAACTCCAATCCGACATTTTAGCAAACGCCGGTTTATCAAAAATTAGGGCAGGGGAAAACACAAGAAGATTAAAACAAAAGCAGGCGGTTGACCAGGCATTAGATATAGAACGGGCAAAGAACACGCCTTTGATTGGGGCCGGTTTGGGTTCGGACGATTTTACCGTCAAAGGGCAAAGCGTATTGGCGTATCAACAGCAAAAAAGCCAAATCGAAGGGGCTTATAGTTCGACCCTTGCAGACGGCGAGGTGGAAATCCCGGTTTATTCGGAATCAGATAAGGTAACAGCTATCGCCGAGTTCAATCAGATTGTGGGTAGGTCTATGATTTCCGAGCAATTCAGGAATGTAAATGATAAGGCCGGATATTTGAGGGATTTTAGGCAGGGCAAGCTTGAGGAAAGCTTTTATCTTAGGGACGACGAAGGGAATCAGATTGCGGATTTAAGGCCGGACCCGAAAACCCGCGCCGCCTTAGATAAAGGGATGCAGGCGGCAATTAATTCCGAAAACGCGCAAATAAAAAAACAGCAAACAGCAGTCAAGACAAGCATAACTAATTACGTTAACGGGATTAAAAACAATATCCCTTTTACAGACGACCAGGAAATTGAGCTAAGGCAGGGAGCCAGCCAGTTCGGAACCCCGGCGCAGATCGAAAGGCTGGATAGCTGGATAAACCACAGGCATGAAATTGATGATTTAAGAACCAAGACCCCGGCACAAATACAAAACGCTGTTATTTCGCTCAACAACGAAATCCAGGAATTAAAGGCTAATGGAGAAATCGTTTCCCCTGGAATGGTTGAGCGTTTGGATATGGTTGCAAAACTGAAAAAGGAGAAAGAGGCTCTTTTATTTAGTGATCCTATCGCGGCGGGGATTGAATATGGCGATATTGACAACACAGGACCTTTGGATTCGCCGGAGAAAATGACAACGCAGGCGGCCAACGCCCGGATAGTTTCAGAAAAATACGGTTTGCCTTTAAAGATTTTAACCGCAAACAACAAGAAGCGATTTAAAACAGCCCTCCAAAATCCTGAATTAACCGCCGACGGGTTGGGCGGTTTGTTGGGAATGTTTGACGGGTTCGGCGCAGATAAGTTCCAGGCGTTGATGGAGTTATCTCCCGACCATCCAGAATTGGCGCATATAGCCGCGCTTAGAGATTATGGTCCGAGCAACGAAACAGACAACGCTTTAAGGGGTTATCTTCTGCAAAAACGGGATGATATTAAAATTTTCATCCCATCACAAGCAACAAGAAAGGCCGAAGCGAATACCCTAGGGGATGGGTTTCGGATGCACCCAAAAACAGGGGAAGCGGTTGTTAAAACCGCCAGGGCGATTTATACGGCTATGGCTTTCGATGCCGGAATGAGAGGGGAAGATTTTGAGGAGGAATTGTATAAAAAGGCATTGATGCAGGCGTCAGGTGGTAGGGATTATGGAGACGGGCCACTAGGCGGGTTGTTGGAGTTTGACGATCACATGGTACTTGTACCGCAAAACGTCAGTCACGACGATTTTGAGGACAATATGGACGATTTTACCGCCGCTGATTTTGAAGCAGGCGGGATTAACGGCGGCCCGATTGTAAGCGATATAGGCACAGGCGGGACTATTTTTTCAAAACAGGGTGATGGTAGACAGGCTTTAGATGAAAGCGACGCGTTTTTGGTTTCTATTGGTGAGGGACTTTACCATATAGCGACAGAAGATGGGAACGGCAAAATAAATTTTTTAAGGGGCAGACAGGACTTAAACAGTAATAACCCAGGGGTGAGAAACGGCTTTTATGTTTTGGATTATTCAAAGGCGTTGGAATCCAAACAGGAAAGAGAGAGACAAAAGGCGGCAGAGTTTAAGAACGAAGGCCAAGTTGTTAGTGAAACCGCAGAAGGAGTAAAACAGTTTGTCCAAGAGACAGGGGATAAGCTTGGAAGTTTTGGCGACCAGCTTTATGAAAAAGGCAAAGCGGCCTTATCGGATGATTCAACCGTTGACCAACCCTTGCCCGAAGATTCGGGGAGCGATCTTCCAAGTGCCTATCAGTCCGCCATTGAAAAACTAAAGGCGATAAAAATAGACATTCCTTCTCCAAAAATAGAAATCCCCGACGTTTCCGGGTTGGAGGGGGATATAAACAAGATAACCGACTTTTCCGGCAAATCGGCGGCGGCGTTAGGCGATCTTGCGGCGCAGGGAAAAGAAAAGGTTTTGCAGGGTTCCGCCCAAGTTACCAAGACAATCATTAAAGAGGTAGAAAAAACCAAGAAAGCTTTAGATGAGGTGGTTAAAGAGGTTGAGAATGTAGACTTTAAAAAGGCGGCGAAAAAGAAAGGTAAATCGGCGGTCAACAACTTAAAAGAGTTGGGCGACGAATTAGGCGAGGATATTCTAGGCGCGCTTTCAGGTATAACCAGGGGCGTCATGGAGGCAGGCGACGCCATCAAAAGCGGAGTCGAGACGGTAAAAGAATTTGCTGAAAAGAATATTCAAGAGGCGAAAATACTTTCCAAACTGGTTACAAAGAAAGCCCGAAAACTCAGCAACGAGGAAAGCGTTAGGGTGTTTGCTAAAACCATCGCGCCTATGATTATCAGGCGGGGGAGTGCGGAAGGATTGCCCGCCCCGGAAAATGTAATAACGGCCCTAGTTAGCGTTGAAAGTAGTTTTAGAGCCAACCAAGTAAGTCCGCAAGGGGCAAAAGGCCCGACCCAAATCATGCCAGCAACAGCCCAGGAAATAGCAGACGACAGCAATTTGGGTTACACAAAAGACGAAATTTTAAACGATCCAGAAAAAAATATCATGGCCGGAATGTATTACCTTTTTGAAAAGCTATTGCCTAGATATAGAGGCCCTGACAGGTTGAGGTTTGCCGTTGCCGCTTATCACGGTGGCCTGGGGAATATCGACAAGGCGCGGGCGAAGGTTACGCATAAAAATGATTTCAAGGCCGTTTATCCGAAGTTAGGGCCAAAAACACAGGCGTATGTTGACAAGGTTTTTAAAAGAATGAGGGTTTCATAAATGGCGGGGTTACTTACAGGGAAAACGGATTATTCGGGGGTTGGGGTGTACGAGCCTAAAACCGGTTTCTCCGAGAATTTTGATAGGCAAGTAGACCTTGTTTACAATTCCGGTCAATCGGTTTCAGAATACAACGCTTTACAGGAGGGTTACGATAAACGAATAGACTCTGTAAAAGAGTTGACCGGAGTGGAACTTGAAAACCCGTATTCGGTGGGTAATGTTTTCAACCTAAAAGAGTCTAGCGAAAAGTTTGAAACGGAATTTAACGAAGCGACCAGCAACCTAGATGAATTGCAAAGGGAAAGGCTTGAAGATAGAGACAAGATGTGGCGGGGAATAAGGGAACGCCATAAAAGGTTAAGGCTAGGGGCGGATTTTTCCAGCGAGAGAGCAAGCACGATGGGGAAGGTTGGCGGGTTTTTGGGCGGTATGACGGGACTCTTATTAGACCCGCTACAAATAGCGACTTTACCTTTTGGGGTTGGGAGCCTTGCCGGAAAAACCGTTTTGCAGGCCGCAGGCAGAACCGCCTTGACCGAGGCGGCAATAGGGGGAACCGTAGAAATACCCATTCAAGGACTGGTCCAACCTTTTCAGAAAGAGTTAGGCGTCGAAGGCGCGGGGTTTAAGGCCGGGGCTATTAACGTGGGCGCGGCAACCGCAGGAGCCGGTTTTTTTGGTGGTCTTGTTGGGGGTGGCGTTAGGGCTTTGCAGTTGAAGTTTGGGAAATCCATAGATTCAATGACAACCGGGGAGCTTGCAGAAAACTTACGAAAGATTAAAAACCCGACCAAAGAGCAGAAAGAATTAGCCGCCGCATTAAGCAAAGAAGCGCAGGCGGAAAACAGCAACCCGTATATAGAAAAACCTAAAAGAGTATTCCAGGGCGACCAGGATGTAACGCCCACCCCGAAAGGTCCAGAAGAACAACCTTTGGAAGTAACCCCGGAAGCGTTTAAAGAATTAGAAGAAACCAGGAAAGCCGCCCAAGTTGAGGTGGACGAGGCTAGAAAGGCGGTTGAGGGGATTGGGGCTAAAGAAGCAGGGCGGGCGCAACTTATATCAGGGGAAACGGAACTTCCTAAAGTGAAAACAGGACAAAAGGTTGACGGGTTGGCGGTTCGGGAATCAATACCAAATCAGGAATCAATAGCGGCAAGCTTAACGGATTTTGAGATTTTGCCCGGAGTCCGAAAAATTAAAATGTCAGACTTTGACAACCAGGGCGCACCGTCCGCTAGGGCTAGGGAATTAGTAGAACAGATTAGTAAAAGCGGAGAAATAAACCCACTTATAGTTGTGATTGACAACGAAGGCCCGTATGTGCTTGAAGGCGCAAACAGGTTTGATGCTTTAGGAATGATGGAGGCCGAGTCCTTTCCGGCTTTAATTGTTAGGGACCTGGAAAGCATAAGGCAGGGGATAGAACCGAGAAAAGCGATTGATGAACCTTTGAAACCAAAAGCCAAGAAAAAAGAAGATTCTTTATTACAGACAATTTCTAAAATGGGAGGAATTAACCGGCAAGATGCGATTGACGAACTTGGGCTTGACCCAGGGCAGTTAAAAGGAAGTCGAGCCTTTAAGGTTAAAGGGGGTCAAGACTTGGACCGGATTGGGGAGGGGTTAGTAGAACGAAACTTTTTAAAAGTAGACGAAATTACAGGTAAATATGATCCGCGCGATCTTGAGGACTTGATAGGCTTAGAGTTACGAGGCGGTAAGGCGGAGAGGTTAGACGTAGATATTCCAGAAGATGAAATTGAAGCCGCTTTTGTAAGGTCTTTTAGGGAACAAGTAGACCCGGAATTGCAGGCGGCAAGAGACAGACTTGCAGACGCGGAAGATAATTTGGCAAGCATAAGGAGAGACTTGGACCGAGCAAAAGTAATTGAGCATGAAAAAAATATTGCAGAAGCAGACAAGGCTTTAGCAGAAGGCCGACAGCCTAACATAGCTGAAAACAGAAACACCCAAAACCCGCAGACTGTAAAAGGCCGGACCGCAAGAGCCGACGCGGAGGACGCTAAAGTATACGACGACCCACATGAACAATCAGGCGCGTTTGACGAACAAACCAGAGTATACGAGGAAAGTCTCAGGGAAGCGTCAGAGAACCCAGAAAAATTGCAAGAAGAACTGCCGGGGAATTTAGAGGTTGACGAAAACGGCAAGGTTGTCGCAAGAACGCAGACCTTTGAAAGTCTTGCCGAGGAATTGGAAGCAGACGAAAAATTTATAAACGATTTAGCACAATGTCTAAGGTGATTAGATGAGTTTTAAAGATTGCGTAAACAAGGCAATAGAAAACGGAGAGTTAGACCCGGAACGAGGCGAAAGGGCTTTGGTTGCTTATGATGAAAGCATCGACCCAAATGTTAAAAAATTGGGTGAGGTGGCCGGGGATGTTAAGACCGCAAGGGAAGTTTTTGACGCTATGAAATTTCAAAAGCGGGAAAAGAAAAGATTAGCGGCTTTAATGATTGAAATTGGGCGAGAGCGACAAATTGAAATAAAAAGCTTTAAAGACAGCAACGGACAGCAAGATTTAGCCGGAGGTTATCGGGCTTTACGGGAACGCCACAGCAACGCGAATTATTCCAATTATTCCGCTACCCATAACGAGGTTAACGCCAGGGTCAATGCAATCATAAACGAGGTTTTGACAGAATACAGGCTGACCACTACGGGAGAGGCAAGAAACGCGGCGGGCTTTAGAAAAGTGGTTCAGGAACTTTTTGAAGAATCAACCGGGGACCCACAAGCTAAGAACATGGCAAAAGCTATTAGCGAGGCTTTAGAGTATACAAGGCAAAGAAGGAACGCGGCGGGAGGGCGAACCCCAAAAAAACGCGGATACGGTGCGCCGCAACGCCACAGCAAAGAGGCTTTGATTGAGGCGGAGGAGGGACCCTGGGTAGATTTTATTACGCCTAGACTTGCCCCGGAAAAAATGATTGATCCAGATACGGGGAAGGCGATAAAGCCAGCCGAGTTGCCATCTATTTTAAGAAAAATATTCAACGAGATTACCGTAGGCACTCCAATAAGAGAATCCCCTGATGTTGTTTTAGGCCCCAGGTCAGAAGCTAATAAAAGGCTAGACCATAGATTTTTAGCTTTCAAGTCCGCAAAAGATTGGATTGAGTATGCGGAACAATTTGGGGACGGGGACCCGTTTAGCCAAATTATGTCACATTTAGACGGAATGGCTAGGGATATAGGAATGATGGAAACATTCGGGCCGAACCCTGTATCTATGAAAGCGTTTTTAGAAGAAAGGATTCAAGCTTGGGCAAAAGATTTAACAAAAAGAAAAGTCAAAAGAAAAGCCGTTGTTGGCTCTAACAAATGGACTGCTCATACTAATTCGGTTTTGCGGCAGACGAAGCACATGGACGAACTTTTCACGGGTCAAGCTAACAGCCCGGTCAGCGTTGCCCATGCGAACACGTTTGCTTTTTTGCAGTCGGGCCATGTGGCATCGGTTTTAGGTTCTGCTTTTCTTTCATCGGTGACAGATTTTGCTACCACCTTTTTAACCGCCGGGGCCGCAGATTTGCCCATGTTTAAAATATTAAAAAATACAGCGTCGAATTTTGCGGGACTGGATAGAGTAGACAGAATTCGATTGTCTGCCAGGTTAGGGCTAATTATCGACAACCAAACCGCAATCGCCAACGGACAAATGCGCTATGTGGGTGAAGTGATGGGGCCACAAATTATGAGGCGGGCGGCCCATACCGTTTTAAATCTTTCTCTTTTGTCCCCCTGGACTAAATCTTGGAGGTGGGGTTTTGGACAAACTTTCTTAGGCGAATTGCACGATGCAACCAAAAAGTCATGGGGGGAGTTGCCCGCTAAACAACGGGAAACGATGGAACGCTACGGAATCAATCAAAATGATTGGACAAGTATAAAAGAGAATAAGGCTTATGACGCATCCGAATATTTTGAAAACATGGAATCGTCGGAAGGCACTAAGTTTTTCGACATTAAAGGGTTGGGCGAGAGGACGGATATTTCCCCTAAATATGCGCGGGAACTTTCAAACAAAATAAGCAGAATGATTACCGGGGAAACGGAATTTGCAGTCCCCTCCACTACCCTAAGAGGGCGGGCGATATTAACGCAAGGGTCAAAACCGGGGACCATATCAGGGTCAGCGTGGAGGTCCTTTGCTATGTATAAAAGTTATGTCTCGACCTTCATGTTTACGCACATGGAAAGGGCGTATTCGCAAAAAACCCCTCTAAAAAGATCAAAAGAATTTGCAAAGCTTTTCCTAGCTACGACAGCTATGGGAGCATTGGCGGTTCAGTTAAAAGACATTTCAAAGGGTAAGGACCCTAGGCAAATATTTAACGACAACGGCGTCCCGAATATAAAGTTTTTAGGGGCGGCAATAACACAGGGCGGGGGATTGGGTATTTTCGGGGACCTATTTTTTTCAGATATAAACCGCTATGGGCGCAGTTTAGTAGACACGTTTTCCGGCCCTGGGGCGGGGTTTGTTAAAGACGTTTCAAAGTTTACGATAGGGAATTTGCAGGAGTTGTTTACAGGTGAAGATACCAAGGCGGGCAGGGAATTTGCAAATTTATTAAAAAGGTACACTCCGGGGCAGTCTTTGTGGTACTCAAGGTTAGCGTTAGAAAGATTGGTTTTCGACCAAATCCAGGAAGGCTTAGACCCGAAAGCGGGAAAAAGTTTTAGGACGAAAGAGAGAAATTTAGCGAGAGATTACGACCAGGAATTTTGGTGGAGGCCGGGAAGAACAGCCCCGGACCGCGCACCGGATTTTAGCGAGATTACCAACTAAGGAAAAAACAAAATGGCTCTACCTAATAATGATCGAATAGACCAATACACGGCAGTAGGTTCAGAGACGCAGTTTGCTTATACGTTTCCTGTAAACGCCGCCGCCGATATTGTTGTGAAGCGTAACGTATCAGGAACAATTACGACGCTCACGTTAACAACCGATTATACCGTGACGAATGTTGGGAACGCATCGGGCGGACAGGTTGCTTTAACCTCATCGTCTTATCCATCCGGCGCAACGGCAGGGCATAAGTTTACGATTTACGGGAACCAGATTGTAACTAGGGCCGGGTCCTCAGACTTTTCGGTGGGAGGTGATTTTTTTGCATCGACCATCAACTCACAGCTTGACGATTTAACGCAAATATCCCAGGACGTAAGAAGGGACGTCAACCTTTCGGTAAAAAAAGACCCTGCAATTCTCGATACCTTTGATCCTCTTTTGCCAGCTTTAACAGACAGGCGGGCTTTAATTGTTAATGAGGTAAGCTCCGGTAATTATTCCCTGGTTATGTCAACGAAGGACCCCGACACCCAGGAAGCGTTAGCGGCGGCCCAGGTTGCATTAGCCACAACGCAGGCGACAAACGCCGCCACAAGCGCAACCGCATCAGCTACAAGTGCAACCGCATCAGCGTCCAGCGCGACACTCGCGGCAAGCCAAGTTGACGCGGTAGCCCTACCCTATAATTTCGACACATCTACCAGCATGGCCGATCCGGGGAGCGGAGATTTCAGATTAAATAATTCGTCGGTTTCAAGTATTTCAAATATAGCCTTAGATGCCTTAACAGCCGCGTCAGTCGATTTGAGCGATTACATAACCAAGTGGGACGATAGCGACTCAACGGTTAAAGGTTATTTAACGATTGTCCAGGAGGACACTCCGGCAAACTTTACAATCTTCCAGGTTGGAAGCGTAACAGATAATACGGGCTGGCTTTCGATTGCGTTAACTTATGTAACTAGTGGCGGGGCTTTGTTTGGTAGCGGTAAAAAATGCCGCCTACAATGGGGCCGAGCCGGGGATAAAGGGCAAACGGGAAACGCGGGGTCAGACGGAAAAACGGTTTTAAATGGTTCGGGCGTCCCTTCTAGTGGGCTTGGGGCGGACGGGGATTTTTATATTGATACGGCTAATAATAATTTATATGGCCCGAAGGCTTCCGGGGCCTGGGGTTCGGCAACATCCCTAGTTGGTCCGCAGGGAAGTCAAGGAATTCAAGGAAATACGGGTTCGAGCGGTTCGCAAGGAATTCAAGGAATTCAGGGGCCGCAAGGTTTGCAGGGAAATGTCGGAGCAACCGGACCGCAAGGCGACGCAACTTTAGCAGATGTAATAGCACTTGGATAACTAAGGAGACATTATGGCAAACACATTTCAAAGAGTCGATGCCGCATTAGGGACGAATTTTGCCACGGCGTATACCGTACCGAGTGCCACGACTGCAATTATTATTGGTATGAGATTAACCAACATCGACGGGTCTGCATCCGTAAATGTTGAGGCGAAGATTGGTGCATCAGGTTCGACGCGACATTTCATCGCGCCTAATACGCCGGTTCCAGCCGGTTCAAGTTTAGGCTGTATCGAAGGCGGCGAGAAAGTAGTTTTAGAAGCCGCAGAGATAGTTGAATTGAAGGCCTCCGCTACCGGCGATTGCGAGGCGCAAATAAGTATTTTGGAGATTAGCTAATGGGATACACAGGGAAACAGCCAGCCGCAACCGCTTTAACAGGGGCGGATATTGCGCCTGGGTCAATCGAAAATAGCGATTTAGCTGGATCAATTACGGATGATAAGATCAGTAATTTGTCAGCAAGCAAGCTTACGGGGTCTGTCGCTGATGCGAGGATACCGGCTAGTGCTGTTACTCAACATGTTACCGCCACAGACTTGTCTCCCATTGAGAATGATGTAGCTGTACTTGCTTTGCAGAACGCAATTAATGGCAACATGACAGCACATGGATTAAGTAATTACTGGATCGAACAGTTTGAAGATAGCGATTCAATAACTGGCCTAACAAATTGTGCTAGAAATGCATCTGAGTATATGTCTAGCGTTACCGCAGATCATGGTGTAACAATGGGGTATCAGCATAATCTTTCAAATAGTGTAACCCCAACAACCAACACTCTATCGGTTGGTACACTTGATATAGGTGGAGGAAGTTTTACCGCATCGGGTAGAACGGGCTATGGTTGGCAAGGGGAAAATAGCAACACAGCAACGAGCAAAGGAATTACATTTGGAGGTATGTCTAGTGCAACACGATCATTTTGTTTTTGGTTCAAAATAACTGGTAATACTAATGGTTATATTGCGGATTTTCGTGGGCATGGTGGAGGCGCACATGCATCTTTGCTTAATACTGATTATCTTAATGGTGGGGCTGGAAATGCAACAGCCTATGGTAGTTTGGCAACAAATACATGGCATCATGCCGTAGTTATTAATTCAAGTACAGGAATAACGCTGATGTCACGGTATGCGGTTGAATATGGAGTATGGCAGTCTAACGGGGTTATTATAGATAATTTAGAAATTTACGATGGCACAATCAGTTCGTCCCAAGTTGCTGACGTATATGCTTATACAGGTGAAGCTGGTGGCTCATCTAATGCAACTGGCTCATTTACTAGCACGACAATCACTCCACAAGATTCAGCAAGCAAAAGTTCACTAGGTCTTTGCTTACTCTACAAGAATAACGCTGGAACTAATACTCTTAACACCGATATTATTGCGAAGGTATCTGCGGATAACGGCAGTAACTACTCAACTTGTGTATTAGCCAGCAAAGGAACATTCAGTACAGGCATCAACATAGCAATCGCGCCAGCAATATCGGTCACTTCAGGAAACCAGCTTAAATATAAGATCGAGTTTGCGAATCAGGATGCTGGTGGAAAATATGCTGTTACATCAGGGATGCTTTCACATACGGGCCTTAGTTCTTGGAACGCATCTCAAGTTGTAGATGGAACAACTGGTACAAGTAGCGGTGAAGGTTTTTATGTAGCATCAGGTACGTCAAGCGGAGAAATGGTAGTTGATCTTGGTTCTGGTAATGACCAGAAATTTACTAAAATTAGATCATTTACGTCCATAGCTACAAACTCAGCCGTTTGGACAATAGCTTATAGCGATAATGGGTCAGCTTGGACAAATACCTCACTCACTAATTTTGCACCGGGAGCCTCTAGTTATGATGCTTGGTTCGATGGAACATGGACTGATGTAGGAGCGCATCGTTACTGGAAAATGTTTATTAGTTCTGGAAGTGGTGGAAGTCAAGGTTGGCAAGGGCATGAAATTGAATGGCACACGCCGGGAAAAGAAGGACAAATTCATGGGGTGGCACTTTCTTATTAAAGGATAAAAAATATGGCATATATCGGAGTTGACATAAATTACGCGGACATCGCAAGCCAAACGGCTACTTCTTCAGGTTCGGCAACGCCTATTGCTACGCTGGATTATTCCGTTCCAACAAGTTCTTCCATCATGGTGACGCTGGACGGTGTAACCCAAGTCCCTGGCGTTGACTTCAACGTAACTTCTGGAACCACTTTGACCTTTACGTCAAGCGTTCCTAGCGGCGTAGTGGTATGCGTGTATTTCCTGGGCCGTAGCGTTGACATTGGAGTGCCTGGGGATAGCACGGTATCACTCGCTAAATTAACAGCTAGTGGGACGGCATCTTCATCAACTTATTTGAGAGGTGATAATACTTGGTCTGCCTTATCACAATCTCCAAGTCTGGGCACAAGCCATATCATCAGAACAAACGCTAAAACCATAGCAGAGAATATAACATTTGCTGGCACAGAAAACGGCATGAGTGCTGGCCCTGTAACGATCAATAGCGGATATACCGTAACCGTGACAAGCGGTTCAACATGGACAATCGTGTGAGGAACTTATGGCTTCAACATTAAAAATAGATACAGTAACGACACCAGATGGTACTGGCAACATTACGTTTAATCGCCCTATTAATGCGGCTCAAGGTGGAGTGGGGAAAATTTTACAAGTAGCACAAACGCACGTTACGGCAATCAGCTCACAATCGGTGAGTGCAAACACTATTACCAACATTACGAATTTAAATGTTGCAATTACTCCATCTGCAACCTCAAGCAAAATTTTAGTAAAAGTTAGATGGATGGGCGATGGGTCTAATGGTGACATCAATGACGGGATGTGGGGAATCAACAGAGACAGCACAGCAGTCGGGAGTCCAGCCGCCGCAGACAGTAGGGTGGTGGGTCTTGCCGGGATTTGTATGGGCTATACCTCAAACACAGACACAGCAAGCATGGACAGCGCAATGTATGAGTACTTGGACAGTCCGTCCACAACATCAGCTACCACTTACCACGCAACTTTCACAATCAAAACTGCACAAACTATGTATAACAATCAAGTACGAACTGACGGTGATGCAAGCCATATCGAGCGAGGCACTTCAACAATAACAGTCATGGAGGTGTCAGCATGAGTACATTATCTACTAACGCCATCATTCCTGTTACTGGTACGACAGTTACTATTGGTGAGTCGGGAGATACTATTACTTGCGCTGGAACTGCTAGTGGTTTTGGTGGTGGAAAAATTCTTCAGGTAGCAAGTACAGTTAAATTAGATACCTTTACTTATAATACAGCGGCATGGGGTGATGTGACTGGCATGAGTGTTTCTTTAACGCCAGCATCAGGAACAAAAGTTTTAGTTACTTGTTGCTTCACTTATGGAACGTCCAGCACCTACAACGCTAGTGCTAGATTGATGAGAGATTCAACGGAAATCTGTGTGGGTAATGCGGATGGTAGTAGACCACAAACAACATGGGGAGGCCTGTATTCTAGTTTGAGCGATAACCATGTTCATAATTATTCTATGACTTTTTTAGATACGCATGGTGCTAATGGATCAACGGCTGTTACTTATAAATTGCAATTTAATTCGCACGATGGAACTGCTGGCGTAATGTATTTGAATAGGACTTTGAACGATTCAAACAATAATGTGGGTGCAAGAGGCACCTCAACAATTACAGTAATGGAAGTAGGAGCATAAATCATGGCTTTATCTTTTGCAGGGAATGGAACAATTACAGGGCTGAGTGTTGGTGGACTTCCTGATGGGGTTGTGGATGGTGATACGTTAGCTAGTGGTGTAGGTGGAGGTCTTTTAAAGCTAAAAACCGCCATAAAAAAAGATACTGCGACATCTACAGCAACAAGTATGACGGCAATCACAGGACTTTCTGTAGACATTACTCCATCATCGACAAGCAATAAAATCTTAGTGAGTTGGAATATAAATCTCAATGGCAATGGAACGGGTGCAACGATAGCAATTTTTAGAGGTGGTTCATTAGTGTCTGATTTTGCACCAACTTCCCCGGGCAGTAGACCGCAGGGTGTTGGTCAGTTTTATACGGCAGAGGGATCAGACATTAAATCACGGTCTGGAATGGCACTAGATAATCCAGCTTCTACCAGTTCCTTAACTTATGCTGTCTATTGGAGTACGCCAAATGGAACAAGTTATTTGAATCAAGCTGAAGTTGCTGAAGATTCAGTTTGGTATACCCGTGTCATTTCTTCCATCACGGTCATGGAAATTGCATCATCAATTTTATAAAGACATAAAGGAGTAATAAGTATGGATATATGTACGGCTATTCTAGCCATTAACCCAAACGCACAAGTTAGTGTTAATGCTGAGGACTACGATCAGATCACTTGGCATGGAGGCACAGCAGTAATTAGCAAGGCTGATATACAGGCCAAGCAAGCGGAATTAAAAACTGCTTATGACAACGCTAAGTACCAGCGTGATCGTAAAGCAGAGTACCCTAGTATAGAAGATCAATTAGATGATCTATATCACAACGGTATTGACGGATGGAAAGCTACTATTAAAGCAACGAAAGATAAATATCCGAAGGGGTAAAGAATGAGTCTGACTAAAGTAACTTCAAATGTAATTGCAAGTGGTGTTATATATGATGATGCGAACATTCGCTCAGACATTTTAAAATTAGCGATTCACCAGGCGACTGAAGGCAATCGGATTGAGTTTGGTTTGTCTAATTCATGGGTAGATGGCTTTGAAACGGATGATGGGCTGGCTACGCAGACAACGGTAGACCGCAATACTACTGGGGAATATGTAGGAACAAGCACTTCTGCGTATGGTGCAACACAAAATTTGTGGGAAGTTTCTACGTCTGGCGCGGCTGTCGGTACTGGTTATAATAATTATTTGACTCGTACACGGGTAACAGCCATATCTGTGACTGCTCATCAAATACGTTTTACCGTTAATACTACTGGTGCTGGTGACTTAGCACAGGCTGGGTTTGGGGTTGCAGACAGCGGGAGTACGCATGGAAGCACCAATTGGGACACCGTTGCCACTCCCGTTGAAATCAAGTGGTCAGGTTCTTCAGGAGCGAGTGGGGCTAGTCAAGTTTCTGATTGGTTGGAATTTACAGTTTCTAGCTCCAATGACTATATTTTTACAGCGACAAATGCAGACAATACAAATATATACAATTATACAAGTGGTTTTCCGACTGACACGGCATCATGTACTCAAGCCGGTGGAACAAGTGGCTTTGGCACATTAGTAGCCGATGTTCCTACTGATGATTCACAAAGTAAAGTTTACTTTATAAAAAAAATTGAGGGACAAGAATTAGTAACAACAGTCAATGCTACAGGCACTCTAATATCTGATGCACAAACAGCTTCATCAAGTAGAACCTCATGTTCTGGCGTAATTATTTACTCTGACGCTTCAGGAACGGCAACGCTAGGTACGGATTTAAAAATCTACTTTACCTGTAACAACGGGACTAACTGGACAGAAGCGGCTAGTTACGGAACCGCTACTACTTACGGTGGGACTAAGAAGCTAGTCATACTTGGGGCAACCACTTGTGTAGGGGGTGATCAGGTTGCCATGAAAGCGGTCTGGGCTAATCAGGCAAGTGGATCAAAGGAAACTCGCTTAGAAGCATGGGCTGTAAATTATTGATGAACCTAAAACTCTTAATCTTTTTTGCGGTTTTGTATGGAACTTTTTATTTATTGATTTTAACGGGAGCAAATTGGTAATGGGTGGCTGTAATGAAGCAAATAAGAGAATTTTTTTCAAATCTATTTGTCATCGTGCTTATTTCTTTCGTCATATCTTTTTTAGTGTACTTGGGTTTGATGCCAGAATCAAAAAAACCAAAAACCTATAAGCAGATAACTTTAGATCATTTTTTAAATCTTCATAAATGAAAAAAAATTATGAATGGAAAATGCGCATCAAATTTCTAGTTTTATTCAGGATGTAGGTGTTCCGGTTGCTACCGCAATCGGTCTAGGCGGCGCGGCCTGGTGGTTAATTAAATACATACTTGGGTCTATTGTGGAAAAAATTACCGAGGCTCAAGCCCAAACAGAAGCGGATATAAAGGACTTAAAAAATATTATTATTGGATTGATCGACAAAACGACGCAGGCGCAAGGCGACTTAATCAGGCTCGACACTTTATTGAGGGTTCGGTATGGACTTGACCCGGACGAGAAGCGAATCGCTAGGAACCCAAATGGAAAGAAAAAATAAATGGACAGGGCAAACGAAATTATAGCCGCGATATTTACCGCTATGATTTCAATGGGAGCCTGGACCGTAAAAAAAATGTTTAATCGGATAGAGAAAGTAGAGGCGCAGGCGGACAGGATTGAGAGGAACCTTTTAACCCGCGAGGATTTACAGCAAATCAAGGAAACGCAAAATTTAATCCTCCAACATTTATTAGAACATAGAAAAACGGAGCAAGAAAAAAATGGATAATTTGCTAAATCAGGAATGGTTCAAATTAGCCGGTGAGGTGGTCTTAGTGTTCACGGCAATAACCAGCGCACTACCGGATAGGTGGGTTCAAAAGATCCCGGTATTAAAAACATTGTGGCCTATATTTAACTGGCTAGCCGGAAACGTATTTAACAATATTAATCATCCCAAAGGAATGGCCGGGACTAAAGAGGTGGAAAAGGAAATTGACGAGGCGAAAGCTAAAATACGCGAGCGTGATGGTATGCCTGATGTTCTTAATGGGTTGTAGCGTTGCTACTGAATTAATTGCCCCTGTAACCAATTTCGGGTTAGGTCTTTATAACGCAGATACATATTACTCGAAAGAGTGCGCCTGGTACGAGCCGGTCTGGTTTTCCTCTGAAATGAAAGGTTGGCTAAGAGAAAACAACCCTCCGGCGGAGGGGATTAAAGACCTTGCGAAAGTAGCCAGGAACAACGACCTCTTTAAAGAGGTTTGTCCCGAAAAGAAGAAATAATTTTATTTCCAAACTAACCCGAATCAGGCGACAAGACGTCGCATTTTTGTTCGCTATGGATACAGTCTCCATTCCAAAGTTAGCAGTAGATTTAGCGGGTCTCCCTTTTCCTGTTAGTAGCCATTCCTGATTTATCCCCTCGCACTTGAGAAGTATTTTTCCTATATCTAGGGTCCCTCTTTTTTTCCAGGTAGAAATAGCGTTCTCGCTGACGCCCAGGGCTTTTGCTAGGTCTTTGCCGGTATGAACGCTTAGATATATCTTCACTCTTGCGATAATTTCTTCACAATTATGATATTTCTCAGTTGACATTATTCTCAAATGCGAATATTATGTATTTGTACTACTTGGGAATTTAAAAATGAACATACACCATAAAACCAAAATTTGTCAAACAAAACCCATAGGAATTTTCTTATGCGGTTTAAGACCTGTCCGTTCTCGCCTATTCCCAAGTAGCTTTGCGGGCGGGTCTTTTTTTTAGAAAGGCGGATATGAGAGAGCCAGGAATCACAAGAGAGGAAATAGCTTTTGACGTCTCTTTGGAGACAGGTTTTTCAAACAGGTACTCAAGAGATTTGGTTGACCAGGTTTTGAAATGCGCCTCCCAGGGAATCGTAAAAGACGGGTTTTTGAGGATTCGCGGTTTAGGTCTTTGGCGAACCATTCAAAAAAAGCAACGCCCAGGGCGGAACCCGAAAACAGGTGAGGATGCGTTGATTTCTGGTCGCAGGGTTGTGGCTTTCAAGGCGGGGAAGCCTTTCAAACGCAAAATTAACCAGGAGGATTAAGCGATGGATAGAGAGGCCGCGCTTAGAGAAATCAGGGAAAAAGCGGGGGAGTTAGAAGATTTTTTGGAGGCCGACATAAGCATCGGCCCAAAAAAAAATAAAAAGGCAGTAGATGTTATTGATCCGTTTTGGACGAACACGGAAATTAAAAATGTTGTCAACGCAATTCAATTTTTAAGGGCTTGGTGTACCCATCAAATTATCGCTGAAAACGCACCATATAGTGACGAGGTTTTTGAGGAAGAAAAAATAACGACCCTTGACGATGAATACCGCGACAGGGGCCTCCATAGGGGGATGTTCGGATGATCGAAATGATAGCAGAAAACCCAGGATTGTTTACAACGGCTTTAGTTTTTTGTCCGGCGATTGCCATAGCAGTTGCAGGACTTTTAGAGGCTTGGGGTTTTGATTTGTGGATGGATGATTAATGCCCCCTCGCTCTTAGCTAGGGCGAGGCTCCTCCGGGTCCCGGTGCAGTTTTGGCCGGGGCTTGGAGGGAGGGGATAAAAACAAAAAAACAGGAGGATTTTAAAATGGAAGATGAAAGAAAAGAGCCGGTTTTTAAGACCGAGGAAGATAAGGCGGCAATTTGGAGTTCGTTTTGGAACACAGACCCGACTAGGACAAAAAGTTTTAGCGGCAAAGGCGGTTTTAGCGGAACCGCGATTAATCCCACTTACGTTAAAGAAAGACTGACTAATTTTTTCGGCCCGGTAGGTATGGGATGGGGTTACAAGGTCATTGATGAAGAAATCATTAAGGGCCATAGAGGTACGGATAAAAACGGCGTAGAGGGACAGGTTTTAATTCATAAAGTCCTAATAGAGTTTTGGTACAGATATAAAGGCGTGAAGTCCGAGTCTATTCAAGCGTATGGGCAAACCACATTTTCAGGGTTAAATAAATATGGTTGGTTCACGGATGAGGATGCTCCCAAAAAGTCGTTGACGGATGCTTGGATGAAAGCGGCCTCCGATTTGGGTATGTGCGCGGACGTTCACGCGGGCAGATACGACGATAACAAATATGTCGCAGAAATGACTGAAAAGTTTGCAAGCGATGATCCAGCCTCAACCGTGACCATTTTCCCCGATAACGGAACCCCTAAGAAAGAGGAAGAAAAAGTTGAAAAGGATTCCCCAATTCCGTCAAGGGTGGCCGTTTCCGAAAAACAAGGAAAGTTTATTTACGCCCTGTTTATGGGCCAGGGTTTCGGTTCTAAGGAAGTTGGAGAGTATTTGTTTGAAAGGTACGGGGTGAGAAAAACAAATTGTATCCCAAGAGACAAGTCCGTCGAATTGATTGACGCTTTAAAGACTGGAAGTGTTAAACCCAAAAACCCAATCAAAGCCGAAGAAGTTGAAGATGTCCCTTTTTAATTTAACCCGGTGAGAGTAATGGAACTTTTAACTAATGACGACAAAATCGAAGCCGCGAGGCAAGAGTTTTTCAGAAGGATAGAAAACTATAAGGATTATTCAAGCAACCTGATTATTGATTCGCCCGAAAAGCACCAGGAGGCGGACCAAAAGGTTCGGGAAGGTCAGCGTTTGAAAGCTGGCATAAAAGAAAAGGTAGACCCGATTGTTAAGGAAAGGCACGAAGCCCACAAGGAATCGACGAAGTTTAGGAGTGCTTGTCTGGACCCTATTGAACAAGGTCAAAAGCAGTTGACCGATAAGATGGCCACTTACCAAAAAGAAGAAGCCGAAAAAGCGGCAAAAGAAAGGGAGCGTTTGGAGGCCGAAGCGAAAAAAAGGCACGAAGAAAACTGCTTGAAGGAGGCCGCAGAGTTGGAAGCCAAGGGGCAGACAGAGGCGGCGGAATCTGTTTTGGATTTTGCAGAAGATTTGCAACATGAAATATATGTGCCGGAACCGGATATAAGGAGCAAAACGAAGTTTGACCAGGGATGGGACGTTGAGATTGTGGACGAGTTAGCCGTCCCGGAGGACTACATCATAAGGACGGTGAACATCAAGGCGATTAAAGAAATCGTTAAGCAGAAGAAAGGAAACATAAAGATACCAGGAATAAAAATTATTCCCGTAACTAAGACTAGGAAATACAAATAGGCGGGTGTTCATAAACCTAAAGGGTTTGGTCACGCAATATTAATAAGGGTGCTTTGACTTGAGTATAAAGTGGCCCGCCCGCCGCATTTTTATTATGAAAAAATCCAACCTAGACACATTAGACCCACACCAAAAACCGGAACATGGTTTGCCTTTGTTCCAAAACGTGCGTGAAACCAGTCTGGAAGCGCACAGGGAAATTAAGAATACGGGCAAACTAGGTTCGCAGGCAAAGCAGATTTATCAGCTTTTGTTAGAGGCAGGCCGGGATATGAGTTTGCAAGAAATATGCGGGGCTACGGGCTTGCAAATTAACGCGGTATCCGGGCGCATCAATGAAATGAAAAGGCATGGTTTAGTTGATGAAGCCAATAAAAGAAAGTGCAGGGTGACAGGAAGAACCATTATTCCCTTGAGGGTATGAATTTGTACGAGGTCAAAATCTACGACGGGGACGGGAATCTTAAAGAAACGGTTTCCGCCGAAAAATTAAAAGAACGGGTTTGGAAATTTGAGAAACCCAGTTCTAGAAATGCGAAATATAAAACACCGGCAACCGGGTTTTGTGAACAATGCGGGAAACCTTTTGAAATCAAAGTAAAAAATCAAAGATTTTGCAAGGGCGAGGGATTAAAAAGAAACGAGTGTTATCAGAAGTATTACCGAGAGGGCTTGAAGGTTGAGCAATACGAAAAGGAATGCGAAAAGTGCGGCAAAATTTTTAAGGGTAATTTGGCGAGACGTTTTTGTAATGATCCCTGTTACGGTGATGTTTGATGAATAAAAATATGCTAACATCCCTGCAAAAAGGAGGGATGCCCTTGTATATGAAATTGGTTGCGGGTAAGTGGTATGCGAATATTCCCGACCCTAAAAATCCGGGTTAAATCAGGGTTAAAAAATATTTAGGGTCATTCCGAAAGGGCTGGCCTTTTTTTATTGTGGCTTAAATGGATAAAGAAATACAAACAGAGTTTGATGAGCGAGTTGATTTGTTTCAGTTTGAAAGCGGATTGACAAGGGAAAGGGCCGAAGAACAAGCCCTGGATATTATTAACCGACGGTATCGGAGGGGATACACAGTAGAAGATTTTAAGAATGGAGGCGATAAATAACTATGGAAATACTTTTAATTGTTAAAAATTGGGAATCATTTCAGAGTTATAAGGACCGCCGACCCCCTTGGGTTCGGTTGCATAAATCGTTATTGGATGATTACGAATTTCAAAGCATGAGCGCAAATGCCAGGGCGTTGTTACCTATGATCTGGTTAATAGCAAGCGAGGATAAAGACCCGCAATCTGGTTGTGTACGGGGTAGTTACGAATCCGTAACATTTCGGTTGCGGGGCAATCTCAAGGATGTAAAAGCCGGAATTCAAGAAATTGCTAAGGCTGGTTTTGTAACACTTAAAAATCAGGATAAAGATAAAGAAAAACCGCTAGTTACACAAAATGCACAATCAGGGTACGAAACCGTAACCCCAGAGACAGAGACAGAGACAGAGACAGAGACAGAGACAGAGGCATATTTATGTGAGCGGGCGTTTCAAAATTGTTGGGGTCAGTATCCGAGAAAAGTAGGAAATAAGAAAAAAGCAAGAGAGTCTTTTAAAAATACGGTTTGGAAAAAAGGTAGAAGAATTCATATTTTTTTAGAAAAGATGGGGAAATATATCAAAAGCGTGGACGATCCCCAATATTACAAGCATGGGGACACATTTTTTAGGAATTGGGAGGATTTGGAAATAGCGGAGCCAATAGTGGCAAAACCAAAAAAGAAAACAACGGTTAGGCATAACCTAGATTTGATTAAAAACATAGATTTAGGAGGTAACGTTAATGACAGTAAACGAGTTCAAAATGGGGATGGCGATAATATCAGGATCGGGACTACTAGGCAATTTGGAGCCGGAAACGGTGATGATTTGGAAAGAGTTACTAATTGATTTGGAGTTTAAATATTTCAGACCGGCTTGCGTAGAAATCTCTAAAAACCATATTGACTTTTATCCGGGGACTAATATCCCGGCGTTAATTAGGAGTCACGCAAAAGATATAAAGTCTAAAGAGTTTAAGGAGAAAAATAGTTGGAAAAAGACGTTCAATAAATATCAGTTGGAAGCGATGAAACCAGAGGAAGCGCAAAAGTTTTTAGATAAATCAGGGTTTCACATGAAACAGGTTCCAAAGGTAGCAGGGTGAGAATTAAGAGAAACGATTTTGAGCATATTGAGCAAGTAAAATTGTTTAATTGGGCGAGAGAAAAAGAGCCGTTGCATTTGCATTTAGGTTTAATGTTCGCAATCCCCAATGGAGGCAAAAGGCATATCGGGGTTGCGACCAAGCTTAGACAGGAAGGCGTCAAGTCAGGGGTCCCGGATATTTTTTTAGCGGTTCCAAAAAATGATAAACACGGACTTTTTATAGAAATGAAATACGGAAAGAATAAGTTAAGCACCAATCAATTATGGTGGGTTAGCAGTTTGAGGGTTGAGGGGTACGCCACAGCCGTTTGTTACGGGTTTGAGGAAGCAAGGGACGTAATTATCGAATATTTAGGATTGGAAACGGAATAGGAGAAAAAATGCCGGATATTATTTTGATTAGGACCGCTTACCTGGACGAAGGGACTACCGGACAAATTTTAGACAGTTTTGGCAAGCCCATTTGTTTGAGTTTGGAAAGGCCCTGGAAAAACAACGAAACAAATGTTTCATGCGTTCCGACAGGGTTTTATAGGATGGTAATAGACACCCGACACCCAGGGAGCGAGAAAGCTTGCAAAGTTTGGGAATTGCGGGAAGTCGAAGGGCGGACCCAAATCCAGATACACGCGGGAAATAAGGTATCTCACAGTCTAGGTTGTATCTTACCGGCAACCACTTTAACGATTGTGAAGGAAAAGCTTTTCGGAACCGCGTCGAGAAAGGCGTTTGATCTTTTTATGGCAAAAATGGAAGGCAAGGACGTTGCCGAAATTTTAATTACGGATGGACCTTTTAATCACGAACCTGGGGAATAAAGCTATGAATAAAAATGGTAATTGCCCGGACAAGATAGAGCCGGGAGTAGCAAACGACAAAGAAGAAGGTTTGGACGATGTTTTAGCGGAAGCAAGAAAAGAGATTGAAACTTTTTTTGATTTTCGCTTAATCGAAGATGGGGCTTTTGAGATGAAGCTTTATTTTTCTAAGGCTATGTACGTTTACGTTTTGGATATTAAATGGAAATCCCTTAACAACGCCATAATGAAAAAGCAGTTGCGGTTGACCGGGGATTTGCCAAGTATCGACGAGGTAATTGAGGCTTTTAAAAAACAGGTTTACGGCGACACGTTTATAAAAGCGTTTTTGGATTATGACTTTTTAAAAAGGTTAAACGATGAGGAAAAGAACAACACCGAGAAAAAGACCTCCTAGAAAAAACGAGGGCAGGCCAACCAAGTACGGGCCGGAAGTTTTAGAGAAAACAAAGGACTATTTAGAAAACTATGAGTCCTATGGAGACGCGATCCCGTCCCAAGTGGGTTTAGCTTTAGAGTTGGATATTGTGCCAAGCACCCTTTACGAATGGCAAACGGACCCTGAAAAGCCGGAGTTTTCAAGGATGTTAGAGAAAATTAAGGCAAAACAGGAAAGGGTGTTACTTGCAGGGTCTTTGTTTGGGGACTTGAACGCCAATATTTCCAAGCTGGTACTAGCTAAACATGGATACGCGGAAAAGACAGAAGTGGAAAACAAGGGGACGCCGCAGTTATCGGGCTTAACGATTATTCATGGGAAAGAATGAAAAGGAAGTTAGGTACAACGAGAGGCGGGTAGAAAACAAAAGCCGGGGTGCGGTCCCCTGGGATGAGACTTACGAGAGAAGAAAAAAACCTCATAAATACAAGAAAGTGAAAAGAAATAATGACAGTAGCAGAGCAGGGTTATAAAGCAGAGGTGGATTTTTCGGGGTCGCCTACCCTATCTAGGTTTATGGAATCAGAGGCAAGGGTTCGGATTATCCAGGGGCCGGTAGGTTCCGGTAAATCGGTGGCTTGTTGCGCTGAAATCATGCGGCTTGCTATGTCACAGGAACCGAGTGAGGATGGGGTTCGGTATTCCAAAGCGGGGGTAATTAGAAACACCTATGGAGAATTGAGGACCACGACCTTAGAAACCTGGAAAGAGTTTTTTCCAGAGGAAAATTGCGGGCCGATACGATACACCGCGCCCATAACACACCATATTGTTATTCCTGATTTTTTAGACCTTCAAGTTTTGTTTGTTTCAGCAGATAGGCCGAAGGATGTTAGAAAGCTTTTATCTTTGGAATTATCCTTTCTTTGGTTCAACGAGTTTAGAGAAATTGAGAGGGCTATTTTCACAGCCGCAGGCGACAGGATAGGGCGTTACCCGTCAATCAAGAATCATGGAGTATTCGCAACTAGGGATTGCATGATTGCAGACACGAACCCGCCGGATGAAGATTCTTGGATTTATGATTTGGAAATGGAAGCCCCGGAAGGTTTTGAGTTTTTTCGCCAACCACCCGCCATATTCCCGGAGGATGAAATTCCACCAGAGATTAAATACACCAGGGACCAGTTGATTCCCGCCGCAGGGCGACACTACTTGCCCAACCCAAAAGCAGAAAACAAAAAGAATTTAAAACCGGGTTATTACGAAAGCAAAGTCCCAGGTAAAACAGCGGACTGGATACAAGTTTATTACGAATCGAAATACGGCTACGTTGCCGACGGAAAACCGGTTATTCCACAGTTTGACGATACCTTAATGAGCCGGGAAGATTTGCCGATTCTGGACGACAGGGAGTTGATGATAGGAATTGATATAGGCGGCGGCACGTTATCCCCGGCGGCCATTATCGGACAAAGACACCCTAGAGGCGTTTGGATGATCCATGCGGAGGTAATTTGTTCTGAAATGGGTCTGGAAAACTTTAGCAGGGAAATTGCTTTTATCTTAAATGATGTTTTTGGGTCCAGGACGATTGACAGGGGTTGGGCCGATCCCGCTGGAAAGAACCGCGACCCGTTATATGAAACTTCTATTTTACAACACCTAAGATCAAAAGGGTTTCCGGTCCATGAAGCCCCGACCAATCAGATACAGGCGAGGATAGAAGCTATTAGCGCACCGATGGGAAGGTTTATAGATAACCAGCCGGGGTTTTTGATTTCTAAACGATGTAAGATTTTGAGGTCCGGCCTTGCGGCGAAGTGGAAATTTAAAAAGGTTCAGGTGGTAGGACCGGAACGTTACGCACAAACCCCAGATAAAAATGAATATTCCCATCCATGCGACGCTTTGGGTTATTTGATGTTGGGAGGTGGGGAGCATAATTTGATGAAAGGCAGGCAAATCAGAGGACAAAGAGATGGGAAGCCAACCAGGAACGCTTACAAACCTCGGAACATATTCTAAAGGGGAGGGAAAATGGACACCAAGATTTTTTGGACACTTTACAGAATCAAGGCAGTTCAGCGTTTAAAAGAGTTTGGCGGGTTGTTTATGGCTTTTTTTATCGGGTCTTTTATCCTTGCCGCTTGTTTGAGGCTTTGGTATTGGGTTTTTTATGAGGTCTGGATGTAGTTAATGCCAGGAAACTTTGAGGTTATAAATGAGTACAGGGCTTTTTATGTTGTTTTTCAATCGTCAAGCAATAACAGGTTTTGGGCCGGGTTCACGGCAGAAGGGTTCCAACACGTTTGGCTTTTTTGGGGTAAGGACGTCGGAGAACCGGGACTATTGACGCCTCAATGGACGATGAAGTTTGAAGCGTTAGCGACGCATTTCGATATTGACTTATTTTATTTAGACCCGCCAACCGTTGCAGAAACCTATATTAACGATCCTATGGTGACAGACATTTTAAAAATAAACCTACGATTAAAAACGACAGGGAAGTTTATTCCGAGAGGCATTATTTCCTGTATTAGTAGCGCAAAAAGCGTTATGGGTATTACAGAGTGGTGGGTCTTAACCCCCAAACAACTATATTATAATTTGCTCCGAAAGGGAGCCAAAAGCCTGAAAGGATAAAAACATGGGCTCGATATTTTCACCTCCGAAACCTTCGAAACCTCCGGCGGTTCCAAAAGAAACTTTGGATTTGCAAAGGAAGCAAGCCGAGCAGATTGAAAAGCAAAACGAAACTTTAGACAAAAGAGAAAAAGAAGAAAAACGCAGGAAGCTTGCAAAGGATAGAGTGGTAGCAAGCCGCAGGGGAAGGCGGGGTCTTGGGACTTTGTTTTCTGAAACGGGCGAGTTAGGGGTTACTTTTGGAGGCGCAGGGAAATAAATGAAATTAAACGCCGAGCAGTTGGTTTCAAGGTCGAAGTCCGCAGGGGCTATAAAAAAGCAATGGGAGTCGATGTTAAGAGACGCCTACGAGTTTGCTATGCCGATGAGGAACCTATATTCGTCGGCGGCTCCGGGCCAGCAAAAAATGGAAAGGGTTTTTGATTCAACGGCCATTAATTCGGTCCAGAATTTCGCAAGCATTATTCAGCAAGGCGTAACCCCGCCATTCCAAGAGTTTTTGGATTTTCTTCCAGGGTCCGAGATACCAGAGGAACAACAAGAAGAAGCGAGAAAAATATTAAAGCAGGCGCAAAAAACCTTTTTTGAGTTTGTTCACGACTCCAATTTTGACTTAGCGATTGCCGAGTTTAACCAGGACCTTGCAACCGGTACGGCGGCCATGTTGGTTTTAGAGGGGGACGACAACCATCCACTAAACCATATTGCCGTACCCAACGCGCAAATCAGTTTGGACGAAGGACCGTATGGTTCGGTGGACGGGGTTTTTAGGGAGCATGATAAGCCCTTGAGGGTGATCCCTTTGGAGTGGCCTGATATTCAAGCTAA
>VTLG01017322.1_pt1 | contig 28508 bp, 38 predicted proteins | sample 4694571 | NCBI WGS metagenome assembly VTLG01 (sample SAMN12604809, study PRJNA352737) | marine metagenome | biome: ENVO:00000447; feature: ENVO:00000209|ENVO:00000569|ENVO:01000036; material: ENVO:00002151; isolation source: viral sequences binned using virsorter ...
CCTGCTTGCCTACGGCGCGTCTTACCCGTTCCACTTTGTTATATTAAGTTGGCGGCGGCTGACTGTCAATACCGCTGACTCATTCTTACTGGCCCAGACACCCTTCGCTGCGAGCGGCCCGGATGAGCTAAGCCGAAGGAGGGCCGCGCGTTTTACCCCATCCTACAGCCTTTGTCAATACCCCTGAGTTGTTTTTTCCCAAATAAAAAAGCCCCCGCCTTGCGGCGAGGGCTTCCGGTAGCTATCCGTAGCTATCTGTCAAATACTGCGAACGCTTCAATCAACGCTTTGGTCAGCGGCCATATCAGCAACGCAAAGAACACATAACAGATTAACATTTCCATATTTCACCTACCCAACTAAGGCTTTAGAGAAAATTCGCTTGAAGTCTTTATCTTCATAAGACTCCGCACGAGTTTTAAGATTCGACCATTGACGGTCGGAGTAAGACATCAACTGTCCACCCAACTCATCATACCTAACCCAAGACTGATTGTCTAGAGTCTGACCCGCACGAGTCACACTGTTGACAATATCAAATAGACTTCGGTCGGTAGGTGCAATCTTAGATTCATCCTTAACCCAAGCTGTCAGAACCGCACTAGCACCACGCTTGTCGAGCTTATGAGTCTCGGCGGTAGCGGCGATCAAATTCTTAACCGGTACACCGTCAGTACCCATAGCACGAATACCCAACATTCGCTCAATCCCTTGCGGTAGCAATGGAATCTGTGCTTCAATGTTGTTACGCAGTTTCAAGGACAACTGATCCAAATCAATATCGCCAATGTGACGAACCTTGATCTCGTAACCCTTAGTTTGATCCCAGATACAACCATTCATACAGATTGCACGGAAAACAGAAGGCAACGATTTGACGTTACGCTTACCAATCTCACAGTTACCGATTGACACCATACCACCGTAATCAGAATCATCCTCTTCGCGGATAGTATCAGGAATCAACACGTTTCCCCAAATGGTATCCGAATCGCCCTTCCAATGGGACAATCGGCCAGCAGGAATAATATTCTTGATCTGCTCAAGATACCAACGGTTATCAACCTCAGCATACTTTTCAGACAAGAACGCACGCATTGTGCCATCATCATGGCAACGTACTTTGAAATTGGTACTAACGTCCGTCCGGCGTAAACCGTTACGAATGATAGATAATATAGTACGAGCATCAGCCTCATCCCGTGCTATCTTAACATTGTCCTTTGCATCATGAACATCCCGTGTAAGGTCACGGACAAATCCGGTTCCCTTACCATTACAGGACTTCGACACCATTTGAACCAACGCATGGTCGGTCGGTGTGAAGAAACGGTCATCAATCTCAACGCCAAATTTCCATTGACCGTCCACATCACGAACGTCCAAATCCATCTGACTACGATTGACAACAAAGTCCTCACGATGCCCACGTTCTGACTCCAGCAATTCCATACCTTCGTCATAAGACATGGTCTTATCGTACCACAAACTCGAGACATGGTTGAAGCCTTGCTTGCTTGCCATCTCTTGACCGTCGTGGACGAATTGACCCTGATTCCCTTGACCAACAATTCTTTCCATCTTATCACCTCAAAAAATAAACTTAACTAAGTAAACAGTAGTTAATATACCAACCCATGAGTTAAAAACAAGGGGGCAGGCAGTACCTACCCCCTAATTATTTACTCTTCAGACGTATCGTCATCACTAACGATGTCTGCATTTACTTCAGCCATATAAGCCATTCCAAGCTCAACAGCTTCAGTGTATGCCGAACCGTCACGTTCTTGACGTTTCAGTGAAGGCAGGTTTACGCCCTGCTTTCGCAAGTTAGCAAACAAAGAGTTTTTCTTTGCACGCACTTGCTCAACACTTCGGTCTAGCTTTTCAGCTAGGTCAGCGATAGTACCACCAGCTTTGTGGGTTTCCACATAAGCCGTAACAAATTGTTTCGCACTGATAGGTGCGGCTTTCCCGTTACTTTCCATCGTAACACCTCATGAAAAAAAACTAATGTTCCAGAAGCGAAGTTGCTTCCTTCAACATGCTCTAATATAACTTATCGACTTTTATTGCATAGGGTCTTGATACTATTTTGGTCATTTTTTCCAAACTTTTTTCCTTCTACCCCATCACCCGCTCGGTCACTCATCGTCCCCTGCGAGCGGCATAGTTATGAAAAGACGCAGGCGGGTAACTATGCCGCTCGTCTTACCTCATGGTCACTAGTACCATAAGGCTTCGACAAGCGGCTTCTTGTCAGTTATATCTAGCACTGCATATTGAGCGCTACATATCGGCTTGTCAGTGCCACGCTCCACAAAGCTGGTATGCTTATATGGGTTATATGTTACTAGCTTTTGGTTCTTAGGGAATATTCCAACCCTATCAGTTAGATACCCACGAACAAACGCGTGAACATTTTTACGCTTTTCCCGTCGCACTCTAGCATTGCCGCCTTGCTGTACTACAAACTGCGGCTCCTTTATTTCGACAAAGTCTGAATGCACAACCGGCTTACCTGCCTGCCTAATACTCCAACACTTTTTATGTAAGTTGAAATATACTTCTACCTTTTTGGTTTTATCTAATGACTTCATGTCTATTATGGTTACCACCTTTTCTAATTTTGCTTCCGTCATATATTCCATATGGTCAAGCACTTCTAAATAATTATACTGCATTGCTAGCTAGCTTTTTGTTCAGCTTCTTACGTCGTGAGCCGTGAGCCTTAAAACCAACGATTGATTTTCGGTCTCGTTTTTGGCACAACTCGCAAATATTGCAAGATATATCTTCCTGAGTCTGAGCCGGACAAATTACAATCGGTAAACCGTTTGGCGTTTTGTTTCCCATGTTTGGGGCATCTTCCGACAATACAACGGTAACGGGTGCAATACCTAATTCGTGATAAGTGTCCGCCTGTTCCATTGTATCGGCTGATAAGTTTACCACTAGACCACCAACTTCGTTCATACCCTTAATAACGGAATTATTATGGTTGTCGGTAGGGTCATAATGCGTGTATGTCCAACCGTCAGTATGGGAAGCGGCGTTGGCTAGTGCTTCACACTTATCGGCGTCAAGTTTACCATCTACGTTAGGTGGTAAGTCGCCTGCCTGATTGTGCCGCCATAGTTCGTTTTTGCGGAACCGTTTAACACGGTCAACAAAACCGTCCCAATTATCACCACGTTCACCTTCACGAACTTTATTCCAGTGAATAGCAAGAGGGCCGCCACTTGCATAACATTCATCAGCAATGCCGCACTCACTAGGGCATGATGCTTTATCACTAGTAGTAACTTTAATTGGCCCGACCTTACGATTGCCGGAAATATTTGTTAGATGAACCCAAGTCATTGCTTTCTCCTTAATATCGCTAACTGATACAGTTTACTATATATATCGTCTATTGCAATACCACACTTCACAAAAAAACGGTTTTTTACTAACTCTCATCTCGCTTCTCTCCGAGCCGCATAGTTACCGTGAGACGGCGAACGGTAACTATGCGCCTCGTCTTACCCCATTCATTGCATTAAAAAACCCCTACCGGCTGGAAGTGTCATCAAACAGCCGATAGAGGTAAGGAGAAAACAAGCGGCTACAGAATAGCCGACTTGAGTAGCGTTTTATCGTCCGCCACGACGTTCTCGAATAGGGTTGACCTATAGGGGAATCAAACCCCTAACCGATTGCATGATGATGTTGACCTTTAGCTCGGTCGGGTGTATCCGTGAACTTTTAAGTAGGCTTGGCCAGATGCTTGCCGCGTCAAAGGTATCACTTCGTGTCGTCATATCATGTTGGGCAATTCACCCAACAAAAAACATCTTCATGGCTAATCAATCGGCACATCAGTTAGGCCATATAAAAGCGAGAAGTGTGGGAGTCGGGGAGTCGAACCCACGATTAACCGCGCTACAGGTTTTGATACCTGCTCCACCGCCTTATTGCCGGTCTTGCGACCTTACATTGCCATAGGTTCACGGTGGCACCTCTCGATATAAAATTTGGTGTGCGGTAGCCACTCCGCATAAATCCTAAATTGTCCTACCAATCCTGTCACCCGAAGGTGCGACGAAGGCTTATACTGGACACCAATAACGGCTTACGCCGTCTGAGGTTTCCGTCGAGCGAAAGCCGAAGCCATCACTTTCCAGATTCCTCGTTTGGTCTGAGGCAACACTTCCGTGCCAACCATTCGACCGTCGTAGAAGGCTTTAACACCCTCGTCACCGTCCAATTCTACAGTGTACAACATTTCAGACCTACGGCCTTTGATGTTATCCCTGCGGATAGTCTCGTTAGAGACAGGATGGTCAACGATGCTACGCACATCTACGATTTTGCCAGAGTAAGACTCTGACGTAGTGGTGTAGTCCGTTAGGACTTGACCACTTTTTAGTTCATCCTTGAACTGCTTTAAGTAATGAAACTTAACTTTTTGACCAGTCTTATACATAATCTTTTTCTCCTTTCCAATAAATTTTACCAAAACTAAACTTAAACACAAGACCCCTAATCCTCAGATTCCTCAGATTCAACCGCTAATTTCTCAGCGGCTTCTCTATCTGCGGCCTCTTTCTTGGCACGCTCTGCGGCTTTGGCTTCCTTGAAGCTCTCGATTGTCTCGGCTAGTGACTTGACTAACCACTCAGCTTTCTCAACCGGCATCTCAATCTCATACCGATTATCGACACCGCCTAGACCTTCCTCAGAAAAGTCTATTTCGATTATGTTCGACCAAGAACGGCTATAGGTGGTAGCACTGCACTCGTTGGTGAACTTCAAAACGGTTTTGGTTGACTTGGAAATTTCCATTGCTCTCTCCTAAAAACTAAAAACTAACTACTAAGATTCTACTATATATATCGGCTTTTGCAAGCCCCTAACTTAAATTATTTTTCAACTTTTTCTATATGGGTGCGGGTTTCACCTGCTGAATACTGGGACTCTGCCCCACCGCTCTAGGAATTCATTGGTCTGGTTTTCACTCGCTTTCTGTTTGAGCTGCTTACAACGCCTGAGACGGGCGAAGGCGTTGTAAGCACCTCGTTTTACCTAAAGGAAGCTCCTACCGATGTCTAACAGGGGCTAGGATTGTTAAAGTACCATCGGTAGGAGCGGAGGAAGACTATTCCCAATTAGCTTCAGCCTCTTGTAAAAAGAAGCCGCCGCCAAACTCCACTTGACTATCAAACACTTTTGTTTGTGTTTTGTTAGCCGCTGCACAGCCGCCGCAAAATACGACTATGCACCCTAGTGTAAATGCTATGATGCAAAGCATCGAAGCCCGCAACTGTTCGTGTGTTTTAACCTTCATTATGCAACCTCCAAATATTCTGAGTAGACTTTAACTAACATACCATCATGGACACCATGGTTTTTAGATTGGTCAGAGGGATTAATAACCTTACAAATATATACATTTTCAAAATGATATTCGTCAAACTTATGAAGGTCTTGAATTCGCAGACCTTGCCCCTTTTCCAATAATGCAAACTTCTTAGTTCCATGTCCGTCATAATAACGTGTCTCTGTAATTCTTGCATCAACCATTATTCAAACTCCACTACTTGATATTCATTACCATTATTTAACGTGATAACTCCACCAAAGAATTGCCACATCATATCAGTTGCCATTGCATGTTTGTGCAGTACAAGCAAGTCAGCCATATCTTCTTTTAGCTGTTCGTCTGTACAATCTTTACTGATAACTTTCATAACCATGATAAAACCTTTCCTCCTTAATAAAATAAACCGCCTACGCCATACAGCCGTGAGAGATGTTAAATACGACGTAGACGGTTCTCATGTCCACTCTACACCGAGCGGACAGGAAACGAATCCTTTGTATACTCTTCTCTGGCTTTAGCCTCAACCTTACGCTGTTGGGCAATCAACTGCCACATCTCATAGTCATCGCCGGTTATTGGTTCGCCCGTAAACAAATCCAATGCCTGCTCATACCTGCCTCTTAGTAGCTCTACACGTTCGCTGAAACCCTTATTTCTTGGTCTAGCCATTGCCTTCTCCTTAAAAACGATAACTGAATCTTATTGATTGTACTTTATATATCGACACTTGCAAGAAATTACTTAAAAGAATTCCCTGATTGCACGGCTATTTTTTGCTGACCGTGTGCGTTGTCGGCGTGGCCGGTTGTCATGCACCTGATGGGTATTTGCCTGATGGCCGACTGAGGGCTTCCCGACCTTGATCTTCATCGTTATGATTTTCTTAGTTCTACTCACTGTCTTCTCCTTGAGCCGCTTACATTGCCTGAGACGGGCGAAGGCAATGTAAGCCGCTCGTATTACCCCACCCTTCCGCATACCGTCAGAGACGGTACTTGGAATTGTAGTGCTGCTTGATTTGCTCGTACTTCTCTGGCGACTTCACCAACCTATCAATCTGCTGCTTTAGCTTGCTGTCAGTCTTGTAGGATGGCAGGTCAACAGTCTGGCAAACTTCAATCAACCGCTGCATGATGTGAACCATCTTCTGATCAAACCCGTCCAAGTTAAGTAGTCCCCAATGGTTATTGGCTTGGCTGTTCTCATTGTTAAGTAGGTCAGTGCTGACGTGGAACTTATGGACGGCCATCTTATCCTTGTTTTTGGCCTTTGCGTACAAGTACCAATCCCTCTGGTTTTTCATCGGCTTGTCGTCTTTGTTTCGATTGATCCATTCTGAATATCGCAAGGCACACCCGTTACCATTCAGCATCGCCCCAACGTTCAAGGCCGCACCAATCATGATGTTATCAAGCACATGCATTCCATACCGTCTTTTGTCGCTTGAGTCGAGTGACAAGTCTATTGCTTTCTGCCAATCCTCAAACGCACCCTTGTCTTCAGGAAACCCTCCGCTCAACAGTTCCCTGTATTGATCACGGTAACTTATGTTGGTCGATTGGTAATCCCAAATCTCGGCGTGTGTAGTTACGCATAACGTTGAATTGTCGGCCATCATCTTCATTAAGATTCGTGCCATCCATTGCAACAATATTGGTTGGCAATTCCCTTTTAAGTCCAACCATACATAGTTTAACTTGCCTTCAAGGTCAGACCAAAACTCATTGCTCATACGAAGGTCTTCAACATGCCCTTTATAAAATCTCGGCTCATTAACTAACTCGGGAATGGTGTCCTTACTAAGGTTCATTCGCTCGGCTGTTTCTTCGAGTCGTGTTTTCCAGTTCTCTTTAATATCGTCATAGATGCCAGCAATGCTCTCAACAAATAAGAATTGGGTATCCTTATCGAACTTACCCATCTGCATCCCCTGCACTACGTCAGCCATTTCAGTAGACGGCAATAACAAGGCGTACTTGTAAGCCTTTAGGTAGTCCGCCGTATTGCGAAGTTGCTTAAATGCCCACTGCCTAGACTTGAATTTATTGTCCGTTATAAATGTGTCTGGCTCTCTGTCCTTAACAGTGCTTTCAAACAATGGCATTTCATTTCTAGATGCCTGCTCATCAATGATTTTTCGCATCGCAGGTTTAGAAGAATATTCTTCCATTTGCTCTAACCATTTTGCGTCCAGCTTGCTCTGCTCTATTCGCTGTTCGCTCTCTGTTCTTCTGCGTACTACGCCAGTCCTATCGTTGAACGTAAAACGAACACGGAGCTTCTCTGTCTGCTTCCATGCTTTTTCAACCAAGTTAAAATCTGCCACGTTGTCGTTCTTCAGTTTAAGAAAAAATTCATCCAAGAAGATATTAACATTTGAACGGGTCGCTCTGTACGATTCAGTGATAGATGTTCTGTCTTCAGACATGGTAGTATTCCTTGTTGTGCAAAATTAATCTTCAAAATGTGTAATCAAATATTGGAGATTGGCATAAGCTAACCAACCGCCGAACAACATGAGCCAAAAAGTTAGGGCTGCTTGTAGTAGTGTCATCGTTTTCTCCTGAGCCTTATTTTAACATCGTCAAGATAGAACGCAAGACTCCAGCGTAAAAAATTGATGAGGTTTTAGCCGTTAAAGCCGTAGAACCCATCCTCACCATAGAGGTTGACGGGATCTTCGTAGTCATCCCAATCGTGACCCTGATCACAAGCGTTGTGATACGCCTGCTCGTCGCGTGACACCTCACGCTGCTCAGCAATTTCGTTGATGCGGTTACAGTCTCTTAGTTCGGCGTTAAATTCTGCGTTTCCCATGCTCGTTTCCTCGTTAAGCGGCTTAGTTGTCGTAAAACGGCGAACGACAACTAAGCCGCTCGTCTTACCCAAAATAAACCCCTGCCGCCAAGGAAACTGAAGGACGGCGACAGGGGCATCACGAGCTTGGCACTACTCGTTCTTCAATGAGTCGCACCACTTGCTAAATATTTCACGAGCCTCCTTTTTCTCTAGGTCAAAATCGGCTTGTAGCATGGTCGGCGCCCACATCATATTCATGGTTCCGCCAGCTTGTAACTCAGCTAGGTATTCAAAATATTCTTTCATCTCAATTCTCCTTTTTCAATTTTCTAATTTGGCTTGAAGTTAAACCCTTAAACTTTGACTTTGGCGGGGTTTGTTTATTTTTTTGTCTTGGTGGACGGGAAACAACTGCCTGCATCCCCAATACCCTAGCTGGTATCTTAAGTTTGGCCATTTCAATTCTCCTTTTCTAACCACTCCCAACCTTGCGGCGGAGCTAATTCCCATAAATCATATTTTTCAGCAACTACACCAGCAACGTCGTGCAACTCTGCTTCGTGTTGACTTCCCCATTCTGGACATGGGCAATTTGTCATAAACCCAAAGGCTACACCGAATTCGTCACTCGGCTCTGTCTGGTAAAATTCCCAACCCTTCATCCAATACCACTTATAAACTTCGTGGTCGTTTCCTCGGTGGTCTTTTACTTTTCTAGTTAACGGCCTACTCATTGAATTCTCCTATAATTCTAATTAACTCACTGACATACCAACCAACCACAAAAACAAACATTGCTGTCAGGAATAGCGTGCCAATTATCCCGTACTCTTTCCGCATCTCGATATATCTGTCAATCATTACATACCTCTCAATCCAACAGCGTCATGAAGTGCATCGAACATATCGCAACCGGCGTTCCATGCTTCCACACTGCAAACCGACCTGACTTCTGTAATGTCGGCCACTCTGATAAGAACATCAACACAACTTCCGAGATGCTCTGAATCGTTTAGGTGAGTGTAGAACGTGTAACCAACCAACCCAGATGGTGATACTCGTATGTCACTAACCTCAATCGTTCGGTTTCTCATAACCTTATTAGATGGATATAAAACCGATACGGGTTTAGCGTGAGTATCTACCGAGTGGCTGATGATGATTGTTTTTTGACCTTCGATGGCCGCTTTGAAATTTTCTAGGTTCATTGTTTTCTCCTTTTGAACTATTAATATTATCGTATAGGGTTGTGACACGTTAGGTCACTGGCTGACGCTTTCTTTGAATTTCTTTCCACTTTTTCATCACATATTCGTAGCTACCTTGAGCCTCTACGGTTCCCATAGCTGAGCCGGTTGAACCTACCCAGCTAGTGATTGCGTACTTCCCTAGTCGATTGCATCGCACTAGGTGACGCGTACCGGTTGGAGTTTCTTTTGTCATTCTGATTTCGTATGCGACGTATGCCATAATCTTAAATTTTTCCTTAAAAAAGTCGAGGAATTTTGGAGCGGCCACAGTAGTCGTGGAGCTTGTCCTCCGTTGTTCCCCTTGAGCCGTGTGCATCGCCTGAGACGGGCGAAGGCGATACACACGCCTCGTCTTACCCTACCCATGTCAATAGGCTTTTACTGATTTTTAGACATTTTCCACAATTTTCTTTTGAGTGACTTTAACCATAGAGGCGACCAGTTTGTCTTTCCGGCTGCTACTCTTATGTCCAAACCCGTCCATTGCTTGCCGGGATTGAACTGTAAATAGTACCCTTCCCGATTGAACTGCTCAATTATTTCGGGGACATTCATATATTCCAGCATACGATTAATTCGTCTGGCAACTTTTCGTGTTCGCACTATTTGTTTATCTTCATAGTTTGCCGCAAACCGTTCGAGTTCTAACAGCGATGTTAGCCGTGTACCCCTGCCGTCATCGGTCATTGCGTACCGTAAACCCTTATTTGCATACAGTCCTAACTCGCGACTATTTACGACCTGCCTAAACGGTACTGGCTCACCCAATAACTCATCTTTTCTAACAACGTTATTTTGTTTTTTGACAGTATTGGTAAAAATAATATTTGATTTCTTTGGCATTCTGCTCAACATTCTTTATAAATTTTAGGGTTTTTTCTTTCAACCAATCGAGCTTCCAGCTCTCGCATATACTTCCAATTCTCTTGGACAGCTTCCCAAGCCGGTTGACTGTCTTGGTCGATTAGCGTGCGGTTGGTCTTGTAAAGCTCATCGAGCTTAGCGACGATATTGGCACAGATTCTCTCGTTGTCTTCTTTGCGTACTAGGTAGTGAGTTGACATTCTGAAATTTTTCCTCAAAAAAACGTGTCTTTTTTCCTGCTCTCGGTTCCCCTCCGAGCCGCTTGCTTCACCTGAGACGGTGAAGGCGAAGCAAGCGCCTAGTATTACCTGACCTATGTCAATAGGTCTTTAGCTTTTTTTCTGAAATTTAGAAGGTTTTATTTTGCGGTGCGTCTGCTTCAATGTGCCTAACGCTAGGCATCCGATGAATATATCCGCGTGCCGTTTCTTGCTGGCGTTGTGCCTAGCTATCGCTATCTGTTTATTGTTCATCATGATACTTTCTCAACTCCCCAAACTTCAAACCGTTTACCAGTCGGCGCGTGCCAATACGTTGTACCGTCTATTGTCACTAGCTCACTAGCATTGCGAATAAACTGTTTTTCACAAATACCATCAGCTATCCAAAACTTATAGAATACCATTATTCACTACCCCACTTTGCTATAACCTTAGCCTTGTAAGCACAGTATGCTTTACGGCTTTCCTCGAATTCTGGAACGCGCCACTTGTCGCCATCCTGAACAATCTCAACATCTCCATAGCCTTCGATGAAGCTATGTTTAGTGTAGTCATTGCTGAAATCAGCATAGGCGTCACTGTTAGGTCGTTCTACTATGTGACCCTGACCAACTTGTAATTCTGAAACTCTCATTGTATTCCCTTTCGTTGGAATGTTGTTTGTTATGCTTTTATTATATTATATATATCGACAAATGTCAAGGGTAAACTTTAACTATTTATAATATTTGTCAAAGTTTTTTTCCTGTCCCACAATCGCTGTAGCTCATTGAAAACACAGTTCTTATTGAACTGTCCTAGTTCGTTAGTGTGTTCAACAATCTTCTTCTCGATGTTGCGGTTTACTTTGAACAGTTCTAGTTTAGCTTCGTTGCGTGTCATGTGATTTCCTTTAATCGTTTAATTGTTATACTAGTAGTATATACTAAGTATCGTCATTTGTCAAGAGCAATCTTTAATTATTCTCAGATTTTTTAGTAAGTTCTTTCATATTCCCCTGCAACGCTAAGCAGGATGGAATCTCCTTTATTGTTTTTGATGCTGTCGTTGTACATGGCGACAACATAGCCATCCTTAACGTAGTTATTACGCAAGGCTTTTGCGGTTTGGATATCTTCAGCGAAATCCTGCTTGTAAACTTTGCGTTGAATCATGAGGTCTAATCTAAACATTTTATTTCCTTTCGTTAATTCTTATACCTTAAGTATATTATATATATCGACAAAAGTCAATAGGGACTTGAGTATTTTCTTAGAATAATTTAATCTTTTTTCTTATTGAGAATGAGTATCAATAAGCGAGAGGGGCCGGCCCCGACTGCCAAAATGACAGACTACATATCAGCCAGACCGTATTCATCATGCATCATATCCCATAGGTCACAAGACGCATTCCACTCTTCAGCGGAGACTTCTTCGATTTCGTTCAGCTCTTCGTTGGTAGGTTCAGTAATCATAATTTTCCTTTCGTTTAAGATGATTGTATTATACCATAATTGTCGCTACTTGTCAATAGCAATTACATTATTTTCTGTAAATAAATTAATAATTCTTTTACATACCACGCGACGATAAAGACAGTCCCTGCCGATAGCATAGCCATACCATAGATACCAAATTCTTTTTTCAGTTCGATTAATTTGTCAATCATGTCTTACCTTTCGATTAATTAATTTGTATACTATATTATTACATATTATCGTCTAGTTGTCAAGTAATACTTTAACATTTTACAGAATATATCCCTAGTATTTTACACGCTGCAAATATCGTGCCACTATAGGGGTATTTTTATAGAATGGGCGCATATCAACGAATATTTATCAAAATTCCCATGGTGGTGCAGACATATCTAGGACACCTCCCAGATAAAAGTGGTCGTTTAAATTTAAAATTTTGGCCACCATATTGATAAAAGTGGTCATTTGGCTAGAGAGCCTTAAGAGTCTTTTTGCGACTTCTGGAGCCGCCGAATATGATCTTTTTGTTTCTCAAGTTCCCAAGAGTCAGTAAACTTGCAAGATTGCATGAGAGTCAGCTTGCGTTGTGCTGCTTTAATCTTTTCTTCAGTCGTTTGGTTGTTGGATTCCACAGATTCCTCGCCCCTGTTTCTTTTTAATGCCTAGTTTCTGTCGTACCTTACGAACAGCGTCAAGAGTAACCTTTCGGTCGGACATTTCACTGATCTTCTCAGCCAACTCCTTATCTTTCATGAACGCAGCATTGTCTTTAATAAATTGCCGCTCCTCATCTGTCCATTTTATATTCATTTTATGTCCCTAAAAGTGGTCTTTTGTGTATATAATATTATAGAACGTTTATCTTAAAAGAGGTTTAAAAATATTATGGACGATCCAAAGTTTGTAGAAACTGAATTAAAAGTCACCGCCTCAGAAGATCTTGAGAAGCAGGTGCAAGAAGAATTAGAGGAAGAAACGCCGGAGATTGCAATTTCTTCAGTACTAGAACAACAAAAGAATAGTTGCTCGACCAATTGCGGCTGCAAAAAGGAAAAGGATGCTAATTCCGAGTAATTACAGTGAGCAGGAAGTCATTGATATAATTGATGGTATTGCAAATCGCCTATGTTATAAGTTTAAGTTCGGTTATCATACTGCAGATGACATGAAGCAGGAAGCTCGTGTCTTTGCATGGCAGGGCCTAGAGAAATATGATGGTGAAAGACCGCTAGAGAATTTCCTGTGGACTCATGTTAGAAATCGCCTTTATAATTTCAAAAGAAATAACTATTCTAGACTAGAGAAACCTTGTGACACTTGTGAATTCTTTATAAACAAGCAATGCGCTAAATACGATAAGCAAGAACACTGTAGTTTGTATAAGGGATGGTTAGATAGAAACAATGCTAAGAAAAGTCTAATGCACAGCGTATCGGTAGAATATGATCAAAAGGAAGAGGAATCCAGCTCTTTCAGTACTTTATTTACAAAAGAAATCATGGAACTAATTGACGTAGAGCTTCACGTAATTTATAGGGAAGACTGGATAAGATTTATTAACAATCTCAAACTTGGAAAAAATCGAAGAGAAAAATTACTAGCGGCGATTATGGAGATTCTAAAGGAGCACAATATTGACACGCAAACGTGGTAAACTCTCCAAGGGAGAAATGGATTATATACGGCAGAACTGCTTTGATTTATCATTGGAGGAGATTGCCGATAATATAGAGCGAACTGTTGAGACGGTTAGGAAGTTCATTGATAAGGAAAATCTCAAGGCGCGGAATATGACCGACGATGAGTATATGTTGACTCATTTGCGGGATAGGTATTATTATGCGGAGCTTGGGAAGCAATTTTCAGATGGTGAAATTATTTTCTTTGAGCATCAGTGGATTGATTATTTTAAACAGTTCTCCGAAGATGTTACACATACCGAAGAAATGCAGATTCTAGAGGTCATCAGGACAGAGATTCTCATCAATCGTGGCATGGAAGACCGCCAAGAAGTAATGGAGAATATCACTAGGCTAAATCAGCTTATTGATGATGAGATGGACAAACCTACTGATATGCAGGACACTCAGGCTATCGCCAGTTTCCAAACGCAACTAGGTGCTTTAATGGCCTCTAAGTCTGCTTATATTAACGAACATGAAAAGCTTCTCACGAAGAAAGAACGCCTTCTGAAGGATTTAAAAGGTACGCGCGAACAAAGGAAGCGTAGATCTGAAGACGCAAAGACAAACTTCTCATCTTGGTTAAGACAACTTGATGATGAAGAGTTTCGTAAGCGTGAAGAAGAGAGTATGGAAATCAATCGTCTGGCAGCTGACAAGGCGTTAGAAAAGCTGGCCGATTATCACACATTTGAAGATGGGCTGGTTGATCAGCCATTTCTTAACTCAGATACTGTAAAGGATGATGAATAATATGACTATTATAAACTATGACGGAAGAGAAGAATCAGAGGCCGACCGCAACGCACGAATAAAGCATAGAAATAGTGGTTATGCAAGTAATTTTAATAAAAAAGCACTGATCACTGGTATTACTGGTCAGGACGGATCTTATCTTGCAGAATTGTTATTGGAAAAAGGATATACAGTTATTGGCTTAAAAAGAAGGACCAGTACCGAGAATCACGAAAGAATTCAGTCTTGCATTGGCAATGCGAGATTTATTCTTGAAGAAGTTGAGATTGCAGACTCAGGTTCTGTTTATTCAGCAGTAGATCGCCACCAACCTGATGAGATTTATAATCTTGCCGCACAATCACATGTTAAAACTTCATTTGACCAGCCTCATTACACAATCGAGGCGAACACTGTGGGAGTAGTGAATTTCCTAGAGGCTATTAGGCGTTTTAAACCTGATGCCAAATTCTATCAAGCCAGCACGAGCGAGATGTTTGGAAAGAATTACGATGCTAAGTTTTGCACGGACGATAAGAAAAATCCTCAAGAAAAATTTCAAGATGAAAACACGGCATTTGAGCCTCAAAGTCCATATGCAGCAGCGAAGCTTGCATCCCACCATATGGTGCGGATTTATAGAGAGGGTTATGGCCTTCATGCCTCGTGTGGTATCTTGTTCAACCATGAGAGCGAACGTCGTGGTGAAAGGTTTGTCACAAGAAAAATTACCAAATGGATTGCAGGTTTTAAAAGTTGGGCGGAAGCCCAAGGGCTCGATACAGAAGCACGACATTTTGAGTTTGACAAAGATTATATACATTCGAGAAGGTCTTCATATCCCAAACTACGGCTTGGGAATATAGAGGCGTTTCGCGACTGGGGACATGCAGAAGACTATGTAAATGCGATGTGGCTAATGCTTCAGCAGAAAACTCCAGATGACTATGTTATTGCAACAGGCGAAACATACAGCGTCCATGACTTTATGGTTCATGCTTTTGACTATATTAACATTGCCAAAGAGGACATAGATTCATTCTTCTTGATTGACCCTGAGTTCTATAGACCGTCGGAGGTTGAGTTCTTAAAAGGAGAGCCTACCAAAGCAGAGACGATACTGGGTTGGGAGAGAGAAGTTTCTTTTGAACAGCTTGTACACAGAATGTTAGAAAGCGATATTAATGCCGAAAAAGAGAAGATCCAAAAAGAATTTCTATCGCAGACCGAGCAGTAGAAATTATGACGACACAGCTTATGCTGAGTTTAGGAAGGCCGTAAGGAAAAGAGACGGTCACAAATGTATGTATCCCGGATGCGGTTCTACTAAGAGTTTGCATGTTCATCATATTCGAAAGTGGGCTAGTTATCCATCATTAAGATATGATATTACAAACGGGATAACACTATGTAAAAAGTGTCATGACATAACAAAAGGAAATGAGGAAGTATATGAAGGATTTTTCCATAAGCTATTAGAACAACAAGCCATACAGAGGTTAAAGAAGAGAGATGACGGAAAAGAATAGATTTCATATAATCAAAGACACCCGTGAGAAAAAAGGTCACGGATGGTGGTATGACGAGAACGCATACTGCTCTGGCACGAGCGTTGCAAAGGTAGAGATAGGTGACTATACTATTGAAGGTATGGAGCACCTTCTTTGCATTGAGAGAAAAGAAAGTGTTTCTGAGTTCGCAGGTAACTGCAGCGAGAAAAGATTTTTCACAGAATTAAAAAGAATGGGAACATTCCCACATGCTTTTCTTATATTTGAATTTAGCTGGGCAGATATAGAAAGATATCCGGTTGGATCTAGAGTCCCAAAAGAAAAATGGAATCAGATAAAAATAAAAGGGAATTATATGAGGCGTGTCATAACAAGCGCTAGACTTGAGAATGATATTCATGTAATTGCTTGTGGTGACAAGAAAAGAGCGGAAGAAACCGCATTTTATATAATGAGAAAAGTTCATGAGTTATATCAACGTTGATGCATATGAAAATGCATGGATGGGCTTGACAAAAGAAGATCTAAAAGATGTCAAGAGACCACTATCAAATCTAACAGATGAAGAAAAGAATAACTTCCATCTGCACGTAATACAAAAGATGAGAGATCCAGAATACTTCCACTGGACTGTCAAGACTTTGCTTGGGGTAGACTTACTTCCCGTACAAACCTGTGTACTAAAAGAGTTGTGGAGAAGGCCATTTCCGATGTATATTGCATCTCGTGGTTTTGGTAAGTCGTTCTTATTGTCTGTTTACTGCCTGCTTAAATGCACTCTCGTTCCCGGAACAAAGATAGTTATTGTTGGTGCTGCTTTCCGTCAGTCCAAAGTTATCTTTGAGTATATGGATACTCTCTGGAGAAACGCGCCTATCTTACAAAGTATTTGTTCTGATTCTAGCGGACCTCGCAGAGACGTTGACAGGTGTACTATGAAGGTAAATGATAGTTGGGCGATGGCTGTTCCTCTCGGTGACGGAAATAAGATTAGGGGCTTGCGTGCTCATACAATTATTGCTGATGAATTTAATTCTATACCCACTCATATTTACGAAACGGTTGTAGCTGGTTTTGCTGCAGTATCTAGTAACCCCACACAGAATGTGAAAGAGGCTGCTAGAAGAAAGAAGATGCAGAAAGAGGGTGTCTGGACAGATAGGTCAGAAGAAAGCTATAAAGACAGAAAGGCTAACCAGTCAATTATAGCGGGAACCGCCGGATATGATTTTGAGCCATATGCAGAGTACTGGAAAAAGTACAAAAGTACAATCTTAAATCGTGGTGACATGAAGAAGGTAAATCCCGACGCTAATGATGGCGAAGACAACGACGAAATACCGGAGTATATGAAAAAGCTGGACTGGACATCGTTTTCGATTATTAGAATGCCTTACGAGCTAATTCCAGAGGGTTTCATGGACGATCAGCAAGTGTCTAGATCGCGAGCTACAATGCACAATGGTATTTACCAAATGGAATACGGCGCTTGCTTTACTGCAGATAGTCAAGGATTTTTCAGAAGAAGCCTAATTCATTCTTGTGTAGCTAATGATAATAATGTAGACAAACAAACATGGCCTAGATGGTGCGACGAACCTTTCGATGCAATAGTAAGGGGTAAGCCTGACGGTAAGTATGTTATTGGCGTTGACCCTGCTTCTGAGCAAGATAACTTTGCTATCGTTGTTATTGAACTACATCCAGAACACCAACGAGTTGTTTATACATGGACAACGAATAAAAAAGACTTTGCAGGTAGAAGGAAAGTTGGACTAACTGATTCTCATGATTATTATTCTTTCTGTGCTCGTAAGATACGCAACTTGATGAAGATATTCCCTTGCGTGAGACTTGGCATTGACTCTCAAGGTGGAGGCTTTACTATTGCTGAAGGTTTAAGAGACTTAGACAAACTGAAAGAGGGTGAAAGGCCTATATATCCTATTATTCAAGAGGGTAAAAAGAGAGATACTGACGACCTAGCTGGAGATCACATTTTAGATCTGGTAAACTTTGCAAGTTCCACATGGACATCTGAGGCTAATCACGGACTTCGTAAAGACCTAGAAGATAAGACTCTTCTTTTCCCTCGTTTTGACACATTAACGCTTAGTATGACATCTGAGAAAGATAAGATCTTTTTTAAGGAAATGCAAGAAAGGGTTGGCAACTCAGAGGCACTTAAGCTATATGATACATTAGAGGACGCTGCTATGGAAATAGAAGAACTCAAAGATGAGTTATCTACTATTGTAATGACTATTACCACCTCCGGTAGAGAGCGTTGGAATACTCCAGAAGTCAAACTAGGATCAGGAAAGAAGGGTAGAATGAGGAAAGACCGTTACAGTGCTTTAGTAATTGCAAATATGATAGCAAGAAGCATTAAGCGTGAGCTTCCCGCCCCTACATATCAGCATATTGGTCTTATTGTAGGAGAGCAATCTAAGAACTCTGGCGGCTCAATGTATAAAGGTCCAGAATGGACTCAAAATATTTCTGCAGACAGTTTCTTTGTTGTGAAACGAAATAGTCAATAATGGTGTAGAATATAATAGGCATTAAAACTAAAGCCAATACCCATTGGAGATTAAGATGGCAAAAAGAAAATATCCTAAGAGTAGGGAAGAAGACCTGAAGTATCGTATGCAAAATGGTTCTGCATATGCATCTTGGAACACAGAAGAAGAAAGAATTGAAGCTCTTTCTAATTATTCTAACTCTATTGATGAGTTCGCTGCTGCAAGTAGAACATCTTTTAGTGATATAACCACATATCAAAGTGGTAGGCCGGGATTGCAAAAGGGAGACTATGATTACTTCCGTCCCGGAGAGCGAGTGCCAACAAGTCCAAAGGCTATTATTGGCTTTGCAAGAAAATCATATAGACAGATTGGTCTGATTAGAAATTCTATCGACCTAATGGGCGATTTCGCCTGCCAAGGAGTTAGATTAGTTCACCCTAATCCTAGAATAGAAAGGTTTTATAACGATTGGTTTTCCCGAGTCCAAGGAAACTTTGTTTCTGAAAGATTCTGCAATCTCCTTTTTAGGGAAGCTAATACCGTTATTAGAATGAAAACCGCAAAAGTTAATAAGTCTAAAAGGCTTGAAATGCAGAGAACTGTTGCTGAAATTGATATGAAAGCAACGCTATCTGACAACTTCTTTAGGAAGGGTGAGCTTCCTTGGCAATATGTGTTTATTGATCCTCTCCTGCTTGATGTGGTTGGAGGCCCTCTAGCACCTCTTTCTGGTCACTTCTCATATAAGATGGATCTTCCAAAGAATATGAAAAGAGACTTAGAGAAGATTAGGAACTCTGGAACTACAAATGAAAAAATGATGCTGAAGATGATTCCCGAAGAACTTCTTGATTCAAGAAATGGGAATGGGATTCTATTACCGCCTGAAAAGACATTTACTTATTTTTACAAGAAAGACGATTGGCAAGTCTGGGCAGACCCTATGACCTACGCTTGTTTCGACGATCTTATTCTTTATGAAAAGCTTAAACTGGCAGATAAGGCCGCACTCGATGGGGCTGTCAATAAGATTCGTGTTTGGAAGCTTGGTGATTTGGATCACAAGCTTGCCCCTACCCCAACTGCAGCGTCAGCTCTCGGTGAAATCCTTGGCGCTAATACTGGCGGAGGTACAATGGATATTGTATGGGGTCCAGATATTCAGTTATTAGAAACAGGAACAGATGTCCAAAGGTTCTTAGGTGAAGAAAAGTATAGACCTACCTTAATGTCTATTTATTCCTGCCTCGGGATTCCTCCAACGCTTACTGGAACGTTTGGTGCTAGCGGAACTACGAACAACTTCATTTCTCTTAAAACACTTACAGAGAGACTTAATTACGTTAGAAGTATTCTTCTTAAGTTCTGGGATGAACAGATTAAGATTGTTCAGAAGTCAATGGGTTTTAGACAAGCCGCTCAAGTTGAGTTTGATTTCATGCAGCTAGACGATCCAGCATCTATGATGCAACTAATGATTAATCTTGCTGACAGGAATATTATTAGCGACGAGTTTGTTCAGCGTCAAGTTAAAGCTAAACCCAATATTGAGAAGAAGAGAATCGAAAACGAAACTAAGCAAAGGAATAGAGGTGTAATGCAAGAAAAAGTTAGTCCATATCATTCTGTTGACAAAGACTTTGCCAAAGAAAAGATTGCATTGCAAACTGGCGTTGCTACACCTTCTCAAGTAGGTCTCAAATTAGATCCTAAGTCAGATGATGAAACTCCAGCTCTTGAGATGAGATCAAAACCTAGAAACGGAGCTCCAAAAGTGGAACCCCCTTCAAATGGCCCCGGAGAACGAGGAAGGCCTAAAAATTCTACAGATGATAAGCCAAGAGAAAGAAGAGAGTTCAAACCTGCCTTGAAAGCCACTACTGAACTGTGGGCTCGTGAGGCACAAGATAAAATTGCTAAGATTATTAACCCTGTATTACTTGCAGACTTTGACAAGAAGAATATGAGAAGTCTAACGGCAGACCAAAACGCAAAAGCAGAAAAGGTTAAGTTCGAGATCCTTTGCTCTCTTATTCCCAATTCTGAAGTGACAGAGATGTCGGTTGCTACTGCTATTAAAGATGGAATGAAATGTAGGTCTATCCATAATGAATGTGATATCTGGGTTTCTGAAGCATCAGAAAAAGTTGGTCGTCGCCTTGGCATCGAGGAGATTAGAAGCATTAGGGCTTCTTACTATACGTATTTCCAAGAAAAAAATGGTGAATTGGTGTAAACCTTTAGTAAGGAGTAATATCTTATGAGTAATATTATTACATATCAAGCTGAGAAAGATGCTGGCATTGCCGAAGCAATCAAGGCAAATGCATCAATAGCATATGCGTCTCAACTTCAAGCCGCTGATACTGATTCGTGTATCCATGAAACATGTCTAAATAACGTTTCCGAGTTTTTAAGTAAAGCCGGTCAAAACGATGACGATGTATATCATGTGTACTCTATTTTAGTAACATCTTCTTGGAATAAAAATGATGATGTGTTTGGTAAAGAAGAAGTCTGGGCGGCAAAAGACACGCCTAGATATAAGCCAGCCAATCTTGAGCATGATGAAAAGAAAATAGTTGGAAGTATAATTGGTGGTTGGGCAGTTGGAGGTGACTTTAAAAGTATTGCCGACGAAACAGCTGCTGATAAACTTCCAGACCCTCTTCATATTTTAGTGTCTTCTGTTATTTATAGACAGTGGCAAGACCCTGAATATAAAACTAGAGCAGAAAATTTGATACAACAAATTGAAGCGGGACAGATGTATGTTTCTATGGAGTGTATTTTCCGTGGTTTTGACTATGCTGTACAAGACCCAGAAGGTTCTAATCATATTGTAGCCAGAAATGAAGATACCGCGTTTTTGACTAGACACCTAAGAGCCTATGGTGGCAATGGAGTATTTCAAGACCATAAGGTTGGTAGACTCTTAAGAAACATAACTTTTTCCGGAAAGGGTTTTGTTGAAAAGCCAGCAAATCCAGATAGCGTCATTTTTAACAGTGACGAGATCTTCGATTTTGCAGGCGCTTCAGTGTCAAAAAACCTGTTTTCCAACAAAAATGGTGTATCAGTTAGAGTAGAACAAAACATTCTTTCTAACGCAGGTTCCGAAAAGGAGATTCTTATGTCAAGTGATTTCTTGAACGAACAAGTCAAGGAACTTAAAGAAGCTCTCGCAACTTCACAGGCTGAAGTTAAAGAGTTGTCTGAAAAGGTTTCTAAGGCTAACGTTGAGAAGCTTGAAGCAGAAGCTACTGAGTTAACTCAGACAGTTGAAACTTTGAGCGAAGCATTGGCACAGGCTGAAACTTTAACTAAAGAAGACGCAGAAAAGATTGAAGCTCTTGAAGCAACAATCTCTGAGTTGACTGAAGCTAAAAAAGCAGCTGAAGCCGCTATCGCTGAGATGAAAGAAGAGGAAAAGCGAAATGCGAGAGCCGCAGCCTTAGTTGAAGCAGGTATTGCTGAAGATCAGGTTGAAGCTAAGCTTGAAACTTTTGCCTCACTTTCAGATGAGCAATTTGAAGAAGTGCTTGCAACCATTGCAAGTATTAAGCCAGAAGAGGTTGCAGTTGAAGAAACTGAAGCAGCTGAAGGCGAAGAAGAAGCCGAAGAAGCTAACGAAGCAACAGAAGATGTCGCTGAAGAAGCTGAAGAAGAGGCTGAAGCCGAAGAAATTAGCGAAGAAGTTCTTGAGACTGCTTCCGTAGAAGAAGAAGCAGACTTAACTGTCGCTTCTGAATCTGAAGAAGTGGATGAAACAGAACAGACTCGTGCAAGTCTTCGCGATTGGGTAGATTCCTACGTTTTTAATAAATAATAGAGGAGAGAGCTAAATGGCACTTAAACCTGATAGAGTTGAACACCTCACAGACCTCAGTTTCTTCATGGACGAAATTGGTACTCGTGGCCAAATCGTTACACATAGTTCTGATGGTTCTGGAGCAAGTATGGACGATGCCAATGCTAAGGTTATTAAAGCCACAGCAACTGGTCAAAATCCTGCTGGTTTACTTTTGAACGACGTTGTAGATATTGATCTTACACGTCAACACATTAACTTTGCTAAAGACGAAGTACAAAAGGGCGGAAAAGTTCTTTTACTACGTCGTGGTACAGTTGTAACTGATAATGTTGCTGGAACTCCAGCTGCTGGTGCAAAAGCATACTTTACTACTGATGCTAAAATCACTAGCGCCGCTGGTAGTGTCCAGATTGGTCGTTTCCTTTCTGCTGAAGATGCAGACGGTTACGCTAAAGTAGAAATTAACATCGTTTAATAAAGGAGATTTTCCAAAATGACTAGAGAGTTATTTAATCCAACTCCTGAGATGAATCAAGTGCTTCGCCAAGCAGGTTCATTGGTCAAAGAAGAATCTTTAGGGGCAACTGCAGAACTTGCAAAAGCTCTTGAACTTCCTCTTCGTAAAGGGGTTATGAGCGGCGATATTCTCGATGGTATCTACGAAGCTGTCCGTCTTGCTCCGGGTGCAAGCGCTGAATTCCCATTGGACTTCATCGCACCGGGAACAGAGAAGGATTTCGTAGCCTATACTATCCCTAACCATGGTCGTATTCCAGAACGTCACGTTGAAGGTGACTACGTAATGGTTCCAACTTATGACGTTGGTGCATCTATCGACTTTTTGTTGAAATATGCTCGTGACGCTCGTTGGGACGTTGTAGGTCGCGCTATGGACGTGCTTCAGGGTCAGTTCACTAAGAAAATGAATGACGACGGATGGCACACTATCTTGAGTGCTGGCGTTGACAGAAATATCTTAGTATATGATGCCGATGCTTCTGATGGATACTTCAGCAAGAGACTTGTTTCTCTTATGAAGACCATTATGAGACGTAACGGTGGCGGTAACAGTTCTTCTGTTAATCGTGGCCAAATGACCGACCTTTACCTCAGTCCTGAAGGTCTTGAAGATATTCGTAACTGGGGCGTTGATGAAGTCGATGACATCACACGTCGTGAATTGATCACTCGTGAAGGTGGACTTTTAAGTCGTATCTTCCAAGTAAATCTTCATGACATTGATGAACTTGGCGAAGGTCAAGAATACCAGAACTACTACTCTAATGATCTTAGCGGTTCACTGCCGGGATCTAAGAAAGAGATCGTAGTTGGTCTTGATCTTTCAAGCAACGATAGCTTTGTAATGCCTGTACGTCAGGAAGTTCAGATCTTTGAAGATGATACTCTTCATAGACAGAAACGCGCTGGTATGTACGGTTGGGCTGAACACGGCTTCGCTGTATTGGACAACAGAAGAGTTCTTCTTGGTGCATTCTAAGATAGACTCTTTTAGAGTTTGACTATAATAAGTCGCCTTTAGTGACCTTGGCGTTGCTGAGGGCGGCTTTTTTTAATAAATCACGAGGTGCAAAGTGGCGTTAAGAATAAAAGATAGAGTAAAGCAAGGTACAAGTACTACCGGCTCAGGGACAATCAATCTTGATGTCTCTTTTTCCTCAAGCGGTTTTCAAGACTTTTCTGTTCTTGGAAATGGCACTCAAACATATTATGCTATTGAAGAAGGTTCTAATTTTGAAATAGGATTGGGAACGTATAGTTCTAATACGCTAACTAGATCTACTATTTTAGACAGTAGTAATGGAGGCGCTAAGATTGCTCTAGCTGGCAATGCAAATGTGTTTGTAACATATCCTGCGGATAAAGCAGTTTTCACAGACGCAAATAATAATGCTACTGTAACAGGTCTGATTGTAGGTGAGACTGGTGTTAAATTCAACGATGGAACAATACAGACAACAGCGTTCGATGGATCTGCTGGAGGATATGACTTTACCGTATCTGATGGTTCTAACTCTGAAGTTATATCTAGCGGAAATACCGTAGTCTGGACAGGACTAGGAAATACAACTGTATCCTATAGCACTGGTAGTAATACATTTTCTGTTAGTGGAACTGACCAAGATTTATCCTCGTATGCTACACAGACATATGTTAACGATGCCTCTGGACACCTACAGTCGCAAATCAGCACTAATGACACAGACATATCTAATCTATCTGGATTAGTTTCTACCAATACAACAAACATATCAAGCAATGATACAGATATCTCAAATCTATCGGGACTAGTATCAACCAACTCTACAGACATAGGAACAGTTTCTGGCCTAACTGTAACAAACTCTAACGATATAGATACAGTTTCAGGATTATTGTACAATAGCTGGACAGTAACAGATGGTTCTAATTCAGAGGCTATTTCCGGTGGAGATCAGGTCAAGTTTACTGGAGAAGGTAACACCACAGTAAGTTATGATGCCGGGACTAATACTGTCAGTATCAGTGGAACTGCTGGAGGAGGTGGCGGAGGCTATGACTTTACGGCATCAGACGGTTCTAATTCTGAAGTTATTTCCAGTGGACAGAGTGTTATTTGGACTGGAAGTGGAGCTACAACAGTAAATTATAATACTGCTAGTAATACATTTACCATAAACACACCAAGTTCAGAAACTAGCTACGATCATTGGACAGCTACAGACGGAAGTAATACTTCAAATATCTCTAATGGTGATGATGTAAAAATCACCGGATCAAATGATACAATAGTATCTTTTGCAAGTGGCGACCCTAATTTATTTACTGTTCAGTCTACGCAGGAAGTTCTTCTTACTGGTATAAATGCTGGACAGCCAACAGGATTGAGTATGTTTAAGTCAGTGCCACTTTCCGTAAGCGGTACTGATGCAATTTCAGTTTCCTTGACATCCGCAAATCCTGCCACCTTTTTAGTTTCCCATGATGACACCAGCTCTCAGTCTACTCTTACAACAAGCCCTAATTTCTTCATAACAAGTGTCACTCTAGATAATTATGGTCACGTTACATCTCTAGGATCAGGAGAGGTTACAGGAGTAGGCAGCGGCAGCGGAGGAGGAGATTTTTCGTTTAATGTATGTTCAGATACGATAACTAATGGAGACACGCTTACAATTCAAGGAGGAAGTGGCATAAGTGTTGACTGTGGTTCAACAACAACTATTTCAGCTACAGGCGTTTTAATGTCTGGAGACTCTTCTTTGTATGAATACTGGACACTTCAGGGTGATGGAACTGCTTGCAATGATAGCACTTTTACGATACAAAATGGCACGGCTGTTCAAGTACAAGGGGGTGGTGGAACGACCGTATGCATGGCAGGAGGCTCAGATCCTGTTATTACGATATCTAGTGAATCAAACTTGTACGATGGATGGATAGCTAAGGGGGTCAATGTTAGCGGAGATGCAATTCAAAGAAAAATCGAAGATGACGACATTGTTACTATCACTGGAGCTGGTTCAACAACAGTTATTGCAGAGACTGGTGCCACTAGCATAACTTACACAATAAGTGGAGATAATTCAAGTTTTTATGGAAACTGGAAGGCTGGAGATGGAGATGGCACATTTGCCACTATTCAATCAACTAATGAAGTTGAATGGTCTGGGGCAGGACTTACTAGCGTAGATAGAAGCGATAAGACATTTACAATAAGTGGATCACCTACGATATATCTTGGCGGTTCTGGTATCACGATAACTGGCAATTCTAGTCCATATACAATACATGGTGATCTTGCAACTACCACTACTATTGGAATAACAAAGCTAGACCACGATATATCCGGAGCATCTCAGACTGGCGCTGCAACACCTTACGGAGTTAAGGAATATGTTAACGACTTTATTGCTTCAACAGGTTATGGTTATTGGGTAGCATCAGATGGGTCTATAAGCTCTAATATAGATAAGAACGAAACCTTGACATTTGAAGGTCAGGGAACTGTGACTACTATTCTAACTTCCGGAGACCCCGCTAGCACCGTAGCCATATCTGGCACTCCTTATACCGCAGGCTTGGGATTGAGTCTTTCAAGCTACAGATTTGATGTCAGCGGAATTGATGGGTCAATGATTGTTGATGGTAGCGTTACAAACGATGATCTTCAGTATAGCACTATCACAATTAATGGTGACAATGGCATAACTGGAGGAGGAGAGATATCGCTAGGAGGAACAGGCACTCTTTCAGGCATCTCGGCAACCACTGGAGTAAAAGGGGTTGTACAACTTCAAGACTCTGCTCAGGATGGCGTTGTAGATAAGGCGATTACCCCAAACGCTGTTTATGATATCTCTGGAGGGCTACAAACACAGATTTCTACAAACGACACAGATATATCTAATCTATCGGGCACTGTCTCGGATGTGGAAGCAGCTTTATATCATGGTTGGACAATCGAAGGTCGTGATACTACTTCAACGGTTACAGGTTTTGTGAATTCCGAAGAAGTATTCATGGTTACCGGACAAGGAGCCACAAGTGTTTCTCTAGGAGGAACTGATAATAGAACTCTTACAATTAATAGTACTGACACTGACACTACCTATACAGCAGGGACAGGGCTAGTACTTAGGGGCGCTAGCTCAACACAGTTTAATGTAAGTGGAATTGACACGTCAATGATAGAAGATGGAGGTGTTCACAATGCGGATCTCCAAAATAGTTCATTCGTACTTAACGCTGGAAGTGGACTACTCATAACTGACTCTGCTACTATATCTCTTGGAGACACTAGGACTCTGAATGTATATACAGACGAATCGACCATTGAAGTGCACTCAGATAGGCTAAGGGTAAAGGATGAAGGAATTACCGCTGCTAAACTTAATTCTGATGTTAATCTAGATGCAGTTACAGACCATGGAGCGACCACTACTAATAATATTACAGTAGGGATGATTGATACATCTGGAGTAAGAACGCCAATATCCTCTGGGGCTGGCGGTGCAACTGCAACGTTTGATTTAAGTACAGCATCTACATTTACTCATACACTGGCAGCTAACTCAACGACTACGCTAGCCGAAGTCAATGCTACAGATGGACAGAAGTTTATGATAAGACTAGAGCAGAACTCAGCAGGAACAGGTCTTGTTAACTTCTTCAGTACTATCAGATGGGCAGGAGGAACAGCACCAACACTAACAGCTACTACGGGTCAGATAGATACATTTGGCTTTTTAACGACCACCTCTGGCAACTATGAAGGATTTATTATAGGACAAAATATTTAATGGTAACAACTATTGTAAGCATTGGTTCAAATCAAAATATAGATACTGCCGTACCCAACACATTAGTTAGTGGTTCTGGGCCTGAGTATACTATTACTTGGAATAAAACATTATCTTCAGACGTTGCTGTTGGAGACCTTGCAACTGCTACTGATGTTCCCGATGGTGCGTATGTTTATTTGATAACTGCCATATCAGGAAGTAACTACACCCTGAAATATTGCACTGGAAGCGGAGGAGACCAGTCCCCAACCGCTCTTTGTAGCGATGCTTATTGCACAAGTAAGCCCACATTTACTTTTAAAAGATCTTTTTCTCTAATCTCCGATTTTGAGGTCATGGTGGAAGACGCCAGTCCAGACTATTGGGGAAGCAGTGATGATGTGATTGGAGAGTGCCATAAAGATTCAGATACGTTCGATGAGAATAATCTATTTTTTAATAACAAACAAAGCCTATCATCTGTTACGCTTAGTGTCTATGAAGATGACAGGCATGATGGAACAGCTGCTAGCGGAGTTGTTTTACAACCAGAAAGTGGAGGAACCCACAATCATGGTATCATCAAAATCGATATAGATAACATGACTGTTGAGTGGTTGGATATAAACCTTGATGAGCTGGATTCTAATGTTACCAATAAGGCTATAGTCCTTGCAGGAACTAATAATAATAATATCATAAGAAATAATCTTATACATGATAAAGGCGGAAACCCCGGAAACAACGGCCCATTTATGATTCATGCACTAGCAGCCGGGGCTTCATCAGACAGCCTTTATATATTCAATAATATTATATACAACATAGTTGAAACATCTAATGATAGTGCAAGTGCAGTTAATATAAATTCTTGGGCTGGAAATGCATATATCTACAATAATACCGTATATAACATACAAGGACAGGGTAGCGGTAAGCACGGGATAGGCTTCAGGTTTGGTAATCCCTCAAGCTCAAACACAAGAATAAAAAATAAC
>VTLG01001806.1_pt1 | contig 28495 bp, 29 predicted proteins | sample 4694571 | NCBI WGS metagenome assembly VTLG01 (sample SAMN12604809, study PRJNA352737) | marine metagenome | biome: ENVO:00000447; feature: ENVO:00000209|ENVO:00000569|ENVO:01000036; material: ENVO:00002151; isolation source: viral sequences binned using virsorter ...
ATTATCTTACTGATTCGGTTCGTGGTATAAACAAACAACTTTATTCAGATACATACACTTCAGAAAATAGTGAAACTGTAATCTATACAGCATTTAATTCAGATGGCTTTTCTCTTGGTACAGGCGACATGAACTTGTCTGGGCAAAATTATGTACATTGGGCTTGGAAGGGTGGAGGCACAGCAGTATCTAACTCTGACGGTAGCATAACAAGTTCAGTTAGTGCAAATACTACAGCAGGTTTTAGTGTCGTTGGTTGGACAGGTACAGGATCAAATGCAACTGTTGGCCATGGTTTAAGTCAAGCGCCAGAAATAGTTATAAACAAAAGTAGACCAGGCAATACCTCTACTTATCAATGGGCAGTTCAATCACTTCAATGGGTTGATGCAAGTGATACCAATCTGCTATATTTGAATACTGATGCTGCTTGGGCAGACGATACCAATGTATTTCAAGCTGCACCAACAGCAAGTGTATTCTCACCTCAAGGCGGTGCGTGGGGAGGTATAGGTGCGGCAGAGGATTACATTGCTTACTGCTTCCATAGTGTCGAAGGCTATAGTAAAGTGGGGCAATACGTTGGCAATGGTGACGCTAACGGAACTTTTGTTTACACAGGCTTTAGGCCCGCTTATATAATGGTTAAACATAATGGTACTAATGATTGGCGTATATTTGATAATAAGAGAGATCCTTTAAATGTGGGATATAGGCGATTGCAAGCAAACTTGAATTATGCAGAAGGAACCGAATCATGGAATGAACATGATTTTGTCTCTAATGGATTCAAGTGGCGAGTAAGTGACGGTGGATATAACGGTACTAATGCTATTTACCTTTATATAGCATTTGCCGAATCGCCATTTAAAACTGCACGAGCAAGATAACTATTATAAATAATATAAAGAGATAAATAGTCATATGGCAAGTAAAATCAATGTAGACAAAATTGCAAGAAACTCTGGGACACCTGAGTTTACTATACCCACAGCAGATGGGACTTCTGGTCAGTTTCTAAAGACGAATGGTTCTGGTGTATTATCATTTGATACTGTTACAGGTACAACGATAAACAACAATGCTGATAACAGGTTAATCTCTGGATCGGCTACTGCAAACACATTAGAAGGTGAAACTAATCTCACCTATGATGGTAATGTTCTAGATATTAAAAACGCTGGAACCGCATCATCTATTAAGGTATATTGTGAAAGTTCTAATGCACACTATACAGAAATTAAATCAGGACCTCATAGTGGTGCAACAAGTTATACACTGACACTACCTAATGTTCCACCTACTGTAAGTGGACAAGCATTAACTGCGACTACGGCTGGTGTAGCTAGTTGGGCAAGTGTGACACAAAATCAACCATATTTCTATGCTTCTACATCCGCAGATTCTACTTGGGGTTCAGGTTCATATACTAAAATTGTTTTTAATACTGTTATTGAGGAATCTAATGCTGGTTCATTTGATACCACTAACAATAAATGGGTAGTTCCTACTGGAGAAGGTGGAACTTATTTTATTGGTGGTAACTTTTTTGTACCAAGTTCGGTTGGGGCAAACTATATAAAGATGCAGAAAGATGGTGCTGATATAGGTAGAGAAAACTATGCAAATCAGAGTAATGGTAATATGTCTAGACAACCAGCATGGATTTATACCTTTGCCGCTGGAGATGAATTAACATGGTTGTTATATGGTGGTAGTGGAACAACAAATGGTGGCAACGTAATTTGGGGGTGGAGATTATGGTAGATTATACAGGTAAATATCACGCAAAAGGTTTAGAGCAACTTGGTTATGAGTTTGAAAAAGATTTTACAACCACAGCAAATGATGATGGAAGTGTTACTTTAGTTTGGAGGTCATCAGACCCACAACCAACTATTGAAGAATGTACGACAGCACTAAACACATATAACGCTAATCAATTTCAAAGAACTCGGGCAGCTGCTTACCCATCAATCGGCGATCAACTAGATATGCTCTGGCACGCTGTAGATACTGGTGATTGGACTGCTGCAAAAGTAAAGACTACAGAATTTTATACTGCACTCAAGGCTGTTAAAGACGCCAATCCGAAACCGTAGTGAGAGCCTAAACAATGGGCCTTACTCTAGTCAAAGGAAACATTATTCAAGACGGTACTATAGTTAGTGCCGATTTGGCTGTAGATCCTCGTAATGCTTCAAATTTCAATAGTGGTGATGTTCCACTCGCACAATTAGGTAATGCTCCAGATCAATCTGTGGCGGAAGTGACAGATGATATAGCTCTTTTAGGTTTTAAAATTGCTGCAAATGGTACTTTAGCAAAATATAATTTGGTAGACCAGACTGTGGATGCCTTTGAAGATGGATCCGGTATAGATGCTTCCGTTTCTACTGGTGAAGCTAGAAATGCAGCTGGAAAATATTATAGTGGAACTTCATCGGCCGCAGTAACAGCAACAGGTGGAACAATTACAACAGATGGTGATTACACCATTCATAGTTTCACATCAACTGGTTCCAGCACTTTTACTACTGATACCGCTCAATCTGTTGATCTTTTAGTTGTTGCCGCTGGTGGCGGTGGCGGCGGATACTGCGGTGGTGGTGGTGGCGCCGGTGGATATATTTCTACCATTGGACATAGCGTAACTGCTGCTTCTTATTCTATTACTGTAGGTGTTGGTGGTGCTGGTGGTTCCGGTGGCCCTCCCGGAGGTGTAGGTGGAAATGGTGGTGATTCTCAATTTGGATCTATGACCGCAGCTGTTGGTGGTGGTGGAGGAAATGGATATCTCGCAAATAATCCGCAAGATGGTGGTTCTGGTGGTGGAGGAACTAATGCGCCCGGAGGTAGTGGTACTGCCGGGCAAGGTACTGCTGGTGGTATGGGTACTCAATCATCTTCCCAATCTGGTGGTGGTGGTGGTGGCGCCGGTGGTGTAGGTCAGAATGGTGAAGCTAGTGGTGTGAGTCCAAATAACTATGGTGGTCCTGGTGGTGTTGGTTTACAAAATTCAATAACTGGGACTGCGACATACTATGCCGGTGGTGGCGGTGGCGGTAGAGGTGGTGCGGCTACAACCCCAGCGTCAGGTGGTACTGGTGGACTTGGTGGTGGTGGTAACGGAAGTAGTGGTGCGAACCCAGCTGCCCAAACACCAGGAACTGCAAACACTGGCGGTGGCGGTGGTGGCGGTGGTCATCCACACACTTCTGGTGCAGGTGGAGGTTCTGGTATAGTAATCCTACGAAGGCCAACAAGCGCAACGAACTTTAATGATATGTCTCTAGTATCCAATTCAACAACAGCAGAAGCAGCTCCAACTAAAGGGAGCCTAGTAATGACCTATACCGATGGTGCAGGGACTGCTGTTATAAATACTGATATAACTGCTGAATTTTCTGCCGACAATGGATCAACATATACATCAATGACATTAGCCTCAGAAGGAACTACTGGCGGTCATACAATATTGACTGCAAACGATGTAACAAGAACATCAACATCAGGAACAAGCATGAGATATAGAATAAAAACATTAAACCAAAGTGCTACTAAAGACACAAGAATTCATGCAGTCTCATTAGGATGGACATAATATGCCACTTACAAAAATAGTAACAGGAGTAATAACGGACGGTACAATAACATCTGACGATATGGCAGTAGATCCTCGTAATGCTTCTAATTTAAATGCGGGTGATGTGCCTTTAGCCCAACTAGACAATGTTCAAACTGTAGATTTAAATCCTATAAACAGTGACATAGCCATTCTTGCTTTCAAGACACAGGCAAATGGAAATTTAGCACGCTATAATTTAGTAGACCAATCGGTAGATTCTTTTGAAGATGCCTCCGGTGTAAATGCTTCAGCGTCCACGAATGAAAATAGAGATTCAGCTGGAAAGTATTATTATGGTGGAACACCTACAACTCCGACAGCTGCTGGTGGAACTATAACAACTTATGGTGATTATACAATCCATACCTTTCTTACTGGTGCTAACTATACCAACGACACAGCACAATCTACAGATATTTTAATTGTTGCCGGAGGCGGTGGCGGTGGCGGCCATGATGGTGCTGGCGGTGGTGCTGGTGGTGTTCGTGTTTTAGCTGCACAATCTATAGGAACATCTGGTGCGACAGTAGTTGTTGGTGGTGGCGGCTCTGGTACTGCAACTCAAGGTGGTCAGGCTAGTGATGGTACTAACTCCTCTGTTGCTATAGGTGGTGGTGCTACATTGACAGCCACAGGTGGTGGCGGCGGTGGTTCTGAAAACGCAAATGGTAGAACGGGTGGTTCTGGTGGTGGTGGTGGACAGGCCGCTAGTCCAGGTGCCACTACTGGAGGTGCTGGTAATGCAGGAAGTTATTCTCCCGTAGAAGGTTATGGTGGTGGTAAAGGTAGTGCAGCTGCACCTGGCTACGGTGGTGGCGGCGGCGGTGGTGCTAGTGAAGTAGGTGCGGATTCTAATCCAACTGGTAATGAAGGTAATGGTGGTAACGGCATCCAAAATAATTATCGTACAGGCTCTAACGTCTACTATGGTGGAGGCGGTGGTGGTAGTGGAAGAAATACTGCGGGAACTGGAGGTTATGGTGGTGGTGGTAATGGTGTAACGAGTGGTGCTAATGGTGGTAACGGCACAGCTAATACCGGCGGCGGAGGTGGTGGTGGTGCCGATAGTGGATACTCTGGTGGTAGTGGTGGTTCTGGTATCGTTGTTTTAAGACGGCCGACCGATGCGACAGCTGCAGCTAATTTGACACTTGTTTCTAATGCTCAGACAGCACAAGCACAACCAACTAAGGCTGATGTAGTTCTCACCTATACAAATGGTGCTGGGACGGCAACAATCAATACGGATTTAATCGCTTCTGTCTCTAGAGATGGAGGTACAACATATACTGCTGTAACTCTTGCATCTAAAGGAACTACAGGTGGACAGACTATCTTATCTGCAAGTGATGTTAGTATATCAGGTCAACCAGCAGGCACATCTATGGTATGGAAGGTGGCCACAGCAAATCAAAGTGCTACTAAAGAAACAAGAATCCACGGAGTAAGTCTAGGCTGGTCATAAAACAATAAAATCTTAACTCCAAATTCTTATAAATATTAGCAAATAAAGAATTTGGAGTTTTTTTATGGCCACAGTTCGTAATATATTAATAGATCAAAACGCAGATTTTTCTGAACAGTTTACAGCAAAAGAAGATACTGGAACTGTAATTAACTTAACTGGTAAGACTGTTTCTGCCAAGTTAAGAAAATCTTATGGGTCATCTACCTCGTCAGCCTTCACTTGTACGACTGTTTCTGCAGCAGATGGAACTTATACCATTGCACTAACAGACGCCCAAACTGGTTACGGTACTCTTGAGCGAGGCCGATACGTTTACGATGTTATCACTACTTTAGATGCAGTACCTAATACAATACAAAGACTACAACAGGGCATTGCAACCGTAAGTCCTAGTGTGACAAGAGCAGATCCTGCATAATGACAACCGCAACAGAATCTTTCCTAACTCAATTAGATAAGGCCGCAGAAGGTAAGTCTATAAACCTCATTGAATTTGAAGGTTTACTAGATACTATAGCCGAGAAACCTATTGAGGAAGAAGTTGTAGAGGAAGAAAACTATGCAATCCCTGAGTATCCTATGCAGTTGGATAAAGAAGATGATGACGGTGATTGGGTAGTTGGAGATCCTACTAAACCCATCACAGGATTTAAAGCTGGTGCTGATACTGCAAAAGTTATTGACAAGGCTAATAAAGATGTAGAAAAAGATAGGGCAGTAAAATCACTAGACGATAATGGTATGAAAATGGAATCTGCCATGTCCGAACTGTCTGCAATGTTTGAAGATATGACTGGATTAGATTTGACAGAACCTGAACCAGAGATTGTTGCAGAGTTTATCGAAGAAGAAATTATTGAAGAACCTGTGCAACCAGTAATCAATATTGATCCTGTTGCATTAGAAGAAGCGACAGTTGCACTCAAAGGATTGTTTAGTGATGTTGCTGGTGTCGATCTATTCTCACCACCTAAAGAACCTGAACCTGAAGTGGTTGAGGAAGAGGTGGTTGAAGAACCTATGAGTATTAAAGAAAGATATTATGATTTACCGATAGTCACACCTAAGTATGAAATCAGTGATGTTTCCAAACTATTGATTAATGCATCTGCTGGTAGAATAGATAAGAATGAACCTACAAAGAAAAAATATAATGTAGAACAATATAATCCAAGTGTGGGACAGGGTGATGCGAATTGGCAAATGGCTCTGTTTAATAATGAAAGAAATTCAAAAGCAGCACAGATGGTTTCTGATGTTGCACAAATGCTAGAGAGACATAAACAAGAATTACCAGAAGAAGAATATAGAATACTTGAAGGTAATGCAGTAGAACAGACTGTAGGTTATCTCAACAATATTGCAATAGAAGAAGAAGTTTCAACACCAGTAGAAGAATCTTTTGATAGTAAAGTAGCAAAAGTTATCAATAAAGTTTTATCAGTGGGTTGGGGCCAGAGAGGTATGACATATGGTTCTGGTGAAGTTAATCTTGCTCGCTTGGATGATGTTGATGCTACGAATATAAGTGCAACACATCAATTCTTAGCATGGGATGCTTCAGTATCAAAGTTTGTTGCTGCAGAAGGTACAACTCCTGTTGGTGATATTAGTGGTGTTGTTGCTGGTACTGGTTTGTCGGGTGGTGGAACATCAGGCACAGTTACATTAAATGTAGAGGCATCACAAACACAAATTACAGCACTAGGAACCATAGGTACAGGAACATGGCAAGGTACTGCGATTGCAAATGCATATATTGGAACTGGAATCAATGCAACCAAACTTGCAGATGGTAGTGTAACTAATACAGAATTGCAATATATTGGGAGTTTAACAAGTGATGCTCAAACACAAATAGACAATAAAGCGGCCAAGGGTTTTGTAACCGCTATGGCAATGGCATTAGGATAAAGATATGGCAAAACCAAACTCAAAAGCAACATTAAAATCTTGGTGCAAGCGCCGATTAGGATATCCTGTTATAGATATTAACGTAGACGATGACCAAGTAGATGATAGAATAGACGAAGCTCTGCAATACTTCTATACGTTTCAGTATGGTGGTATGCAACGTGTCTATTTAAAACATAAAATAACTCAGGCAGATGTAGATAGAGCGAATACAAACACATCTGAAACAGCAACAGATGGTAATCAAGTTACTAATACTTTGGCTGGTAATGTCATCGCCGGAGCAACTACTGTAACATTAACAGACGCTACTAGTTTTCCTAAGTCTGGTACTATCACTATTGCTGCCGACGGAACAAATGCAGCAGAGACAGTTACCTACTCCGCAAAAACAGGTAACGCATTAACCACGACTGCATTAGCACTTCCTCATTTAGCGACAGCTGTGGTGACAAGTGTTGATACAGTAACATGGGAACGAGGCCAGGCCTTCTTACCAATGCCCGAATCTGTTACTAGTGTATTAAGAGTGCTACCTTTTAGTGATCGTGGCAATCTTAATATGTTTGATATTAGATATCAGTTACGATTAAATGATCTTTATGATTTCTCATCTGAATCTATTATTCATTATCAGATGACGATGTGGCAACTCGATCTACTAGATATGATTCTTATAGGTGAGAAACCTATCCAATTTAATATGCACGAAAGACGCTTATATATTAATATGGATTGGGGTGATGATGTTGATGTTGATGAGTATCTTATTATAGAATGTTATCGTAAATTAGATCCTACGGTGTGGACTGATATATACGATGACCTGTGGTTGAAAAAATATAGTACGGCGCTGATTAAAAGACAATGGGGACAGAACCTCAGCAAGTTTAATGGTATAACAATGTTGGGTGGTGTCACTATGAATGGTGAGACTCTTTACAGTCAAGCACAAGAAGAAATTAATTTTCTAGAAGATGAGTCTAAAACCACTTGGGAAGAACCATTACTAATGGATATAGGTTAAGTATATGCCAACCAATCATTTCTTTTCTAAAGGAACTATATCAGAACAACACCTCTATGAAGATTTAGCAATAGAGGCTATTCAGATATACGGCCATGATGTTTACTATCTGCCTCGCACGATGGTAGATAAAGACGAGCTCTTTGGTGAGGCGCCGTTATCAAAATTTACTGATGCCTATATGATCGAAATGTATATGGACACTAATGAAGGTTATGAAGGTGAGAAAGAAATCATAACACGATTTGGTTTAGAGATAAGAGATGAAACAACCTTTACGGTTTCTCGTAGGCGTTGGTTAGATTTGGTAAGTTCAAATTCAAATCTTATAACGGCATTAAGACCCAATGAAGGTGATTGGATTTATATGCCTACAGTTGGTAGACTTTTAGAGATTAGTTTTGTTGATAAAGATGATCCTTTTTATCAATTAGATAATCTACCAGTATATAAATTATATACTCGTACTGTTGAATATTCTAGTGAAGATATTGATACAGGTATTGCTGCAATTGATGCCATTGAAACTCAAAGATCAACAGATGCACTCAACTTTGTGGTAGGTATTGGTGAACAGGCTGATCGTGCAACATTGTATAATAACTTGTTTGCTCTTGAAAGAGGAACAGATATATACGCTGGTGGTCAGATTGAGCTTGAGACTGCAACTGCTGGTGCTGGTTCATTACTTACTGGTGAGAGTCAGACTAATGCAATTTCGACAACCCTCAATGGTAGTGTTGTTGGTGGTGCTAAAGTACTTACATTGGCAAGTACAGCTGGAATACTATTAGGTAGTGGTGCAGATAATGCTGCAACTGGATCACTAACGATACACGCAGATCAAAATAATGCAGCCGAGACTGTCGTATTTACTTGGAGTGGTAGTGGTAGTGAAGTAACAATCCAAGGAGATTTAGGTCTTAATAATGCACACCATACAGGTGCAAGAGTTACAATAGAGGCGCATGGGGATGCTATATTTGATGCCATCCTTATGGAAGATTCAGATGAATACTATTCGTACTTTATCATTAATGAAGATTATTCCTTGACAACTTCTGATCCGTTGGCTGACAATCAGTGGATAGAAGATGCTGTAACTGGTACAGGAGAGTTTTCAAGTGCAGATGCAGTATTAGACTTCACTGAAACAAACCCATTTGGTGAACCATCGGAGATAATAGAATAAAATGTTAGGACAATATTTTTATAACGAATCATTAAGAAAAACTATCATTGCGTTTGGTAGTCTATTTAATGATATAGTTATTACGAGAAAAAATAGTACTGGTACAGATACACAGTCTATGAAAGTTCCTTTGGCCTATGGCCCAAAACAGAAATTTATAGTTAGACTAGAAGCTGATCCTGGTATCAATCAAAAAATAGCGATGACGTTACCACGCATCGGGTTTGAAATTCAATCTTTTGATTATGATCCGACTAGAAAGTTAAATCGAATTATACGACAAAAGAAATTAGCTAATACCAAAAGTAAAGAACTTAAACAGATGCAGACTCAGTATACACCTGTTCCTTACAATATGCAATTTGAATTATTCATTATGACTAAAAATAGTGATGATGGTATACAGATAGTAGAACAAATACTTCCATTCTTTCAACCAGAATATACTGTATCAATTAAAGAAGTTCCTGAAATGGATATCGTAAGAGATGTTCCTGTTGTATTAAATAGTATTGCATACGAAGATACATACGAAGGTGACTTTACGACAAGACGAGCTATCATTTATACTATGAGTTTTACCGCAAAATCGTATGTCTACGGACCGATTACAACAGCGAAACCGATTACAAAGGTGCAGGCAGATACTTATGCAGATTTGAAAGATCAAGCGCCAGAAAGGGTACAGAGGTTTACTACTCAGGCTGTTGTAGATACTACTCTAGGAGATGATAATTTCGGATTTAACGAAACAACTAGTGAGTGGACATAATGGCAAATATAGACAATGCGATCAGTGACGCCTTGGGTTTAACTAAAAACATCAAAGAACAGATATTAGATCCAAAACCAATAATACCCCGCCCACAGCAGGCTGTAGTGCCTGCTGAGGAACGGAATGAAGATATCGACTCAGACTATAAGTACAGCCGAGAAAACTTCTACAACTTAATAGAGAGGGGCCAGGATGCTATTACAGGTATCTTGGACTTGGCAAAAGAACAAGAGCACCCTAGAACGTATGAGGTGGCTGGTCAGTTGATTAAGACGGTATCAGAAGTTACAGAAAGGCTCGCAGACTTACAAGAAAAAATGCAACGACTTAAAGAAGTTCCTGACAAAGGTCCTTCTAGTGTTACTAATGCATTGTTTGTAGGTAGTACTAAAGAACTTCAAGCACTATTAAAGAATAAGTCTGATGGCGATTGAAACTTATAAAGGTAATCCTAATCTAAAGTCTGCACAGGTTCGACAAGAATATACACAAGAACAAGTTACAGAGTTTATAAAGTGTAGTCAAGATCCTGTATACTTTATAGAAAGTTATGTTAATATAGTTAGCATTGATGAAGGTTTAGTACCTTTCAAGATGTATCCATTTCAAAGTGAGATAGTTGAGACATTTCACGGTAATAGATTTACTATATGCAAACTACCTCGACAGTCTGGTAAGTCTACAGTTGTATTATCGTACCTCATTCATTATATTATTTTTAACGAGAATGTGAATGTCGCCGTGTTGGCCAATAAAGCGTCAACCGCTAGAGATTTACTTTCTAGATTACAACTCGCATATGAGCATTTACCGACATGGATGCAAATGGGAGTTATGAATTGGAACAAAGGTTCCTTGGAATTAGAAAATGGATCCAAAATACTTGCTGCATCTACTTCTGCTTCTGCTGTTCGTGGTGGTTCTTACAATATCATATTCCTTGATGAGTTCGCCTTTATCCCCAGCAACATCGCAGAGCAATTCTTTTCATCAGTTTATCCAACAATCAGTTCAGGACAATCATCAAAGGTAATGATTGTGTCTACACCACATGGTATGAATATGTACTATAAGATGTGGCAAGATGCAGTCAATAAAAAATCTGGGTTTGTACCCATAGAGGTACATTGGTCGGAGGTGCCTGGGAGAGATGAAGCTTGGAAAGAAGAAACAATAAAGAATACTAGTGAACAACAATTTCTACAAGAGTTTGAGTGTTCGTTTTTGGGTAGTGTAGATACTTTAATCTCACCGGCCAAGATTCAGACTATACCACATACTGATCCTATAGAACGTAGTGCTGGTTTTGATGTGTGGGAACGACCAGAAAAAGATCATCAGTATTGTATGACTGTTGACGTTGCGAGAGGTGGGGCAAATGATTATAGTGCATTTGTGGTACTTGATATCACAAAGATGCCTTATAGAATAGTTGCAAAGTATAGAAACAACGAAATTAAACCTCTTATATTTCCAGATATCATTTATAGAACTGCAAAATCATATAACGATTCTCAGATATTGGTAGAAATAAATGACATTGGTGGTCAGATTGCAGACGCATTGCACCATGATATGGCTTATGAAAATATTATAATGACTCAGATGAGAGGTCGTTTGGGTCAGGTAGTCGGTAGTGGTTTTGGTGATGGTCAAACTGACTTGGGTATAAGAACTACAAAGGCGTTAAAAAGAATTGGTTGTTCTAACTTAAAACAACTGGTCGAGGGTGATAAGTTAATCATACCAGATTTTGATATTGTAGTTGAACTATCTACCTTCATACAGAAAGGTGCATCATTTGAAGCAGAAGAAGGTTCTACTGATGATCTGGTAATGTGTCTGGTATTCTTTTCGTGGTTGACTGACCAACAATACTTTAAAGATTTAACAGACGAAGATATCCGTAAACGTCTATACAACGAACAGAAAGAATCTATTGAAGCTGATATGGCTCCGTTTGGTTTTATTGATGACGGCGTAAACTATGGCGAAAATGTTATACCATTTTTAGATGAAGATGGTGATTATTGGAGACCTGTAGAAGATTATCCTGATTTCTTTGATGGTAGGAGAAAATTTTAAAGAATAAATGAAGCAAGACCGTTATCAATCTTACTCGCACAATTATGGCACACGGCCGTGGATTCTTGTATTAACTGTTGTGCTTGTATTCTTTCTTCTGTTTTAGCACCATGTCTCATTACATAAGCTTTAATTTTCTTATGATGAGGATGCCATTCTAAACAAACCAGTTCAGATTCACCACAAGGACACGCATGACCTTTTAGACTATTCAGTAACCAATTCTTTCTACCTATATCACGCATTTGTGTGTCTCTCCATCTATCATCTTTATTTATAAACACAAATATGTGTTTTGTAAAACGCCTATTTTATAAATAACTTATATACAAATTGACTAACAATTTCGTGATACACTTAACAACAACAAGGAGAAATAGAAAATGGTTGATCTAGTTTCGCCTGGTGTTGCTATACGAGAGATTGATCTAACTACTACGGTTAGAAATGAGCCAACTAGTATTGCTGGTGTCGCTATTCTTGCTCAGAAAGGCCCGATTGACCAAGTTGTAACAATCGAGAGTGAAGAGCAACTTGCCGATATTTTCGGTAAGCCGAATACAACGAACCATCAGTATTGGTTTAGTGCTGCATCTTTCTTGATGTATAGTAGCACACTAAAGGTAGTTAGGATTGAAACATCCACCGCAGTTAATTCTTGCGTCAGTGGTACAGCACTCCTAATCAAAAATAATGAACACTATGAATATGGTGATGGTACAACTGGTCCGTATAATGACGGTTCTGCCAACGTAGGCATAGTGGCGGCTCGAACAGCTGGTGCATGGGGCAATGATCTCAAAGTAGAATATTGTAACGATGCGGCTGGTTATTCTGAGCTGACAAAAACAACAACATCCGCTACTGAACCAGCAGGGGAAACTGTTGTTGCTTTGACTTCTGCAGCTGGTTTTTCAGTAGGTGATATTATCTACTTGCAAGAAGCAGATGGTCAGCAATATCGCATTACTAACATTGCTACAAATAATGCGACTATCGTAAGGCACCCGACAACAACTGCGACTGGATTAAAATCTGCTATTTCTTCTGGTGCGAATGTTGATCGTTACTGGCGTTATTATGAAGAATTTGACAAGGCGCCTGGTACTTCTCAGTTTGTTACAGATCGTGGTGGTGCAAATGATGAACTGCACATCATCGTAATAGACGAAGATTCGGGTATCTCTGGTGTCGAAGGTGAAATTCTTGAAAAGTATGCTGATGTTTCTAAGGCGTCTGATGCACTTACTGATAATGGTAATGATAACTATTATGCGGATGTTCTGTTTGCTCAGTCTAGATACGTTTACTGGATGGATCATCCAGCGGGTGCGACTAACTGGGGTTCAGCTGCGAAAGGTACAACATTTACAGATCCGACAAATGGTATCGAAAGTGCTTCTCTAGTCAGTGGTGTTGGTGGTACAACTGCCGCAACTGAAGGCGAGAGACAGACTGCTTATACAGATGCTTTCGGTGATCCTGATACGGAAGATGTTAATATCGTTATCGCCGGTCCTGCTTCTGTGGACAATGGTGGTGCAACAACGCATGGTGTATTCATCACCGATCTAGTTGAAAAAAGAAAAGATTGTGTAGGTGTGATTTCGCCTGATAGAAGTGATGTGGTTAATATCGCACGCTCTTATACACAGACAACCAATGTTAAGGGTTACTTTGATGCATTGGGTAGTTCTTCCTATACAGTTTTTGATAGTGGTTATACAAAAATGTATGATCGTTACAATGACGTTTATCGGTTCGTTCCTCTCAATGGTCACATTGCTGGTTGTATGGCTCGTACAGATGCAACTAATGATCCTTGGTGGTCGCCTGCCGGTCTGGCTCGTGGTCAGATTCGTGGTTCAGTAGGACTTGCTTTAAATCCTTCACAGTCAGAACGTGATATTCTTTATCGTGCTCGCATCAACCCAGTTGTTGCGTTCCCGGGAGAAGGCACAATGCTTTGGGGTGATAAGACAGGGCTTGCTCGTAACAGTGCGTTCAGTCGAATTAACGTCCGTCGTCTATTCCTCACTATTGAGGAGGCTATTAAGTTGGCCGCTCGTACCGTACTCTTTGAGTTCAACGATCAGTTTACGAGAGACAACTTTAAGGCAATGGTTGATCCTTACTTGCGTGATGTGCAGGCAAGACGAGGTATTATTGACTTCCTGACAGTGTGTGATGAGTCTAACAACACACCACAGGTTATTGATAATAACGAGTTCCGTGCTGATTTCTACATCAAACCAGCAAGATCAATCAACTTCATCACACTGACCTTCATTGCAACACGAACTGGTGTTGATTTCAGTGAAGTAGTCGGACGAGCCGGTTAAGGGGGGAATGACAAATGCCTAATATTAATACATTCGTACAGAACCTCAGTGGTGGTGGTGCTCGTGCTAACCAGTTTCAAGTTCAAATTACGTCTGCTCCTGCAGGAGTTGGACTGAATACTGATGTCTTTACATTCCTGTGTCGTTCCGCACAAGTTCCTGCACAGACTATTGGTGAGGTAGCAGTACCTTATCGTGGTCGTCAGGTATTCGTGGCTGGTGATCGTACATTTGATGCATGGACTACAACAGTGTTCAGTGATGCTGCATGGACTATTCGTGGTGCATTAGAATCTTGGTCAGATAAGATACAGGATATGGGAGAGTTCTCTACAGGTTCTCTTAATCCTCAGACTTATTATGGTGAAGCTACAGTTACACAGATGGACAGAAATGATACACCTATTAATACATATACTTTGTATCAGATTTGGCCGCAGACAATTGATCCAATTGATCTTGCTTATGATACCAATGACGCAGTAATGGAATTTGGTGTCACCTGGCGATTCAACTACATGAATTCCAGTGGTGGTGGTGGTACAGTTGGTGGAGTCTGGACGTAAGAGAGGTTAAAGTCCTAAAATAGTTCTGCTCTAGTTTGTATAAATAGTTGTATGGCAGAATTATTTGGATATGAGTTCAAGAAGAAAGAGGCGGCAAAGGCGAAATCCTTTGTCGCCCCTTCTGACGAAGAAGGCACACTGGATATTGCCGGTGGTGCTGGTTTTTTTAGCCAGTATGTAAACCTCGACAAAGTTGCAAAAAACGACTGGGACCTGATTCGTAAGTATCGCACAACATCTGAAGCTCCGGAGTGCGATCAAGCAATAGAAGATATAATCAATGAATCCGTTACGGCGGATGAAACAGACACATCTGTAAAACTAGACCTCGATCTAGTACCGATGTCTGCATCTATCAAGAAAAAAATAATTGCAGAGTTTGGAGAAATTCTACGTCTTTTAGATTGGAAATATAAAGGACATGATATTTTTCGTAGATGGTATATAGATGGTCGTATCTTTTATCATAAACTAGTTGATGAAAAACAATCTCGGAAAGGTATTGCAGAAGTTCGGTATATTGATCCTAAGTTCATTAAGAAAGTTCGTGTTATAGAAAAGGGGAAGGGTGATAATCAGTCTAAAAATACTGATGTTGATTTAGTACAGAAAACTCAAGAATTTTTTATCTTTAATGAAGCTGGTGTTTATCCGGGAATGACAAGTTTCGGTGGTCCTAGTGTCAAGAACGCACAAGGATTAAAGATTGCACCAGATGCTATTGCTTATATAACATCAGGAATCTATAACCCAACAACTAAACAAGTTTACGGTTACTTACAGAAGGCGATCAAACCTACTAATCAACTCCGCATGATGGAAGATGCATTGGTCATCTACCGCATCAGTCGTGCTCCCGAACGTAGAATTTTTTATATTGATGTGGGTAATCTACCCAAACCTAAGGCAGAGGCTTATCTCAAAGATGTGATGAGTCGTTATCGCAATAAGGTTGTATATGATGGTTCTACTGGTGAAGTTAAAGATGACAGAAACCAAATGTCGATGTTAGAAGATTTTTGGTTGCCACGTAGAGAAGGTGGTAGAGGTACAGAGATTACAACATTGCCTGGTGGTCAAAATCTAGGTGAGATGCAAGATGTAACATACTTCCAAGAAAAACTTTATCGTTCACTAAACATTCCAGTTTCACGTTTGATGACAGATTCCGGTTTTAACATGGGTCGTGCATCAGAGATTACACGGGACGAGATTAAATTTACAAAATTCATTCAACGTCTGCGTAAAAGATTCTCCGGCTTGTTTGCCGATCTACTTAAAACTCAGTTAGTCTTAAAGGGTATTCTTACACTAGAAGATTGGGAAGATATTAGAGAATCTATTATATACGATTTTACTGACGATAATCATTTCTTTGAAATGAAAGAAAGTGAGTTATTGAAAGATCGTGTCGAGCAATTGGCTGGAGTATCAGATTATATAGGTACATATTTCTCTATTGAGTGGATCAGAAAGAACGTATTGCATCAGACTCAGTTGGAGATGGAAGAAATCGACAGACAGATTGATGATGAGCGCAAAGATGGTAAGATTGATCCAGTCGCTGGTCAAGATATGGGTGGACCTGAAGGTGGATTTGGTGATCCGTCTAGAGGTGTCGAACAAGAACCTATGTATCCTGAGTATGGTGATGATGAAGGACCCGAAGAACCTGAAGATGCTGACGATGAAGAAGGCTTGGAAAATAGAAACTTATAAATATAAGAAATATGAGGAATTAATATTATGACTAACGCAGTAAGAGATGTAGTAGACGCCGTAACAACAGGCGATTTAAATGCTGCTAATGCAGCTTTCGATACAGTTCTTCAGGCAAAAAAAGAAGATGCTTGGGTAAATACCAAACACGAATTTGCGAGAACTGCATTTGATTTTTCACCGCCCGAGCCTACAGCGGGTATTGATACCGGAATTACAGGTGCTCCGGAAGAAGTTCCTTCAGAGGAAGTAGAGGAAGAATAAATGAAACTTATATCCGAACACGTTGACAACATTGAATACATGGTTGAGGCCGATGATACTGGTAAAAAGAATTATCGCATCAGAGGTGTATTCATGCAATCTGAAATAAAGAATCGGAACGGACGTATGTATCCTGAGCAAGTTCTTGCAAAGGAAGTAAAGAGATACAATAAAGAATACGTCAACCAGAAGCGTGCATTTGGCGAACTGGGACATCCAGATGGCCCTACCGTAAATCTAGAAAGAGTATCACACATGATAACAAAGCTCAAGCAAGATGGACAGAATTTTGTCGGCGAGGCGAAAGTTATGGATACTCCTTACGGTAAAATTGTAAAGAATCTCATAGACGAAGGTGCCAAGTTAGGAGTTTCGTCCCGAGGTATGGGTTCATTAGAACCAAGAGGAAAAATGCAGATAGTCAAAGATGATTTTTATTTGGCGACTGCGGCCGATATTGTTGCAGATCCATCAGCCCCCAATGCTTTCGTAGAAGGTATTATGGAAGGCAAAGAGTGGGTATGGGATAACGGCATAATTAAAGAGATGGATATAGAAGAATATAAGCAAGAGTTAGATCGAAAATATAAATTTGCGCAGGCGAGAGAAGAAAAGAACGCTGAGATATTTGCAGATTTTATGTCTAAAATTTAAATATTATAAATAACTTATATACTTTTATAAATAACAAGGGAGTTATCCAACGATGACAGATATCAACGCAGAACTAGAGCAGATTGCTGACGAAGTGTTCGTTGACGATTCGCAACTAGATGAAGTAGCCGCAGATGCCCCCAAGAAAGGTGCCGGAGCCCCTATGCCAGCTGAAAAGTTGCCGGGTGAAGTACAAGACATGGGTCCTGCTGTTGTTTCTCCTGACGCTAAAACTGATCCTGGTGACGCCGCAACAGATAAGGCTAAGAAAGCCAAGAAGCCTGGCCGTGATGGTAAAGGTCTTCCGTCTGCTGCATCTCCCAAGGCTCAAGGTGATGGGAATGGTCCCATGAGTTCGTCTAATGAAGAAGTTGAAGAAGATGAGACTCAAGAGATTGTTGCTGAAACACCTGAGATTGAAGGAGAAGTTCTAGAAACAGAAACAGTTGAAGATGAAACAATAGAAGAGCGAGTTTCTGCTATGGATCTCTCTGATGATGTTAATGCCCTGACTGAAGGTGGTGAACTTTCAGAGGAGTTTAAGAAGAAGGCTGCTACGATTTTCGAAGCGGCAGTCCGTGCGAAGCTTCGTTCAGAGTTAGAACATCTTGACGAGACATACAAAGCAAAGTTCGATTCTGAAATTGAAGAAGCTAAGAATGACATGGCTGAGAAAGTCGATGACTATCTCAACTATGTAGTTGAAGAATGGATGAAGAAAAATGAGATTCCCGTTGCTCATAGAATGAAAGCGGAAATTGCAGAAGGATTCATCACAGGTCTTAAAACATTATTTGAAGAGCACAATATTGCTGTTCCTGACGAACAGTTTGATATGCTTGATGCCGCGGCTGAAAAGGTCGATGAGCTTGAGAGTAAGTTGAACGAAGCGTTAGAGAAGAATATTGAACTTTCCAAAGACAATGATGAACTGAAAAGACATGAGATTCTTTTAGATGTCGCTTCTGATCTTGCCGATACAGAAGTGGAAAAGTTTGCAGGGCTTGCTGAAAATATTAACTATGAGAACGAATCTGATTTTCGTGAGAAAGTCGAAACGATCAAAGAGTCATATTTTCCGAAAACTCAAACAAGTAACAATGATGACACAGCAGCACCTGTAAATGAAGGTGGCACACCAAGTCAGGAAGATGGTGACGTCCCCGGAACGATGGCTGCTTATATGACTGCTATATCAAGGACTCACCTCCGAGATCAGTAAGTCAAGATAAGTTTACACAACAAAAATAGGGAGATAAAAAAATGTTTCAAACGGAACACCTACAGGAAAAGTGGTCGCCGGTGTTGGCGCATCCAGACCTCCCCGAGATTAAAGACAGTTATCGTCGGGCAGTCACCACAGTAATCCTGGAAAACCAAGAGCGTGCAATGCGAGAAGATGCAGCATTTCTTTCAGAGGCCGCTCCAGCTAACGCTACTGGCGCCAACATTCAGAATTGGGATCCTATCCTAATTTCGCTTGTCCGCCGTGCGATGCCTTCACTAATTGCTTATGATATCTGCGGCGTACAGCCAATGACTGGTCCTACTGGACTTATCTTTGCGATGAAGGCTCGTTACACATCACAGGCCGGAACAGAAGCTCTGTTTAATGAGGCCGATACCAAATTTGCCGGTACAGGAACTCAGGTTGGTTCTGACGTACTCAAGAATTTGAGCAATGCTAACTTCCAGACAGGTACTGGCATGACAACGACTGCTGCTGAAGCGCTCGGTGATTCTGCTGGTAACTCTTTCGCACAGATGGCATTCAGTATTGAGAAAGCAACCGTAACTGCAAAGTCACGTGCCCTCAAAGCTGAATACACGATGGAACTTGCTCAAGACTTGAAGGCTATTCATGGTCTAGACGCAGAAACAGAACTTGCGAACATCCTAAGTTCTGAAATTCTTGCTGAAATCAACCGTGAAGTGGTCCGTACTATCTATCGAAATGCGGTGATGGGTGCTTCTACGAACACCTCCACAGCTGGTATTTTCGATCTTAATACTGACTCCAATGGTCGCTGGTCTGTTGAGAAGTTCAAAGGTATGATGTTTGCTATTGAACGTGATGCAAACGTAATTGCTCGTGATACTCGCCGTGGTAAAGGTAACATTATCCTTTGCTCCGCTGATATCGCTTCTGCGCTTACGATGGCTGGTTTGCTTGACTACGGTTCAAACCTGTCCGACAACCTCAATGTTGACTCCACAGGTAACACATTCGCTGGTGTATTGAATGGTCGCTTTAAAGTCTATGTTGATCCTTATATGAACATGGCCGTTCCTTATCCGACAGCTGGAACACCAGCTGGTGCCTCGCTTAACCAGTACTACTTGGTTGGCTACAAAGGTACAAGTCCTTATGATGCTGGTTTATTCTATTGCCCATACGTCCCGTTGCAGATGGTTCGTGCCGTTGGCGAGAATTCCTTCCAGCCGAAGATTGGCTTCAAAACACGATATGGAATGCAGGTAAATCCGTTCGCTCAAACCAGTGCCGCTACAGATGGCGCCGGTGCCGTGAACAACAACGTATACTACCGCCGTGTACAGATCGACAATCTGATGTAAGAAAAAAACACACTTATTATAATAATAAAGTGTTTTCTGAGACCTCCCTCCGGGGAGGTCTTTTTTTATGCATAGGTTTATTATAAATAGTACATTAAAGAGAAGTAATTGTAACAACGATGGGGTCCCGCTTCCGCCTCGAGGAGAAAACAAATGGCAATAGTCAACACAATTTTAAGAGATACGGACTGGCAGGCGGTCATCGTATCCAACATTACAGCAGAAACAATGTCTGCTGTGGAAATAGTTCCTGCCGACGAATTAAGATATTGGACTTCTGGTAATTCTGCATTAAGTATTTCTAGAATTAAATGGTCTGGTAATGCTCCCACTGGTGGGGTTACAATATTATTTAACGCTACAGCCAATGTAACTGCTTGTCAGTTGCACGGTACTAATGGTTCTTATGGTGGAACGGATGGCGGCCCAGGTTTTAAAATGCAAGAATATAGTCAGTTTAAAACTAATCTATCGGCAGCTATTAATAATTCAGTAACCACAATCGGGTTAGATGATACGAGGGGTTTTGCATCTGCTGGCATGGTAGTAATCGGTAGTGAAAATATCACATACACTGCTAAGTCTACTCAGTTTGGTGCTGGTAATCTAACTGGTTGTTCAAGGGGTGCGAACAGCTCAACCGCAGCTGCCCACGATGATAATGCACAAGTACAATCAATGCGACCTATCGGTTATACTGGCGATATTTTAGCAACTAGTACTTCAGCCTTTACCGGAACAATTATCACCGAAGTTCATAAAATTGTGAATGAAGGTGGTTATGGTTGGGGTAATGGTGGTTAAATAAATGGCTGATATACCTAATTCAAGTTTAAGAACTGGTGAAGTTGGCGGTTCCGATAGTTTACAATCTACCGGAATCGTCAATGCAACTGCTCGACAGCCTGAAATATTTAACTATTCACAATCAAATCAGTTTAAAATTTATCTACCTCTTTTTCCTACAGTAGAATGGTTTGTTGTAGCTGCTAATATTCCTAGTGTTACTTTAGGGCAAGCAGATCAGTATACACCATTTGTAGATATTGCTGTGGTAGGTGATAAACTACAATATGGTAATTTCAATATGACCTTTTTGGTTGATGAGAATTTACACAACTATAGAGAATTATTGAAGTGGACTTATAATATAGGATTTCCTTTTTCACGAACACAATTTAATGCGTTAGATCGACCTGACAATATGGATAGAAGTAGAAATAAAGTTAGAAAGATTCAACGAAGTATGACAGAGGGTAGTTCTGCTGTCTTTAGAGATACAAATGATAGAAATTTGTATACTGATATTTTGTTGACCATATTAACTAGTAAAAATAATGCTATCGCTAATGTACATATCTATGAAGCGTTTCCTGTTTCGTTAAGTTCGTTAGATTACAATCAACAAGAAGCAGATACAACCTATGCTACCTGTACAGTTGAATTTGCCTTCACTTGGTTTGATGTAAAATCTGTCGGTGGCACCGTGGATACGAATCCAAATATATAAATAGAATTAGAAGCAGTCAAGTTGTTATGGGGGATGATTTTTTATCTTCACACTATATTAGTGGAAGTATATATATGTAATAGGTATAATGACCTCTGACTGCTTCACCTTACATTATGGTGATTTATGAATATTGATGAGTTGTATATTGAAGTTGAACGTGATATAAAAATTGATGATACAGAATTAGACCTTGAGTCGATCCGTACACCACAGTTACATAACAAATATCTGAAGATATTTACTAAACATTCTTTGCAGTATAAAAAACTGCAAGATGATTATAAAGTTTTGTACAGGGTGAAGTGGGAGTATTACACAGGTAAAGCTTCTCCTGAGGTGTATGCAGAAAATCCTTTTGAATTGAAGGTACTCAAAGCTGATATAGGTATTTACATGGAGGCTGATAAAGACCTTCAGCAATTAGGTCAGCGTATGGCCTATACAAAACAGATAGTAGAATATCTGGAAAGAATTTTAAAGGAGATTAACAACCGAAACTGGAACATTCGTAACACGATTGAATGGAAGAAATTTCTTCATGGTGATTGATAGTGTCCGTCATAGTTGAAAAATTTAATGAAGCGTACATCCGAATTAAGTGCGAATCATCCATCTCCAGAGAGCTCTCCGAATTCTTCACCTTTGAAGTCCCCGGCGCCAAGTTCATGCCGTCTGTACGAAACCGATTGTGGGACGGACGAATCAGATTATTTAGTCCTGGTACTGGTAAAATCTATTATGGACTATTACCTTATGTCCAAAAGTTTCTCAAAGAACAAGGCTATGAAATCGAATACGAAGGAGATTTTGGAGTTAGGAAACTGGATAAAAAAGATACCGATAGATTTGTACGGTCGATTGAGAAAGGAAAGTTCAGAGCGAGAGATTATCAAATAGATGCCATACATAAAGTCATTGAATCTAATCGTGGTCTTATTCTATCACCCACTGGTTCGGGTAAATCTTTTATCATATATGCCTTAGTCAGATATTATGTTCAGAAACTTCCAGATCAAAAAATTCTTATTGTTGTTCCAACGACCGGCTTGGTCGAACAGATGTACTCGGACTTTGCCGACTACGGATGGTTCCCAGATGAACATTGCCACAAATTATATGCTGGTTCAGATAAACACTCATCAAAAGAAGTTATAATTTCTACATGGCAATCTATTTACAAACTAGACAAAAGATACTTTAGTCAGTTCGGTGCAGTCTTTGTAGATGAAGCTCATCTTGCAAAGGCTAAATCTTTAACTGGTATAATGACGAAGTTACATGATTGTAAATATCGAACAGGTCTGACAGGTACACTAGATGGTACAGAGATACACCGTTTAGTACTAGAAGGATTGTTTACGGTACATGAACAAGTCACCACTACATCAGAGCTGATAGAACGAAAAGAATTATCTAATCTTCACATTCGTTGTCTAGTATTAGAACACACCAAACAAAATAGAATGTTGATGAGGAGTAAAACTTATCAGCAAGAGATGGAGTATTTGTCTACTCACCTGAGAAGAAATCAATTTATAAAAAAGTTGACTTGCTCATTAGAGGGTAATACTTTAGTATTGGCTCAGTATATAGAAAAACAATTAGTGCCGTTATGTAACTTGATTGTAGATAATTGTGGTGAAGATAGAAACATATATTTGATATATGGTGCAACACCTACAGACGATAGAGAAAAGGTCAGAGAGCTTGTAGAGAAAAATAATAATTGTATTATCGTTGCATCGTATGGAACATTCTCTACTGGTGTAAACATTAAAAGAATACACAACATTGTATTTGCTAGTCCTTACAAATCTCAGATTAAAGTATTACAATCTATTGGTCGTGGTTTAAGATTGGCTGGTGATAAAGAACAACTCAATATATTTGACTTATCAGATGATTTGAGTTATAATAATAAGAGTAACTATACATTAAATCATTTCTCTGAAAGAATAAGCATTTATAATGAGCAAGGGTTTGATTACGACATAGTGCCAGTTAAGTTAAAAGATAAATAATCATATGGAATATGCAGATAAAGACACCAGTACTTCACCTTATAAGATCATTAAAATGATTAACGGTGATGATGTTCTTTGCAAAATTCTTCAAGAGTACTCTGATGCTCTTGTTGTTGAGTGTCCTATGTCTGTTACCAAACAACATACTTATGATCGTCCAGATCACATTGTCGAACATACAGGCTTACAAAGATGGGTCAACTTCACTAATGACATTAAATTTGTCATCAATAAAGAAAAGATATTAGGATGGGGTAATCTTGCACCAGAAGTAATAGTTTATTATCGAATGATCTCTAATAAAGCTAAAGAGGACTCTGGTATTGAAATTGATAAGATTGAAGATGATGACGAACTACTTGCAAAGATTCGTAGTAACATTGATAAGTTGGCGGCTATAATGGAAGAAGGATCACCACAAGAAGATTTACCTGAGTATGATGAAGATCCAAGACAAACACATACAATGACTAAAAAGATAGTGCATTAAAATGCTATTCTCTTTCTTCTCGGAGACACTGCTGTTTATGCTATCATGGATTTAATTATTTGTCAAGCTATTTTATAAACTAAATTGAAACAAAATGACTGACCGCCAACTAGCGGACGAAATATGGTTGAAGGTAAAGGGACGTAAAGTTCCAGAGAATTGGACTGAAAAAGATATCCAAGAAATAATTGTCCGTTATTGGTCAAGGGCAGTAGCCAAAGGTGAAGGGTAATTGAAAACTATTATATGTGATATAGATGGGACTCTAACAGAATATATGGGTGGTGGCCATAAGGCAATAATGGAGAATGACCATATTTCTTGTCCTGGTGTAGTAGATAAGATGAGAGATTGGGAAGCACATGGCCATCGCATCATACTTATTACAGGTCGCCGAGAGTCCGTTAGACAAAGAACAGAAGATGAGTTGAGAAGGTTAGGTATTCCTTTTGATATATTATTAATGGGCTATGCTGATAGTGGAAGATATTTAATAAATGATATTAGTCCTCATGTGGGTAATAAAGCACACGCAATAAACATTACCAGAGATGGTGGTTTTGAGAATATAATGCTTGACAATATCTAAAGAATATGTTAGCTTAATAGATGTCTAAACAAAAAAGGCATTTATTATGTTAAAGAAGTACATTTATCTGGCAGGACCTATTGCTGGATTAAACGAACAAGAAGCAACTGAGTGGAGGAAAGAGGTGAGTGACGCTCTACCTTATGGTATTGTGGGTATTTCACCTTTAAGATGTGAACCTCTAAAAGAAGGTATGGTGTATACAGATGACGGTGCAACTGATCCTATGTGGTCAGACGCTCGTGCCATCAATGCAAAGAACTGGCTTGATACAGAGTCAGCAGATTTGGTGCTTGCATTTCTACCTAAAGAGATGAACGAAAGACGACCCTCTATTGGAACCATTATTGAAATTGGTTGGGCGATTGGTTTGAGGAAACCATTGATTGTAGTATCAGATGATGAGTATATGATGGAACATCCTCTTATTCAACGCAACGCTTCTTGGAGACTAGATAATCTTCCTGATGCTGTAGAAGTTATTACAGGACTATTCGGAGATTATGTGAGATGAGGAACCTCCGATGGCCAAGAAAAAAACAATTCACTATGTAAATAACAAAGAATTTCTGCAAGCAATTGTGGAGAGAAAAACACTAATAAAAGAAGCTGAATCTGTAGGTGAACCTCCGCCCCAAATTAGTAACTATTTGGGTGAGTGTATTTTAAAGATTGCAAACCACCTATCATATAGACCAAACTTTATTAACTATACCTATCGGGAAGAAATGATTTCTGATGGTATAGAAAATAGTTTGCAGTATATAGATAGATTTGATCCAGCGAAGTCATCTAATCCTTTTGCATATTTTACACAGATCATATACTATGCATTTGTTCGTAGAATAACAAAAGAAAAGAAACAGCAGGCCATTAAAGAAAAGTTATTAAAAGAGTCTAACATAGAGGCAAGGATTGCAGTTCAGGCTCACGATAATGAATCAGATTACCAACAGCAGTTTGTAGAGATGCTTGACAAATATACATTCCATCAAGATGATAAATAATGAAAGTTGCGATAATTACAGACACACATTTCGGAGGTAAGAATGACCTACATTCCTTCTCGCAATTCCAAACCCGCTTCTACCGAGGAACTTTTTTCCCTATATGTAGAAGGGAAAAGATTGACACGATACTTCATTTGGGGGACGTGTTTGATCGCCGCAAGTATACTAATTTTCTTTCTCTTAAATTAGCGAAAGAGATGTTCTTTGAGCCCGCACGGGATTACAAAGTTCATATGTTAGTTGGTAATCATGATTGTTATTACAAGAATAATAATGAAGTAAACTCTATATCATTAACCTGTGCAGAATATGATAATATAACTACCTATCAAGATGTTCCTCAAGTAGTAGAAATTGGTGGTAGTAGTATTCTATTCATTCCTTGGATAGCTGCAGCACACTATGCAGAATCAATCAATGTTATTAACACAGCAAAGGCTGATGTTGCAATGGGCCATCTTGAGGTTAATGGTAATGAAATAATGCCTGGTCTTTTTTGTGACCATGGATTAGACAGAGATTTATTTAAAAGATACGAGCGAGTATTCTCTGGTCATTATCATGCACAACAAGACGATGGCCATATACGTTATCTAGGTGCCCCGTATGAGATAACATGGAACGATTACAATACTGCAAAGGGTTTTCATATTTACGATACAGACACAAGAGAGTTTGAGTTTTATCAGAATCCTAATCGACTATTCAAGAAAATCTTTTATGATGACGGACATAGTTGTGATGATATGCTCAACATGGATTTGACTGAATATGAAAACACTTATGTAAAAATATTTGTAGTTCAGAAAACAGACTTCTATACCTTTGACAGATTTATTGAACGATGTTATAATGAAGGTAAGTTTCTTGAGTTAAAAATTGTTGAGGACTTTAGTGACCTCACACCAGACGCTATTGCAGATGGTGAACTAGAAGATATAGAAGATACATTTACATTACTAGAAAAGTATGTAGGTGAGATTGATAGTAAAGCTTTAGACAAGAACAAATTAAATAGACTATTAAAGTCATTATATGTGGAAGCAAGTGAGGTTGAATGATTATATTTCGTAAGATATCATTTAAAAATTTTTTATCAACAGGTAATACCCCAACAGAGATTGATTTTGATTCTCATAACACCACTTTAATTATTGGTGATAATGGTTCAGGCAAGTCTACAGTTCTAGATGCATTGACATTTGGTTTGTTTGGCAAGCCGTTTCGTAACATCAAGAAAGATCAGTTGGTAAATACCGTTAATGAACGAGATTGTAAAGTCGAGGTTCATTTTGATATAGGTAAAAGACATTATCATATTATTAGATGTATTAAACCAAATCGGTTTGAGATTTATCAGAATGGTAAGATGTTAAATCAAGATGCAAGTATTCGTGATTATCAAAAACATTTAGAGACAAGTATTCTCAAACTAAACTATCGTTCATTTACTCAGGTGGTTATACTTGGGTCATCATCTTTCATACCTTTTATGCAGCTAACACCAGCACATCGGCGTGAAGTGGTAGAAGAAATTTTAGACATTAAGATATTTTCTATGATGAATCTTATATTGAAACAAAAAATAAAAGACATGAAAGATAAAGAGACTGACGTAGCACATCAGTATAATCTTACTGAAACTAAAATTACTATGGCGGAAGATCATATCAGTCAGACTAAAGAAAAGAGTAAAACATCAAAGGCCGCATTACAGAAAAAGATAAAAGATAATGAAAAAGATATATTAGAGCTGAAGGAACAGGCCGGCCAACTATCATATGAAGTTGATGATTGGAGGGATAATGTATTACCTAAACAATTTGAATTTAAGAAAGAACAAACTGATTTTATTAATGTTCGGGTGAAGCTGCATGATAATTCTAATCGAATGGAAAAGGAGATTAAGTTTTTTAAAGAACATGATGATTGTCCTACTTGCGAACAACCTATAGATGAAATATTTAAACATAAAGCTATAGAAAGAAGAACAGATAAGATGATAACAAACGCCTGTGCTCTTACTAGAATGGATGAACAGATTAGTGAGATGGATTCTAGAGAACAATTATACGGTAAGATAGCGGAAGATACAAGAAATAAAGAAGTTGAAGCTGCAAAGAAAACAACATCGGCAAATTCTATTATGTCGTTTAACGAACAACTAACAGAACAGATAAATGATTTGTTGAGTGTCGATGCAGAATTAGTAGAAGAACAAACTAAACTGAAACTTTATAAAGAAGAACTAGGAACAATTCAGAAACAGAAGAACAAATTAACAGACGATAACAACTATCTAACAATCGCTAAACAATTACTTAATGACTCTGGTATTAAGACCAAGGTTGTTAAAAGATATCTTCCCGTGATGAATAAACTGATTAATAGTTATTTGTCAGCGTTAGAGTTTCAAGTCAAGTTTGAATTAGATGAACAGTTTAATGAAACGATCAAGTCTCGATATCGTGATGTATTTGGTTATGCAAATTTTAGTGAAGGTGAGAAGATGAGAATAGATTTGGCTCTGTTGTTTACATGGAGACAGATCGCTAAGATGAAGAACAGTACTAACACCAATCTACTAATACTTGATGAGATATTTGATAGTAGTTTAGATTACAATGGTACTGATGAGTTTCTAAAAATATTAAATAC
>VTLG01003555.1_pt1 | contig 28492 bp, 43 predicted proteins | sample 4694571 | NCBI WGS metagenome assembly VTLG01 (sample SAMN12604809, study PRJNA352737) | marine metagenome | biome: ENVO:00000447; feature: ENVO:00000209|ENVO:00000569|ENVO:01000036; material: ENVO:00002151; isolation source: viral sequences binned using virsorter ...
ACCATCCACCTAGATTTGAACTTTAATTCTTTCATTAAAATAGTTGTTCTTTGTTCTAAACCTAAACTCATAAAATCTTCATCTGCAATAAGTTTTGTAATTACCTTTCTTAATGTTTCAATGGCTACACCATTAACTGCTGTAACTTCTTTAACTAATGCTAAATACCCTTCTCTATTATCTGCATATCTATCCATACCTTCTATAATAGTTGATTCAAGATTTGTTTGTTCACTTGGTGATAAGTTTGTCATAGCTTCAGCCCTATCTAATAATCTATCAGCTTCATATTCTGTTATTTGTTTTTCTACAAATAACTTAAATTTGTTTCTATACCATAAACTAAACCGTAACCCTGTTTGTCTGTACATTTGTTTATACATTTCTTTTACTTCTTTTTCTGTAAATAATTTATTGAAGTTTGGGTTACTTGGGTTTGGGTTTACTTTAAACATTTCAACTGCCTTTTCATAACCTTTAATATAGAATTGATAAGCAATAGGATAGTTTTTTTTCATTGCTAACCTTACTTGTTTTTCAAATTCTTTAGCAATTTTTCTTTTTTGTTGTTTGTTTAATACAGTTTTATTTGTAGATAAAGAAACACAAACAGCATACCTTTGCCTTCTATCTGGATATTCAGATAGCATTGTGTCATCTATAATACATCTTTGAATAAATTGATTATTGCTTTCTGTTGGTTTTGGATTTGGTAATGGCATTATTCATCGTTTTTTTCTAAGATTTTTTTACACCATTTATACATTGCATCATCTTCTATTTTAGAAACTTTATTATCACCACCCCATAAAGAAAAAGATATATCACCACAAATTGGTTTATCTTTTTCATCTACATAATCACCACTTACATATTCATATGCCCTTGATAAATATGCAAATGTTTTCTTTACTATCTCTAATGATAATCCTCTACCTTCAATTAAGTCTGATGCTCTATTCTTGCCAACTAAAGTTGCACAAGGATTACCAAATGATTCATTTATTTCTTTTGCTTTCTTTGCTTTTTCTATTGCAGACTTAGGATAATTGCTATAAAGTTCTTCTTTATTTTCATTTGCTAGTGCATCTTCAAGTTCATCCATTGAGCCACAAGGCATAAATATTTCACCATCTTCAGTTTGATGTGAATGTGTTGTAGAACATCCTATTTGTTTTGCTCTATCTATAGCTTCATCTTCAGTTGCATAAACTTCATCTGATAAATCTTTTTTGTTTTTTGTTTCTTCTTCTTCAATTATTTCTTCTATAACTTCTTCTTCAACAACTTCTTCTTCAACATCTGGTGTAGCAGTTGGAAATGTAACTGATTCATCTATGCCTAAATCTAAATCTGATATTGGTATCATTCCACTTGGAACTAAATAATCATTCATAATTATATTATCTTCATCTACACCATACCCTACAGCTTCTCTTTTTTCATTTGTAGTAAGCCAATAAGATTTAGATAATTGATCTACCAACTTAGCTTGTTCTGGCATTAGTTCTGGGATAACAGAATAATCAAAATCTAAATATAAATCTTCACCAAATTGTGGAACTAAAAATGAATTTAAACTATCTCTTAGTTTATTTAATTCTGGAATCACACAATTAGTAAACAACACTTGTCTTGAAGTTTTATAATTATCATAGGTTGCGTGTTCACCTGTAAGCAAAAGAACTGGCACACCAAATAGGTTTGCTAAATCTTGTTTACTTGCTTTATATGATTCTAACAATTGTAGGTCAGCAGATGATAATCCAAAGTTTACCCAACTAAATTTCTTTCCAGTAATCATTATATCATTAGCAGATTTTGTTCCTTGAAAGTTTCTTCTAAATGCAGACTTTAATTGTTGTGCTTGTGTAGGTGTTAAATTATCATCATCTGGTGTTAGCATACCTCTTGCAGATTGATTATGTAAATATTTTAATGATGTTTCTACAGCTTCATTGTTTGTAGTCATTACCCTCATCCCTGCTTTTATTGGTGATTGACCGTATAAGTGTGAGCCACTACCATCATAATCTGGATTCCAATCTGCAATATGTAATACTTCTTCAGCACTTAAATCATATTTACTATCGTTATAATTCATTGTGTACTTTGAAACTGGCTTAAATATTCCATCACTTTTTATTTCAATTAAATGTGCAGGTAAGTTATAAAGCTGATATGCTAGGTCTTTATTTTCACCACTATCTGGATATATAGAATACACATATCTGTTGCCAGTTAATTTACCAAAGCCAATAAGTTCTTCTAAAAATGTACTCCAAGATTGTGTGGGATTAGGTCTTTGTAAAAGCTTACCCAAAGCAGAATGTTCAACTTCTTTAAATATATGCTTTCTCATTAGCTTTGCTTTTAATAAACTTTCTGAATTTAAAGAATTGCTTGTAAGTGATTTATATTCTTTTATGTTTTGTTCATCTACTTTTTGATATATTGTATATGGAACTGTTATTGCTGCTTTACTTATAAGGTTTATTAAAGAATATATTGTAGGGTTGTAAGCATAACCCCTTCTAATAAAATCATCATCATTAATATTTCCAACAACTGTATTCTTTCCTAATACATTATATATAAATCTATTGTATGATTCGTTTGTGTTGGTTTGCCCAAATGCTTTAATGCTATTTTTGATTCTGTCTAAAAAACTTGCCATTGATATAATTTAAAAACAAAAATACATAAAATATTTAAACTATGACTAACTCTTGTTGTCTTGCTAGTCCAGTTGTTACTGCATATCTAAAAGCATCCATTAAATGATCTTGACCATTTTGCTTTATTTTATTTATCGTAACTCCATCTTTGTTTGTTTCATAAATATAAAATTGATATTCTTTTAATAGATTTTTACTTTCTTTTGAAGCATATACTTGATATTCTTTTATCTTATTTATACCTACCATTACACTACCTGCACCTTTAATACTTGGCTTACAATACAATCCAAATCTTCTTAAATCTTCAATGCTCTTAGGCTCTGCACTATCACAAATAAATATTTCTTCTTGTAGTCCTAAAGTTTTTATTTCGTTAAATAAATCTTGATTTGTTAATCCCTTTTTAAATAACAATTCGTGAACATATAATCTGTCATTCTTTCTTCTAACTTCTACTATTGTTGATTCATCATTTGTAAAACCAAAATCAATACCATAAGCAATTTCACAATGTTCTTTATCTAGGAAATCTTTATAATCTATCCACTTCCATTTATCATATATCTGTCCTTGCTTAAATGTTGCTCTTTCACCAAGACCGTAAACCCTCCATCTATCCTCATCTTGTTCTTTCATTCTTTCTATTTCTTTCTTGATTTCTGGGTCAAGAAAGAAATTATCTGTATAAGTTGTAACAAATAATTCTGCATCAGACCTATTTGTAACTTCATATATCCAATGAATAACATCACTTGGGTTGAAATCTAATATAAGTTTACCAGTTGTTCTTAATGCTAACTGATTAAAATCTTCTAAAAAAAATTCATTTGCTTCATTAAGAAAACAAATATTTCTTTTTCTTCCACGTACTTTCATTTCATTATCTAATGAAATAAATTCTACTAAATGATTTTTATATTGAAATGTTAATTCAGCTTTATTGATTTCTGCAAAATAATAAATTCCTGTTTGTTGAGCAATCTCAATGAAATCTCTATATACACTTCCTTTGAGTGCAGGTAATGTTTTCCTGGCTACTGTTATAATTAATCTTTCTTTTTCAGTTGTTAGTAGGTAGATTATCCATTGACATATTGCATACGTCTTTCCACTTCTTGAACCTCCTTGATGTATGATAACTCTTTTGTTGCTATTTAAAGTTTGATAGAATTGTATATTACATTCTATTTTTTCTTTCCTACTGGTGTCCATTCAATCAATTTACTTTGTATTCCTCCACTATGTTCAACTTGCTGTTTTTCAATATAGCCTCTATCCTTCGCTTTTGTTTTTAGGTAAAATATAGTTGATGTAGGTATGCCATCTTGTATCTGTTTAAACAATTGACTTTCAACAAAGTCTTTTGCTACATTACTTAAATCATCAACTTGCTTTTTAAATTCTTTATCTTCTTTGCAATATCTATAGAATGTAGTTCTATCAATACCCACTTGTTTACAAGCTGTTGTAACTACACCTAGAGATTTCTCTAAAGATTCTAATAATGCTTTTTTAGTATGTTGTATTTTGTTGCTTTTCACTTTACAAAATTATATTAATTTTTGATATATTTAATCTCTATATTTATTATACATATTTTCATAAGTTGTTTTCTGATTGTTCTGATTATTTTTAAAATAATAATATAACACCCAAAGATCATTTATCATATTATTTATTTCTTCAGTTCTTTCAGAATATTGTTCATAAGTAAACATATCAGCCAATGCTCTTATTCTTTTATAACACTTAACATCATTATTAGCAATTCTATAATCTTCTGTGATTGCCATTTCTTGATATTTCTTTATAAAATCTTTTATTTCTTGAACTAATTTGTCTTTACCTTTTTTATTCACATTTTAAAAGTACAATAAATTCTTGTCTATTAATACTTTTGCTTTTGTATTTATAAAAATTGTTTAGGTTTTGTTCAAATATTTGTAGTTCATAATCAAAACTAAACTTAGTTTTACTTTGATTTATGTTAAATGATAAATTTTTGTTAGTATAATCTTTATATAATACCCATATACTCTTTGTAGTTCTACAAGGGTTATCAGTATTACCTAAAATTTGTATGCCATTAAATGTTTTTGAATCACATTTAAAGCTATAATCAATCTTTAATTTGTTTCTTTGTGCTTTCGTTTTCTTCCTGTACATTTTCTTCAGCATTAAATTCTGGAAGTTTAACCCCCAATGTTTCAAACGCTTTTAGAATTACAGCACTTTCACTCATATTATAGCACCCTTTACTAAATCCTTTTTCTACGCTATTAATTATAATTTGCATTGCTTGATTGTTTTCCATAATTGTTTATTTATATCTTCCTGTTATTAAATCGTATTGTAAAATTACCTTTCCTGGTATTCCATTTATTCGTTGAGATTTTATTTTTACACTCTCAAACAAAACAAATTTAATATTTTTACTATTATTATCTAAAACTTTTGATAATATTTCACCAGATTTTACCATTTCTTCTAGTTCATCATCATTTAATTTGTGCATTATCACCATTACATCACTTTTATTGTAGTGCATTGTGCCACCTGCTAAGCTAAATGCTGTTGCTCTGGGTATAGTGCTTATACCTTTTGAACGTACTGGTGATGGTGTTTTAGGGTGTTCCACATATATCATTGTTACATCATTTGTTTTTGCAAATTGTTTTAAACTTGTTAATGATAGTTTTAGATAGTTATAGATATTATCATTTTGTGTTGATTCATATACCCAGTTCAATGGGTCAATTAAAAAATATGTGTAATCTTTTTTTTGTAGTTTCTCAAATGCTTCTACTAAAGTTTTTATTGAAGGCATCTCATCAGTATTTTCTAAAAATACAAAATGGTTATCTACAAAATCTAAGGCTTCATTCCATTCATCTTTTGTGCAAACATTATCAAATTCTTTATCTACATTTTTACCTAAATAAGATCTGGCTAAATTACAGATTAATTCATCTGTATTAGATTCTGGTGAGTACATACAAATCTTTTCTTTATCCATTCTCGCTACTAACACCATAAACCAATTTAAGATTTCAGATTTACCAGATTGAGGGTAGCCACTAAAGGCATATAAAAAACCTTTACGCCATCTAAAGTTTTCATCTAACTTCTTTATGTGTGATGTGTTTCCTTGTGGGTATCCATTAGTAAATATTTCTTGTAATTTTTCCCTTCTATCATTTACATAAATTTCTTTTACTGTAGCACTATCATTTTCTTGTAATACTTTGTCATAGTCATATACTTCAAATTTCATTTTTCTAAATGTTTTAATACGTTATCAACTAACCATTTAATGTTTGTATTGCTTTCTTGTATCTTTCTTTTATATTCTACAAGATGAAACATTTTATTTGCATTTGTAAGCACTACCAGTTTTGCAAGTTTCTGAATTGTATCTTGTACTAAATCATAAAAATCTCTATCTATTTCTCTTAGATACTTGCTTGATCTTTGACTTGAAAAAGCTAAAAACTTTTTCGTTCTTCTATTGTTATTGAACTCATCAATAACTTCTTGAACCTTGATACTTGCCTTCGCTTCTTCAAGGATTTTATCTTTTTTTGTTTTTGGCATATAAGGATTTGTTTAAGTTAAAAAAAAATGTTATTTTATTATAATAGATATAACTATTAAATTAAGAGATATATTAGTTTAAGTATATCTATTTATTTATTATATATATTTTTTTCTAAGAAAAAATATATATAATAATATTATATCTATTAGCAACTAAGATTTAAAGTACCCAGATACAACCCAATTACCAATATCATTTTTATAATTTAGTGATGAAGGTTTATCACCATACACATCTCTAACTACAAAATTTGGGTTATCTAAATAATAATTTAAATCATTTGTTTTATTAATATTGTATTTCATAATGCAATAATAATAAATAATTTTAATAATTAATAATATATTTTGTTTTTAATTAATTTTTATTTAGTTTTGTATCTATAATAAATTATTTAGATATGGCAATATTAAGTAAAGTGCAATTGGAAATGAGGTTGAAAGAAATGGAAATGAAGAAATTTATTCTTGCAAATAAGCTAGGTGTTACTACTGTTACTTTGCATAATAAATTTAAAAAGCCAGATTCTTTTACAGTAAGTGAGTTGGAAAAATTAACAAGAATAGGATTTTTTAAATCTTTAATTATTGAATTATGATAGATAAAACTCAAAAACAGATTATCAGACAATCATCTTTAAAAGCATCAATAGACTTTTATAAATTAAATGGTAAAACTAATGTATCAGAAAATGATGTATTAGAAACAGCATATAATTTTGGCTACTGGTGTGCTACTGGTGAGAAGCTAGATAATCCTAACGATAAACTTTTAAAATAAATTATATGACTGATACAATATACTTAGGTACTGGTAAAACAGTAGATGGAAAATTTGGTACATTTTACAATGTAACAATAAGTTTGAATAAGATTAAAGAGAATCCACAAGTAGTGGAGGAGTATAAAGGCAACAAATATATTCGCCTTAGAATATCACAAAAAAAGGAAGCTGATAAGTTTGGTAAAAATGTAAGTGTAGTTTGGAATGATGGTAAACCGAAACAAGAACAGCAAGAAGAAAAACGTAGTGCTAGTGAAGTCCAAGATGGACTTCCTTTTTAGAAAGTTTAATTCATAGTTATACTTTAAATATGGGAGTTGAGAAATTTTTTTTCATTTTTTTAGATTGGGTTAATTAATGTGTTGTTTGGAAGCAACAATTCTCACTCCCTTTTTTTTATCTTATGCGAAAAATTAAAGACAGCAATCAAGAATATCATTCTCATAATAGCATTTCTGCTAGTGGTCTGAAAACTATATATAAAAAATCTGTCTTTCATCACTTAAATCAAAAACCTTTTACATCAGCTTCAATGAATTTTGGTAGTGCAGTTCATAGTGTTTTACTAGAAGATAGTACAGATGAACTTGCAACCTTACCAGAAGATCTAAATTTAAAAACAATAAAAGGTAGAGAAGCAAAAGAAAAATTTATAAAAGATAATCCAGATAAAATTGTTATTACATATAAAGAGAATAACAACATTCAAAAGATAATTAAAAATTATAGACAAAATGATTTGGCAATGGAAATTCTTTTTTCTTTAACAGAAAAAGAAATTTCATATTACGGTAAGATTGATAATATTGATTGTAGAATTAGACCAGATGGCATTAAAGAAAATGATTTTGTAATGGATATAAAAACTTGTCAAGATGCTTCACCTGGTGCATTTAGAAAAGCAATCTATTATTATTCTTATCACCTACAAGGTTGTTTCTATAGTGAAGCATTAGGTTTTAAACCAGAAAATTTTAGATTTATTGCAATAGAAAACCAACATCCATTTTCTGTAGTGGTGTATTCAATGTCAGATGATATGATTGAATCTGGTAGGTTGGCTTGGCGAACAGCATTTAATCAATGGAAAAAATATAAACAAACTGGTGTAGCTACACAATACACTTGGGATAATAAAAATAATGATGGAAGTTTAATTGTATGATATTTAAAAATGAATCAGATGTAAGGACTTTTTTAAAATCTAAAATACCTTATATAAATGATTCTGACCAAATGTGTCATTATGATATGGAAACAAAAGATAGTATTTTAGAAATAAAAGTAAGAAAAAAAGAATATGAACAATGGATTATAGAAAAATATAAATATGATAAGTTAATGAAACTTGCTAAAAATAAGAAATGTTTTTATATAGTAGCTTATGAAAGCAAATTATATTATTATAATTTAAAAGATATTGAATTAAAAGATCTTGAAAAAGTTGTTATGGATTGTCCTAAAACAACTGACTTTGAAAACAATGAAATGATTGAAAAAATAAATTATGTATTACCTAAAAATAAAGAAATAGTTTATGACACCAACAATAGATGATCTTAATAGAATAGAAGCCAAACAGTTGCTTGGCACTTATGAAACTAATATACAAATCAAAAATCTGATTGATAATTTAATGGAAAAGATGCAACATATAGAATGTAATCTGGGAATTGATTCAACTAAAAAAGAACTTAAAGAAGCTAAGAAAGAACAATTAATTCTTTTATCTAAAATAAAAGAATATGATGTTGTAAAATACGATAAACTAAAACCATTATTTGATGACACAAAAGGAATTTAATATAATAACAAAAGAATTAAAACAAAGAGCCACTAATATAATGGAAGGCAAAAGACCAGAATATACAAATGAAAGTTTAGATGTACTTAGAAACTTTAAAAGTACAGCAGAAAAATTAAACCTTTCACCATTAAAAGTATGGTCAGTATTTTTTGACAAACAAATACAATCAATAATTACACATACAAACAATGCTTCTTTAAAAAAATCTGAACCCATTGATTCCAGGTTTTGTGATGTAATGAATTATTGCTTACTAGGGTATGCACTATTTGTTGAAAGAGATGGTAAAAAAAAATGACAATTTTAGATTTATTTAGTGGCATAGGAGGTTTTTCATTAGCTTTAAAACAGGTTTATAAAAAAAAAATTTTACATTTAAATAGTGATATAGATAAATATGCTAATGATGTGTATAAATATCATTTTAAAGAATCAATAAATTATGGGTCAGTTAAAAATATTCAGCCAAAAAAATTACCAAAAATTAACATCATCACATTTGGATCTCCTTGCCAAGACTTTAGTATGTGTGGAACAAGGCTTGGGTTGGAAGGAAAGAGAAGTAGCCTTATCATTGAAGCAATTAGGATTATCAAACAATGCAAACCAGATTTTTTTATCTGGGAAAATGTTAAAGGAACGTACTCCTCAAACAATGGTCAAGACTTTTGGGCAATTATCAAAGCCTTTACCGACATTGGGGGTTATAGACTTGAATGGCAACTGCTTAATACAAAGTGGTTTTTACCCCAAAATAGAGAGAGAATCTACCTTGTCGGATTACTTGGAAAAGGAAGTGGACAGCAAGTATTTCCTATCGGAAAAAATGACATCCTATTTAATAAAAAGATCAGGAACAAAACAAGGGAAACAACAAGTAAGCAAAATAGACATACACGAACAATAAGCAGTAGAATACACAAAATGGGAAATGACGATTCATATATAAAAGTAAAATCAAATACAAAAAAAGGATATGAACTAGCAAAAGAAGGTGATAGTATTAATTATAATAATCCAAACTCTAAAACTCGTAGGGGTAGAGTGGGTAAAGCTGTATCACAAACTTTAGATACTGCTGTTAATCAAGCTGTTATAGAATCAGGAACTTTAAGAACACATAATGACGGAAAAGGTTTTAGAAAAATAAAATCTGGGGATAGCCCTACTATTCCTGCTAGAGCAAGAAATGATGGTAGTGGACAACCAGTAATAAAAGATCAAGCAGTTATTAGAAGATTAACCCCTATAGAATGTGAAAGGCTACAAGGCTTTCCAGATAATTGGACTAAATATGGAACTAAAGGTTTAATATCTGACACGCAAAGATATAAGATGTGTGGCAACGCAATAACTGTTGATGTGGCAATGTTAATATTTAAAAAAATTTTATCTTTAAAAAAAAATTAAAATTATGAGTGGACAAAGATCAAGAAGAAAAGGACACGATTACGAAAGGAAAATCAGATTGGAATTTAGACAATATGGTTGGAAGTATTGTCAAACTTCAAGATATGCTTCTAAGCTAATTGATGATAATAAAATTGATTTAGTTGCAACTGACCCCTTTGCAATTCAATGTAAATCTACAGCTAATAACCCTAGCTATCATAAAATCATTGACCAGATGAAAACAAATAAACCTCAATACAAATTAATCTTTCATAAGAAACCAAACAATGATGAATATGTGATTATGAAAAAGAATGATTTCTATGAAATAATGGAAATGTTAATTGACAATCAGATTATAAACCCTAAATAAATAATTAAATTAATTTAATGTTTTATTAAAATATTTTTGTTTTATTAAAATATTTTATTATATTTGTATTGTAATTATGTTAAAGTAAATATTAAATAAAATGAAAAATTATAATAAAGAATTAAAATATAGTGAATTGAAAGATATGTTAAAACAAAAAAACTTAATTTCTTTTAATAGAAAAATATCAAAACAACATAGCAAGGAACTTGGTAAAAGTTTAAAACAATGTGGTTTGTTGCGTAGCCCTATAGTTGGTGATGTGTCATCATTTGACAACAACAGAAAATATGTTATTGTTGATGGTCAAAATTTAACTAAAGCATTAGTTGATCTTGGATTTAATAACAAACAACCTGTAAATTGTATTATAAAAGAATATAAAAACAAACAAGAATTAATAACTGATATTTCAATTTTAAATACAACACAAAAAAAATGGAGTGATTTAAATTTTTTAGATGCCTGGTATAAGTACGGTAATGATAATATTAAATACTGGTCAAATTATTCTCATTTATATAGATTAAATTATGACGTATATTCTAAATTATCTATAGGTATTATATTAGCAATTTTTACAAAACAAGGGAATAGAAAAAAAATTGATTTTAAAAAAGGTAATTTAACCTTTTTTGATATAGATTTTTCTAACAAACTGATTACTATAGCAAATACTTTAAAAGAAAAACACAACAAACCTGCACATACTATTATGGGTCTTATTTTATGGGCTAAAGAAAAGTATAAAAAAAAATATGAAATAGATTTTGTTAAATTAAATTCAAGATTATCAACTGCATTAAGAACAAATGAAGATAAGAATTATAATGGTAGAGATGATTTTAAAGAATTTATTGAAACAATTTATAATAGGGTTTAATTTTTATGAAAAAGCAATTTAAAGAAACATTAGACTTTTATAATAATAGTACACCACAACAAAGGTGTGATTTCCTAAGACTTATATCAAAGGATATAATGGTAGCAGTTAAAACAAAAGAAGGTATTCATTGTCTTTCATTAGACAATGAAACCTCTACTTGTATTAATGGTAGTATGATACAATTAAATACTGAACCTCTAAGCAACGATTAATATGAATATGGAAGATTACCTTAAAGCTAAAGAGAAAGCATCTAAAATGCGTATTAAAAAAAGAATAGAAATGCTTAATACACCATTAAAGGATAAGGAAAAAAAGAAAGGTGATTTATTAAGTGTTCTACAAAAGATTAAGTTATTAGAAGCAAAACTTAAAAAAGATGAATGATTATAAAGAATATGAATATAAAGCCGAACACGATATATTTGATTTGACTATCTTATACAGATATGCAAATGTAAGAGATTGGTATGTTGATGATATTTATATTACTGGTATGCAAACTATTGATGGTGATAAAATATTATTATCCAGTAAAGATGCAGTATCATTAATACATACAATTGACCCTAAAGTTCAAGAAGATTTAGAAAGTCAATTAAAAGAACATTTAGAAAAAAATGAAGATTTGTTATACGATTATTAAATTAAAATAAAATGAATAAATTAATATATATATTTCAAGTAGTTTTGTTTTGGGTATTATTAACCCTTATTGGTTTTACTGGATTTTTAATATCTTAAATATGAATGTATCAATTAATATGAAAATATCAGAATATCTTATTAAGAATTTTATAGATAGCTGTTCAGTTCATAAACATAATGCTGAACATAAAAAAAATATCATAAAATTATATAAGGAAGAAATTAAAAAAGTTGAAACATTTCTTCTAAACGAAGAAAAAAGTTTGAAAAGACTAGACGATTAATCTTCTGGCTCTTTCTCAAAAAACCCTTCACCAGTTTGAACATCACTTGTGCTATCTAAAGCTGTTTGTGATGGTGTATGTGTAACTAATTTAATTCTGTTTTTAGCAATATTAAAATCTAATCTATCTATTGCAAGTTGGTCTGTCAATCCACTTACACTTGTGAATCCTAGTTTTGGTAATGTAAGCATATCAATAGGTGTTATACTATTTACCCTTGTTCCACTTGGATTTATAGCAGTTGTATTTACTTTTCTAAATGTACCTTCATATCTATTGTTTGAAGCTGCTAGATCATTTAATCTAAGTGTATGCATCATAGCTTCTAAATTCATTGAAGCAGCACTAAACAAACTAAAATGTTTATATGAAACAATTGCAGTTCCATCTGAACCTGTTAAAGCATTTGAATAAGCATTGTTACCTACTTGCCCATATCTGTTTTCAAATGTATCTATCACACCACTATTATCTTTGTAATCAGCTTTTATAATATCTGTTTTAGTAGAATAAAATTCAACATCTTTATCAATCTTTAAACTAACAACATCTATGTATAATCTAAAATCTGTTCCTGCACTTGTGCTTTCAGCAGGGTCAAAAAATTCAATTGTAATTGTAGGACTAGAAGATGTTGCAGGTGCAGTAAATTCTTTTTCATATAATTCCCACCTTCTTTGACCACCTCCAGTAAAAGAATTGATTGTAGCTGTAGGTGTAAAATTTCCAGTTGTTGCATTAAAATATAATGAACCTATTTTTAATCTATATCTTATTGTAAAAGCAATAGCTGCTGTTGGACTTGTTTGTGCAGGGTCTTGTAATTGATAAGCAAAACTAAAATTACATTTAGTTCCTGCTGTTACATTACTAAAAACACCAGTAGCATTTGTTAATTTTGCTGTAGTTGATGTTGATGAATTACCAATTAACAAAGCACAATAAGTTCCTTGATACATTTGAGCATTATTTGAAACAGTTCCATCAACTGGGAAATAAGCAACTGGTGTGCCAGATGTATCTATTGATGTGCTAGTAACTGCATATTGTTTTGCCTGGTCATTTTCTGACCAATCACTTCCAAAGTCGTGACCCCAAGAAGGTGTTGTACCAGTTCTAGTTGTACTTTCTTCGTAATCAGAATCATCAAATTCTGATACATAAAAATCTTTTATATCAATAGTTGTTCTATTACTTACACAAGGTCTTTTAGTTATCCTTACTAAATTATTTCCAATAGGCTGAATTGTATCATTATTTCCTGTGCTGTTAATTGTTTTAGTAGGACTTGCAATGCTTAAATCATCTGTTCCATCTGCACCAGTTTTTAAGTAATTAATAAATTCAGTTCTTGAAGCAGCAGTAGAAGTGTTAAAAGATGTTAAAGACAAAGCATCATTTGAAACAATAATCCAATACCCTCTAGCTTGAAACATTCTACAATTAAACATTTGCAAAAGTGATTCTAGTATCACTTTGCAATTTATGAAATTATCATTTTCATCTTTCATTGCATCATTAGAATTTATAAATGTTTGTTTTAATGGGTCACCTGCACTCACAGATGTGCTAGGGTAAATTCTACATAAAGATTGATATTGTAATTCTAATGCTTGTGCAGTTCCACTAGCATTTTGTTCATTTATATTTTTCATACAACCAACTATAGCTTGTAATACTGTAGGTCTTGCAGTTGTATCAGCATAATTATAACCATTTAAAGTACCAACTAAATCACTTGCATACATTTGTATTAAATAAGGAAATGGTTTTAAAGGCATTGAGAATTGGTCTTGTATTAAAAACCCTGTCCAATAAGTTGAATATACATAAGCACCACTTGTATAAGCACTAGCATAACAAACTTCAATTTTATATTCTCTATCATCAATAGGAAAAAGAAATTCAAAATTGTTTTCTTCCCAATTAAAATTAGCTGCTTCCCAATTTCTATCTTCATCTTCCCAGAAAGTGCCACCTAAACTTTCTGTAACATACATTGAAATCTTACAACTACTTCCAATAATTGGTGAAAAGAAATCATCACCTTTTTGTTCATACATTATTTGGACAGCATCTGGTCCTAGTGTTAAAGAATTTGTTTCTTTTGTTCCACTAAAATTCCATTGATATATTTTTAATTTCCACTTGTGTTCATCTACGTCAAAGAAATCATCTTCATATTTTAACCCGTATGCCATAACTTTATCCTGTTATTCTTGACTTAAATCCGTTTGCTCTATCCATTGCTAAAACTAAATCTTGACCACGTATTGTAAATTCTTTATTGCCACCACCCATCATACTATCTAATCTATTCAAAGGGATAATTGCTTCTGGTCCTGCTTCACCTACTAACCCCATCATTGGACTTGTTACAACACCACCCTTTGCAAAGGCTTGAATACCTGCAAATGTACCAGTCACTAAAGCTAATGCACCTGCAATTAATCCTGGTAATGCAATCAACCCTGCCGGACCCATTGCTGCTGCTGTATTGGTTGCTGTTGCTACGGCAGACCCTTGTGCCTGTTTCTTATCAATTCCAGTTTTTACTTTAGCCATTATTTTCTGTTGTATTAAGCCAACTAATTGTGCAATAGCTACTTGTGCTAAAGCCTTTAACATTGATTTTACAAAACCTGCAATACCCTTGTCAGCTAAACCTAAACTATTAATTAAACCATCAGACATTTCTGTTAATCCTTGTTGAATAGTTCCAGTAAAAGCATTAACAAATTCACCTACTTGTGCTAACTTAGCTAGTCTTTCATCTAATGCTAATTGATCTTGTTCAGCAATTTTTGCGTTTTGTGCTTCAATAAAAGCCTGCATTTCAGCATCATCTGCTGTTCTCATTTCTGCCAACATCTTATTGTTTTCTTCTTCAGCCTTTCTTAACGATTCTTGAAAAGTTTCTTTTTTATCCAGTACCTTTTGTAGTTCTGCATCTGGCATAAACAAATCTGCATCAAATTCTGCATCAGCCATTTCACCCATTTCTGCACTTTCTACTGCTGATTTTTGTGCAGCCAAACTTTTCATTAATGCTTTCTCTTGTGCCTTTAAAGCATCTTCATCAACAGGGTCTAGCTTCAATTGTTGTAATGTGGTTTGTAAATTTTGATATTCAAGAGTTAATTCTGAAACCACCAACCGTTGATTTGACACTGCTTGTGCAGCTTTGTTAATTTGTCTATTTGTTTTTTCCAATGCACCAGTAGCCATCCCTTGAACTTTGATTTGTCTTTTTTCTTGTTCAAGAAAAAAATCTCTTTCTTTAACAGCATCACCAAAAGCTACATTAGCATCTATTAGATTTTGTTTTGTTTCCTCTAATTCATTGTTTAGTTTTTGTTCTAATTCAACTAACTTTTGTCCTAATAATTTTTTTCTATTTGCAAACAATATTTTTTGATTTGCATTTAATCCATCAGTTGATACATTCATTGCATCTAAAGCAGTTTTTGTAGCTTTAAATTCATCAATTAATGCTTGTTGTGGATCTAATAATTTAGTTACTAAGCCGAATAAAGTTTGAATTTTACCAATTACATTTGATATGATTGGTGTTAAAGCATCACCAATTGTTATTTTTAGTTTATCAAATGAATCACCCAAGTTAGAAATACGCCCACCAAGTGTTTTAGATATACCTTCCATTGCACCAGAAACACCTTGTAAATCGCCTAAAGAAAGAATGTAGTCTTGTATGGAATCACTTGTAAAATCAACTTGTGTTTTAACTCCTTTAAAAGCAAAGGTTACTTGATCACCTTGTTTAGATGCTCTTATACCAAACTCTTTTAATCTTTCAAACTCACCTACTTGTGCATCAATAACAGCTTCAGTTAGCATTAAGAAATCTTTACCAGTAGATGCAGCCAAATCACCTAGCTTTCTCATCTCATTAGATGTAGGTTGGAATCCTTGATTAGCTAACCTTACAAAACTATCTGTTAATTCTTGCACACTAAATGGTGTTTTTGCTGCAAAGTCTTGAATCCTTGTAAGTGCTTTTTGTGCTTCAGATGTGCTACCTAAAGTGTTTGTTAATACTGTTTCAAACTTTTGAAATTCAGCAGTAGTATCAATGATTGCCCTTCCAAACTCACCAAGTTTATCAATAGCAAAAGCACCTGCTAACAATCCACCAATCTGTTTTAAATTTGTGCTTAAACCTTTTACTTCAGATTTACTTTTTTCTAAACCTTTTTTTAAACCACTAACATCTGATGTTATTTCTAATATTAATTTATCCTTTACAGCCATAATTGAATTTTAAACAAATATAATCAATTTCAACCTTTCTTAGATTTTTGTTTTTTTTGTGAATCTTCTACCATCTTTTTAAAGTCTAGCATTTCTTTTTCTTGATATTTTTTTCCTTTGACTTTACTGGTTTTATCGTGTGGCAATTTGAATAACTTTTGTGGTTGTATTCTTTTACTAGCTTTACCTACATTTACATTTATTAGCATAGTAGATAAATAACGTACTCTATCCCACTCTAAATTTTGTTTGATTTGAAATGCTTCAGATAATCTTATGTTTTCATTTAAGGTGTTACACCAAAATACATCTGGTAAGATTCCACATTGTCCAATGTAGAAGTCTAAAATATCCTCCCATAAATCAGTTTTTACTTTTTTTTTGAAGCAGTTTGTGTTCTTTCAATTCCCATATTTAACTCATTTCCTAGCACCTTTGATTGCATCATAGTCTGAATAACTTCTTTTAATTTATCACCATCAAAATCTTCAAGCCAACTACCCACATCATATTCATCATAATCAATAATGTTTTTTTCTTCTTTATCAAAAGCAATAAGACCAGAATAGATCAAGGCTCTGATTGAAGTCATAGAAAAAGTATTTGCATTGAAAACATTTTGAAGGTCATTAATACTGACATTTAATGTGTCAGTATAATGACACCAAAAGTTCATACTGAAATGTAAGGTTCTGTCCTTACCTCCTAAAGCTATAGTTATATAACCTCTTTTACTGTTCATACTTTAAAAGTAAATAAAGTATTTCAATAAAAAAAATATATAAATATTATCTAGTGTTAGTAGTGATTGAACCAGTTATAGTTAAAGTACCAGAATAAGTAACTGGTGCTTCAGCTTCCCCACTATATTCAACACTTGACACAAAACATTTAGCTGTATAGTATTTATCACCTGTAGTTGCTGTTCCCCAAGATACGTGCAATGAACTTCTTCCATTAGTATTTCCAATCATATAATCTATGAAATTGTCAATATCCCAAGAATCGTCATATGCAACTAAACCATCAAAACTTACTTCACCAGATCTTGCACCTGCAATATGTTCTACATAACCTCCAGAATCTTTACTAGTTGATTCTGGTGTATCCATACTGAAGCTGAACGAACTTGATGTTGCGTGTCCGATTGTAGTATAACTTGAACCATCATCTGTACTCATTTGGAGTAGCATCTTAGTTCCATTAAATACGCCTGTTGTCGCCATATTAAAAAAATTTAATTGTTAATAATGTTCAAATATAACTAAGAAAAAGTAAAATATTTTTTATGAATCTAATGTGAGTGTTACAGACTTAGGTGTTATCAAATCATCTAACCTTGATTTTAAACTATCTTTTATATTTTGTACTTGCACTTCACCTAAAGAATCTTGACACCATTCTGTAACCTTTGCGTTTGTTAAGTCTTTAAATGAAATAAAATCTTTTATATCATCAGTAGATATTCCAGTTGTACCAATAGTTGATTGTGTATAATAGTTATCATTAGAATCTTTTTTATCTGAAGTGATAGTACATATATAATGAATATTATAAACTACATCAGAGTTATCATCTAGTTTAACCCAAGCATCTACAGTTTTGCAATCCCAAGAATAAGTGTTAGCCATAATTATAAAATTTAATAGTTGTACAAATATAATAAATTAATTCATTGAATAATTTGATTCCCTTATTTCAAATAAACTATCAATTAAGTGTTTATCTTTTTGCCAATTTGTATCTATAAGTGAATCTAAATTTAATGTGTCTTTTTCAATATCTTTATTTGTTTGAGATAAACTACAAGAACAAAGAAATAAAAGTAATAATAGTTTTTTCATTTTATTTCTTTTTAAGTTCATCAATTTCTGCTTTAAGTTCTTGTATAGATTTTAGCATCATAAACATTAAGTCAGCATTGTAGATACCTTTCATATCGTTGCTATCATCAGAATTTTTAGCTTGTAAGCCATCATTATTTACTAACTCCTTGCAAACTTCTTCAACTTCTTGAGCAATAAGACCAGTATTAACTCTTTCATCTGACCTGTCTTTTAATTTATAATTTCTAACTTTTAATTGAGAAATAATATCTAAGCTATTTGGTGCATCTACAATATCTTCTTTAAATCTTCTATCTGATAAATTAATATCATTAGTTTGAAAATTTCTTATACCTCCGTTAGATGGGAATGAACATTTTTCTCCAGTTGAATCGTGGAAAAAAGCAAAGTGATTTCCTGTTCCGTTAGGAGTTGCATTTTCATATTTAACCTCATAACCATAACAATCCGAGCCTGTAGTTCTAAGTGTAACTAAACTTGCTATATAGTCAGCAGAATTTGTTGCAACTTGAAACTTACCAGTTCTAGGATTAGAACCTATTTCTACATCCATATTGTGTGCTATTGTCATAGCTGTTCCCAGACCACTAACAAATTCTAAATTTGCTGTACTACCAGTTCCAGTATTTTTAATAACAGACCAATTATCGTCACTACCTACTACATCATTTTTAATTGCTAAACCTGTATTTGATAAATTTAATACTGAAGTAGGAGTATAAACTCCTGTTGCACCAATTCCCACCGTTCCTGCATTACTTATTCTAAATCTTTCTATACCATTTGAACCACCATCTGTTTGAATTATAAAATCAGCATCATTAGTTCCACCACCTTCAACAAAACCCAATACACCATCCCCTGAACCAGTTCTAAAATTAATTAATGAAGCAGTATTTGAACCACCATTGGTATTATTAAGATAAAGTATGCTGTTCGCAGGAGTTGCAGCATAACCAGTTGTTGCATAGGTTGTGCTTATATTATTATCTATTGTAAGTTTTGAAGATGGATTAGTATTATTAATTCCAACATCACCATCAGAATCAATCCTCATTCTTTCTGTAAGTGTTCCTCCTCCTTCTGTACTAAAAATTAATGAAGCATTGTTCGTATCAACCTGGTCCATTGTAATCCTTGCCTTAGAATCAGTTGTTGCACCACTTTCTACAAAATCAATATAAGGTGCATTTGAAGAATTATGTATAATTACATTTCCTGCAAAAGTTGTATCACCACCACTTGCAATTCTAACTCTTTCTGTTCCACTAGCAGTAGTGAAAAACACTAAATCACCATCATAGTTACCAATATATCCTGTTGAACTAGCAAGTTGTATTTGAACACCATCATTAGTTGCAACTCCTGTTGTTGCATTAGCAAGTTGTAAACAAGCTAACGTATCATCTTTTAAAACTAATTGTCTGTTTATTGTTGAAGTTCCAACTCCAATATTTCCTGTAAAAGTTGTATCACCATTTGAAGCAATAGTAACTGCTGTTGTATCTGTTCCATTATTACTAGGTCTGAATATTATACTTGCATCTCTTGTACCTGCTGTTGATGACCAAGTACCTTCAGCTTCAACACCAATAGAACCTGCACTATAAGAATTATCATCACTTGCATCTAATTTAAAATCAATTAAATTTTTAGTTCCATCTACAGCATTTGTTCTATTTGCAATTAAAAATGCTGAAGTAGAACTTGATTCTAAATTTAAAAGTGCTGATGGTGTAGTTGTGCCGATACCCACCTGTTGAGAATCATCAATTGCAAGTGCTGTTATATAACTTGCACCACTATCTGCAACTGTTTGAAATTCTAATTTTCCACCATTTGTTCCTGCACTATCAACATTACCTAAAATCTTTGCAATATTTTTTGTTACAGCACTATCATTAAAAACTATATTAGGTGCTGTACCTGTTAATTGTACATCTTCAGTTATTTCAACTAATGATGTAGTTATTGTTATTGAATCTGTATCACTTGTAGTACCTAATCTTAAACCATTTCCACTAGATATAATATGACCATACCCTGCACCGACTGGTATTAATTTTATTGTCGCATTTTCTGCACTTGAACCAGCTGCATATATATATACCTGCTCATCTTGACCAGAAACACCAAATAAAGTCAAAGCAATATTACCTACGTGAGAGCCACTACCAGTAGGGTCAATTAATAACGTGCTACTGCTTTCACTTACTATAGAATCACCTACAGCAGTTGTTGAAGTGAACTTAGCTATTTTACCAACTGTTCCAGAAACAATATCATTATTAAATCCACTAAGGTTTATATTTCCTTTTGTTAATTTATTTTGTGCATTTGCATCATCAATTACTGCGAAGAAATCGCCATCAGCATCACTTGTTGATGTTGCTAATTCAGATAAATCAACATCAATCTGGTCAGCTTGAACATCAATTAAATTCCCTGCACCTGCGTTTATAGTAACAGCACCAGACGTACCTCCACCAGTTAAACCATCACCTGCAACTACACTTGTAATATCACCTGTATCATTATCTATCCAATTTGTTCCAGTAGCTGTAGAACTAAGAATTTGACCAGACGTTCCTGTATCACCACTAGTATCTTTAAATGCACCAGTTAAAGTGAAATCACCAGAAACGTGCAAAGTGCTTGTAGGTGTTATGCCTATTCCTAGCCTTGAAGTTGAAAGATATAAAGGACTATCATTTCCTGCACCATCAGTTAGAACTTTTGCTGAACCAGATATTGCTGCTGAATCAGTCGTTTTGATTAATCCAAGATAAGAGGATGATATAGTGTTTCCAGTTAATGCTGTACCCATAGTAATTTTTTATTTACAAATATACTAAACATTTTTCTTCAATTTCATAAAGTATTTTGTGTGATGTTCTCTATGACAATTTGCACACAGTATTTCACAATTGTTTAATATTTCTTCGGTCAATCTATCTACCTTACCATTTTCTTTAAAAGAACTTTGTGTAAGGTTTCTCATTTCTCTTGCAATGGCATAAGTCTTTTTTCTTTTATGATGAAAATCTAAAGCACTAAAGTTTCTGTTATAACCACACCTGGAACATTTTATATCAATAAAATTTGCTAAGTGATAAATAAATTTCTGTTTATATTTTCTATGTTCTTTATCTCTTATACGACCTCTACATTTTTTGCATACCAATTCACACTTTCCGTTTTTTCTTTTATAAAATAGATCTTGTGATAATGTTTTTTTGCAGGTCTTGCAATGCCTACCTTCCTTGTCCTCTATATCTTTTACAACCGTTCTTTGTGCCTGTATAGTATTTGCCATTCTTATTTGTTGTATGCCTATTCTTACTATGTATTCCTTTATTCTTTCTTTTAGGTTTAAGTACATAATCAGCACTATAAAAAGCTCTCCTTTTAGGCATTACTTTTTACTAATGCTTTGAAACTTTTCAACTGATCTTCCACCAAAGTATGCACCAATCACAGTTATCAAAGTAATTTGTAATAAATCAATCCAAGAATCTGCAACGGTAAATTGTAATTGACCACTATCAATAAATATAATTATGACAGTTGAAATAATAAGGAATAATAATACTAGAGGTCTTATGTTTTTTGAAAGCCAAGAATCACTTGAAGCATCAGCCTTCCACCTTTCAGTTACGTTTCTTTGCGTTTCATTTTCTGCCTCTATAAATACCTTTTCAATCTCTACTCTAGCTGCGTGTTTTTCTTCCTTTGTCATCACAAATTTATCCACAACATCAGAAACCTTTTCTAATGCACCACCAAATATTTTGTTTAAAATTTTCATTTACAAAAACAAATTGTACAATTACATTCTTTTTTATTCATTTCTTATATAAGTTATTAAAGCATACATTATCATTACAACACAAGTAAACATAACAACGCCTTCTATCATAGCTTTTCAATTAAATATAATAATTTTTCTTCTATCCTTAAATATATTTCTAGCCTTTGCACACCTTCCCAATCTTTTAACTGCTCACTAATTTCTAAAAGTGTATTGATTTTAGAAATTGTTTGACCTACTTCCATTTGATTTTTCACAGTCAATGGGTCTAAGTTTTGAATATGTAGTTTTTCTTTATCCATTATTTCTTATAAACTTTCTTTTCTAAATCATTTATCTTTTGTTTTATATCATCTATTTCCATTTGTATAAAATCCATCTTTTGATTTACTATATTAAAATCATCATTTTGTATTTCATATACTGGAAGTTTTTTTGCTATCTCAATTTCTGATTTAAGATTAGTATATGATAATGTTACTGAACCTATCATAGTACATAACAAGATTATGGTTTTTAAATCAAAAACCAAATCTGGTTTTCCATCTGAATCAAAATCTAAACCAACTTGTTTTTCTAGTGTTTCTTTAGGCATTATTTTTTTTCTTCTTTTATTCATATCTTAAACTGTTTTATCTTCAAAATTAACAATTTTAATTATTAATTGTTTTTGCGTTTTTAAAGCATTATATATTTTTTTATAAACCCTTTTATATGCAGTTGTTGATTGTCCTATAAACCCATCTTTTGTAATGTTTTCCGAAGTTGAATTTCCAACCAAAAGACAACCTGCTGAATCATCATCAGTATTACCCACGTGAATAAGAACATTAGTAAACACCATACCATTGCCACGAACATTAGAAAGCTGTAACATTCCTTTATGAAACTCACTAAATTTTTCTTTATATCTGTTATGAAATCCACCTTCAGTTCTTAACTTTAAAAAATATTGTCCTTCTGGAATTCTTGTTTCTCCATATACTTTCACAGTTTGTTTTTGATCTTCTAAAGTATAACATAAAAATTCTTTATAATTATTATCATTCACTAGAAACATAACGCCTAGTGTTGATTCTTTGCTGCTACTGTATCTATATACTTCTACTCGCATTATGAAGTTTGTTCAACTTGGTTTTGAAAACTTAATATTGCTCTATATAAAGTATAGGTATCTGTATCTTCAGTAAGATAACTAATTCCATTGCTTTGTGCTGCATACACATTAAAGTTGTCAGAGGATAAATTAAAGAAAGATGTTTTACTAATTAACAATTGACTGATTTCATTCATTGCTAAATTGCAATTTAATTGACCACCAGTATTGGTATCAAAAGCTGTAACCACTTCAACTCTAGTGGTTACAAGTTGAACATATTTTTGTTGATTATCTTCAATAGTGTTTGCATCTAAACTATAAATATAAATGTAAGGATAAACAACATTGCTAGGCACTACATTATAAACTGGGTACAATGTGCCACTAATTGTGATGTTATTATTTAAAGCATCAAAAACTTTTTTTCTTATAAGGTATGATGGGTCTTTCATAATTTCTTTATATATACACTTTTCTTTAAATTAGCAGTATCAACTGGCACATCTACTGTAGAAATATTAATTATATCTAACCCAACTGCTTTAATTTTTAAAGCCATCTTTTCTCTTTCAGTTCCTTTTAATAATTTTGTTCCTAATTCTTTTAATCTTGATTTTAATGTTGATTCTACTTCATTAATTGCAGGTTCAAAATATGGTTGAGCCTTCATATATTTTGTTCCATATTCTACAAAAGCAGCATAGTTTGCATTATAACCCACCTCAACACCATCTGCACTAGAAGCAAACAATGCCATTTTATTTATTTTTTGATTAAATTTTATTAAATTCTTTTCTCTTATTTTAATTTTTATTTTATCTTTTTTAGCCATATCTATTGTTGTTTATCTGCTAGTATTTTATATGTATATAAATCAAGTTCATATATGTCGTTTATTCTATATCTAATTGAATCGTTAGTAAGGAATAATAAATCACCTCTTTGTATGTTTGTTGTTACAGTATTTTTTCTCATTGTGATTTCAATACCTGTTTGTAAAATTCTTTTACCATCTCTAAAGATCATTTTACCATCTAAGTATTTTCTATCACCCCAATACGTGCCTATAGTTGATAGGCTTGATGTGAAACCACCATAGCCATCAGCACTATTTGTGTTTCTTTTTACTGTTATTCTGTATCGTAATTTTCCTGCTGCTATCATACTTCATTAAAATAAACATAAGGGTCTAACATACTTTGTACATTTGTTGGAATACTTGCTACAATAGTACCAGTAACAAAATCACTTCTATTATCATAATACGTTGTTGCTAATTGTTTAATTGCAATTTTTAAATCATCATTAGAAAGACCAGTAGTAGTATAAACAATTTTTATATTTTTGTTATATGATGAAGCAACTTCTAAATATTTATCTTCTAAGCCATAAGAATCATAGGTTATTGATGTTAGTGTACCATCACTTGCCTGTGTTTGTACAGATGTTATCGCAGTTATTGGTGCAAATGGCAAAACTATTTTAGCTTTTTTTCTATATAAATCACCGTATTCACCAGAAGGTTTTAGGTTGCTTATAAACAAACTTCTAGTTTTAGCTACAATATCTCTATTGATAAATGCTTCACATTTCTTTCTTGCAGCCTTAATCATTTCAGCTATAACTGTATCATCATCAGAAGTTTCAATCCTTGCATAAGATTTTAATTCTGATGTTGGTACAATCTCACTACCAGTAACCGAATCAATTTGTACACTAATCATTATTTTGTTTCTTTATTGTCTTTGTTTTGTTTAGTTTCTTTTACTGCTTTTTCTTCTTTCTTCTTAGCCTTCTTTTCTTCAATAGGCTCACCCCATCCATTAGCAATAAATTTAGGCACGTTTAATTCTGGTATATCAATTATATCCCCAGACTTATACACCTTGCCATCTCTTTCTATTTCTGTATTTAATTTTATTTTCATAATTGTAAAATTTAATTTAATGTAAATATAAAAAAAAAGAGCAACTAATGTAGTTGCCCTTTTAATCACTTATGCCTAAAAACTATTATGCAGTTTCTAAAGCAGTTTTTGCAGTTGCGAATGAACCTCTACTATAAGCATTAGGTAAATAAACTGAATGTGCAATTCTTGCAATTCCTCTTACTGACACTAAATACTTTGAGAAGTTATCGTCATTCTCATATCCAAAATCAACTCTTAATCCTTCTCTTTGCCATACTTGACTTCCTTGTGAGAAATCACCTACGATAAAGTTACCTGCTGATAATTTATTGTTCATATAAACTGGTACACCATTGATTCTAAAGAATCCATCAGCAGAGATAAGAGAATTTCCTCTCAAATACTCATTAGTTGTATCCTTTAGTAATGCAATCTTATGGAAATCAGTTGGGTTTAAAACGATTCCATTAGCAGCAAAATTAGCAACAGCCAATTGATTCATAGCAACATAAAGAACATCAAGTTCTTGTGCTGATTCAATTGCATTTGCAAAACCTCCTGCTGCAAAAACAGTACCCCCATTTAATAATCCTAATAAGTTTGGTGAAGTTCCAGAGCCTCCAATTAACTGGTCATCAATAACAGTATTGATTTTACCTGGAAGTCTTTGTGACAAGTACGAAGAAAGACCTGGCGTATCGTCAAGCATCTCTTGTGAGATTGTCATAATAGCAGTTGTTTTTTGTACAACTGCATCTTCAGCAGTTAATTCAAATTCTGAATCAGTTGGTGCTGCACCTTCAGCAGTATTAGCTGCATTATTAGTGTATGCTGATTCTTTTACAAATCTAATTACATTAGAATCAGTATTACCAACTGGGATAATTCCCATCATATTAGTTATATTACTTGGGTCACGTTTAATACCATCTACCCTCATAACTCCAGTAGCATCTCTTGCAGAGTTTGCACCAGAAAAATCAGATGAAATAAGAACATCAGCTTTTATTTCTAAAGAAGCATTTGCTCTTGAACCATCTTTCATTGCTTTAAATGATTCACTTTTATTAAGTGCATCAGAAAAAGCCTCATTTTTAGTTCTATAGACTGGCTCTGAAGTTGGCTTTTTATTTTCAACTTCAATGCTATCCAATCTATCAACTACGTTTTTGTGTTTGTCTAGTAAATCCTTGATTTCATTAGACTTAAAACTATCAACTTCGTGCTTCAAATTGTCCTTAACTTGTTGAGCAGATTGCTCTAGTTTAGAATCAATCTTTTCACATAAAGCATCTAATTCTTGTTTTGTTTTGTTTTCTTCCATTATTAAAAAAAAATTTAAAACTTGTTTAACATATATTTATAAATTGAATCAGTCTTTGTTTTTTCTTTGTTAGATTCAGAGTGTGTTTTACCACGAGTCTTTTCTTCAGATTGGTGTGTATTACCACGAGCAATCAAAGATTTTAACAATTCCAATTCATATTCAACAGAAAAACCTAGTTCATCAGTAACGCCTTCAGCGTTCTTAATAAACTTAATTAAACTGTTAAATCTCTTTGTGATGAACTCACTATCTTTTTTACTTGCTTTAACTTCTAAGATTTTAGCTTGGTCATTTGCAGCTAATGTTACAGCACTTATTTCATAAAGTTTTACTTCTTTAATGGTTCTTACACCATCATCATTATAATCTTTTTTGATTGGCATTATGCCTACAGAGTTTTCATCTATCACACCATACTTCATTAATTCTAAAACTTCTTTTCCAAAAGTAGTTTTAGGAATTTCTGCAACAAATTTTAAACCCTTTTCATCTTCATACAATTCTTTCATCTTTCCAATAGGTTTATCAATCTGATGGTTGTAAATATATTTTACTCTTTTGCCATTATTTTTGATTGTTCTTTTATATGCACCCTTTACAATTATATCATTATCAGAATCTAAATTTCCAAATATACTACCATACCCAGAAACAATTCCTAAATTATCATCTACATCTTTTAGTTCACCTTGTTTAAAAATTATACCATTCATAACATTTTATTTTTTTTCAAAATTAATATAAATTTTTGATTAATGTTTTTTAGTCTATTTTAACAAATGGTATTGACACGCATTTGCAGTTTACAACTTCTCTTGCTTGTGCGCCTAAGCCAGTATCACCTGGAAACATTAACAAAGATCCACCTACTTGATAAGCATCTTTAACTGGTATTGGTTCGTTCTGGTATCTACTTGAAGCTGATGCGTGTGTATCTCTAATGTTACGACCACCTGCAATCCAGTTTTTTACAAGATTATCTTCACCAAATAAATCACTAGCTGCATCAGATATAGCAAAGTTAGCAGCACCAGTTGTTTCTGTTTGTACTATTCTACGTGCCATCCACCTTGATTTAAACTTTAATTCTTTCATTAAGATTGTAGTCTTTCGTTCTAAACCTAATCCCATAAAATCTTCATCTGCAATAAGTTTTGTAATTACCTTTCTTAATGTATCAATGGCTACACCATTAACTGCTGTAACTTCTTTTACTAGTGCAAGATAACCTTCTCTATTATCTGCATATCTATCCATACCTTCTATGATAGTTGATTCAAGATTTGTTTGTTCACTTGGTGATAAATTTGACATAGCTTCAGCCCTATCAAGTAATCTATCGCCCTCATATTCTGTTATTTGTTTTTCTACAAATAACTTAAATTTGTTTCTATACCATAAACTAAACCGTAATCCAGTCTGTCTATACATTTGTTTATACATTTCTTTTACTTCTTTTTCTGTAAACAATGTATTGTAGTTTGGGTTACTTGGGCTTGGGTTTTCTTTAAACATTTCAATTGCCTTTTCATAACCTTTAATATAGAATTGATAAGCAATAGGATAGTTTTTTTTCATTGCTAACCTTACTTGTTTTTCAAATTCTTTAGCAACTTTTCTTTTTTGTTGTTTGTTTAATACAGTTTTTTTTGTAGATAAAGAAACACAAACAGCATACCTTTGCCTTCTATCTGGATATTCAGATAGCATTGTGTCATCTATAATACATCTTTGAATAAATTGATTATTGCTTTCTGTTGGTTTTGGATTTGGTA
>VTLG01005273.1_pt1 | contig 28492 bp, 44 predicted proteins | sample 4694571 | NCBI WGS metagenome assembly VTLG01 (sample SAMN12604809, study PRJNA352737) | marine metagenome | biome: ENVO:00000447; feature: ENVO:00000209|ENVO:00000569|ENVO:01000036; material: ENVO:00002151; isolation source: viral sequences binned using virsorter ...
GCAATTAAGGCAGTCAATCAGTTAAGAATGATTGAAGACTCTCTTGTTATCTACAGATTATCAAGAGCACCAGAAAGAAGAATTTTCTATATTGATGTAGGTAATCTTCCGAAGAATAAAGCGGAACAGTACTTACGTGAAGTAATGGGTCGTTACAGAAACAAACTTGTATACGATGCACAAACAGGAGAAATTAAAGATGACAAGAAGTTCATGTCGATGCTCGAAGACTTCTGGCTCCCAAGACGTGAAGGTGGACGAGGTACTGAAATCACTACGCTCCCAGGTGGACAAAATCTTGGAGAACTTGAAGACGTAAAGTATTTCCAAAAGAAATTATACAAAGCATTAAATGTTCCTGGCTCAAGATTAGAGACAGAGACTACCTTTAACATAGGTCGTGCTGCTGAGATTACGAGGGATGAAGTTAAGTTCCAAAAGTTTGTCGCACGTTTACGTAAGAGATTCTCCGAACTGTTTATTGATCTTTTAAAAACTCAGTTAATCTTAAAGGGTATTGTTACTCTTGAAGATTGGGAAGAGATGAAGGAGCATATTCAGTTTGATTATATTGCTGACAACTACTTTACTGAACTCAAGGAGATTGAGATCCGTAATGAGAGGATGAATGAAGTTAATCAGATGGATCCTTATGTTGGTAAATACTTCTCTATTGATCATATCCGTCGTCATGTTCTAAAACAAACTGATGTAGAGATTAAAGAAATCGATAAACAGATTGAAAAGGAAATGGAAGAAGGGTTGATATTGGATCCTGCGGAAGCTGCTATGGCTGAAATGGGTGGTGATCCAATGGGTGGGGGTGATCCTGCTGCAAATGGAGCACCTGCCCCTGCTGCAGAAGGGGTTGTTTCTCCCGCAGATCAACGGAGAGGAGAATTTTGATAAATAAATATTAAAGTGGGAATTATTATGCCTAGTGAAATCGCGAATAAAATTATAGATCATATTTTTGCTGATGAAAAAGCGAAAGCAATTGATGCTACTAATGATGCATTAAGTGCATCTACATATGATGCAATTCAGCAACAAAAAACTGAGTTCGCTAAACAGTGGGGGTTCAATCCAGATGAAACTGGACAAGCTGCTGCTGATGAAATTACTGATACGATGCCTGATGGTAGTGAAAAACCTGAATTGGCACCTACTGCTGGTGATATTGCTCAACAAGCACAAGAACCAGAAGTTGAACCCACGGAAGACCAACCTTTAGAGGAACCAAAAGATGAGACTGATAGCTGAAGAAATAGAATCAGTAAAATTTCTTACTGAAGATAACGAAGGCAAAAAGAATTACTACATCGAAGGTGTTTTTCTACAAGCTGAAATAGAGAATAAGAATGGACGTAAATATCCATTTGCAACTCTTCAGAGAGAGGTTGCTAAATATGATGAGTCTAGTATACGTAAAGGTCGTGCTTTAGGTGAACTAGGACACCCTGATGGACCTTCCATTAACTTGGATCGTGTCTCTCATAAAATTGAATCTTTGAAAGAAGATGGAAATAATTTTGTAGGACGTGCCAAATTACTTGACACACCTATGGGAAATATTGCTAAATCTCTTCTTGATGAAGGTGTAAGTCTAGGAGTTTCTTCTAGAGGAATGGGTTCTTTGAAAAAGGAATCTAATTGCAACATCGTTCAAGATGATTTTATGTTAGCAACTGCTGCTGATATCGTAGCAGATCCTTCTGCCCCAGACGCTTTTGTGGATGGAATTATGGAAGGAAAGGAGTGGGTTTGGGATAATGGTATCTTAAAAGAGTCTGCAATAGCGGAAATCAAGCAAGAAATCGACCAAGCAACACTAATAAACATGCAAGAACGTAAGGTATCCGCGTTTGAGAAGTTTTTGCAGAGTTTGTAATTTATAAATAAACATAGATAACGCCAAAGTATAACGGAGTTTAATAAAATGGCTGAGACCCAAGCACCCGAGCTAGATAACATGGAAGAAGTGAGTGAAGGTTCCAACGCTGTAACCAAGAACGCAAAACCTGGAGAAAAAATCGACACCTCTAAAGGTGGTGGTAAGAAGGTTATTAATGTAACCACTGATTCTCTTGAAGGAGCTGCTGGCACTAAGAATGCTGGAGCATCTGCTGCTGGTTCGGTTAGCGTAGAAGGATCTAAGTCACTTAACACTAAACCTTCCGACGCATCTTCTAAACAGGAGGAAGTAGAGAATGACACAGAAGAAGTCATCCAAGAAGAGACCCCTGAAACCAAGTACGACTTTACTGAAGATGTTAACGCTCTTGTCGCTGGTGAAGAGCTCACAGAGGAATTTAGACTGAAAGCAGCAACAATATTTGAAGCTGCTGTAACAGCTAAAGTTAACGACGAAGCAAAGGCGTTACAAGAGTCATATGAATCTGCTCTGACTGAAGAAGTCGAAAAGATTAAAACAGAATTGGCTGAAAAAGTAGATGACTATCTATCTTATGCTGCTGAATCATGGATGAATGAAAATTCATTAGCGGTTGAGCACGGTATTAAGACTGAGATGGCTGAGTCATTCTTTGACGGTCTTAAAAAGCTTTTCGTGGAACAGAACTTTACTGTACCCGAAGAAAAATTCAACCTACTTGACGGTATGGCTGAAGAGTTAAATGATATGGAAGCTAAACTCAACGAGCAAATCGACGCTAACGTCTCTCTAAACAAGAGGATTGGCGAATTTACAAGAATGGAGATCGTGAACGAATGTGCTACTGGACTTGCTGAATCTCAAAAGGAGAAGCTAGTTTCATTAGCTGAGGGTGTTGAGTTTGAAACTGAAGAAGATTTTCAGAAGAAAGTCGAAACTATCAAGGAATCATACTTCACTAGGAAGGCTGAAGCCGCTTCTAAAGCAGCTGACCCCACCGAAGAAGCAGCAGAACCCCTGATAGAGAACACCGCGAGTGGATCTATGGGTAAATACGTAGATGCAATCTCTCGTTGGTCCAAATAATTAATAAACTTACTACTTACTAGGAGACAAATGTCACTTAAATCACTCCAAGAAAAGTGGGCACCCGTTCTAAATCACGATGCTCTTCCAGACATCGAAGATGCTTATAAGAAAGGCGTAGTCGCACAGCTTCTTGAGAACCAAGAAAAAGCACAAGTCGAAGAAGGACAAATCCTTAACGAGACTCTACAAACAACAGGTTACACTACTGCTGATACAGCAACTGGTGCTACTGCTGGTTTCGACCCTGTATTGATCAGTCTTATTAGACGTTCAATGCCACAACTAATTGCGTATGATATCGCTGGTGTTCAGCCGATGACAGGTCCTACAGGACTTATCTTCGCGATGAGAACATTCTACGGTACTGAGCGTAGACCTGCTAACGGTAACTTCCGTGAAGCATTATTCAACGAGCCTAACGCTGGTTTCTCTGGTGGAGCTGGTGAAGATCTTGCTGAGTATGATCCTACTGCTTCAGGTTCTGCAGTCAACGACGCTGAAGGCAACAACCCATCACTCTTAAATGACAGCCCTGCTGGAACTTATGAGCAGACAGGTGATGCCACAGGCATGACAACAGCTACTGTTGAAGGATTAAACGATGCTACGGATACTAATGAGTTCCGTGAGATGGGTTTCTCCATCGAGAAAGTAACTGTCACAGCACGAGCACGTGCGTTAAAGGCAGAGTACTCAATCGAGATGGCTCAAGACCTCAAGGCTATTCATGGATTGGATGCAGAGCAAGAACTTGCTAACATTCTTTCTACTGAGATCCTTGCTGAAATCAACAGAGAAGTTGTACGTACAATCTACGTTAACGCTGTTGCTGGTGCTCAGAACAATACTGCTGCTGGTGGTATCTTCGACCTTGACGTTGACAGTAATGGTCGTTGGTCTGTTGAGAAGTTCAAAGGACTTCTGTTCCAGATCGAAAGAGATGCTAACGCTATCGGTCAGCAAACTCGTCGCGGGAAGGGCAACATTTTGATCTGCTCTGCAGACGTTGCTTCTGCTCTAGGTATGGCTGGCGTTCTTGATTACGCTCCTGCTCTTAATGGTAACAACGGTTTGACTGGTGTAGATGATACATCTTCAACTCTTGTTGGTACTCTTAACGGACGCATCAAGGTTTACGTTGACCCTTATTCTGCTAACGTTGCTGATAAGCACTTCTACGTTGCTGGATACAAAGGTACTTCACCTTATGACGCTGGACTGTTCTATTGCCCATATGTACCTCTACAGCAGGTCAGAGCAATTAACCCTAACACCTTCCAACCAAAAATTGGCTTCAAGACTCGTTACGGTATGGTTTCAAACCCATTCTCAGGTGGTCTTACCCAAGGTTCTGGTGCTCTTACAGCGAATGCTAACAAGTACTACAGACGTGTACAAGTTGCAAACCTCATGTAATCCATCGGATACATATTTCAAAAGAGACCCTCATGGGTCTCTTTTTTTATGCTATATAATATACTAATAATATCGTCATGAATAAATGGATCGTTATAAGTTTAGGTAGTCTAGTAGGTATATCACATATTGGTATGATTGGTATGCTTGCTACTAGGAGTAATCTTCCTACACTAAATTTACCTGTAGGGGAATATACCACCTACGCATTAGAAGCAAGTAAAGAAGGATATCGTATACACTATAAAGCAAACGATCCTAAGGTGATGCATGTGGAACGGCATATTAAGCGTAAAGCAGGCTTTCTTGGGTTGGGTAACAACGTCACTAAGACGACAGAACAGTACACGATGGATGGGTCTCAACACTTATCAAGTAGCGAAAGCAAGGGGGATTCCCTTGACCCAAAGTCTGTCGCGTGCATCGAGGCAGTCGGTGGTGGAAAACAAACAGGAAGGATTGTCGGGGGTAGCGTTGGTGCTGCTGCTGGTTCTGGTCTCGCCTCTGTACCTTTCGTTGGTTGGGTACTTGCTGGTGCTGCTACGATGATTGGTATGGAACAAGGTGCAGATATAGGTGGCAATATGTCCAGAGATCTTAATGAAAATTGTGAAGAAGAAATTAAATGAGTAAATATTAGTGGATTATGATGAAATTAAATCCTGGTTTCAACTAGAACTCGAAAACGAAAATCTTGAATCTATGCTAACAGTATACCAAGACCACATAGAAGTTTTAGAAGAAGAAAACGACCAGTTAAAGAAGCAAGTTCTTTTCCTGGAACAACAACTTGAATACAAAACATTAGGATTACCTGTAGAGGAAGAAGATAAATAACACGTAATCCTTTAATTACATAATGAATACTTTAATTTTGATAATGTCTTTTGCAAACTTTGTTTTCTACCCTCTGGTGGTGGGAAGTATTGTTGCGGTTATAATTGAACAAATCTTCAGAGCTAGAGGTAATGAAGATAATCCAGAAGATGTAAAAAAAGTAGTTATCTCTATGGGTATACGAAAGTATCTTTTGAGACAGGCATGGATTTTTAATCTTATCTGGTTCTTTGGTTATTTTATTCTTATGTTTACTATTGGAAGACAGCAACCTCAGGCTATGCCTGACCTTATTTGGCAAGGATAATTATGATCCAATTTAAAGAACAAGAGATTGACCGTCTAATATGGGCATGTCAATATCGTAAAGAGCATGTAGATTTTAATAAAACAGGTGCTCAGTATTGGTATGATACTTACCATAAACTCCAACATAAACTGGAAACATATAGAGAAGAATTGGATTGTGATGATTGTAAGTATGTTCAATGTGACGTACATGCCTGATCATACATTCACATTTACTGAAGAAGAACTACTGTGTTTACAGGTGTGCTTACAAAATGCACCATGTCCATATGACATAGGTAAGAAGAAACTAGTATCTGAACTTGAGGATAAGATAGGTAAACCACCTAAAGTAGAGGTCGAACCATTAAGGTTGCCTAAGTACGATCTAACAAAGTATGGAATAACCGATTAGTTATGAATTATAAAGAAGCAGGTGTAGATATTGAAGCAGGTAATGCTTTTGTAGAAAGACTAATGAAAAAGGCACCTGCTATTGGTGGCTTTGGTGGTATGTTCAGGGTACCTGATGGATATGAGAAACCTGTATTGGTTTCTGGTGCTGATGGTGTAGGAACTAAAATTAATATATGCTGTATTGCTAGGGATTATACAACCATAGGTATAGACCTAGTTGCTATGTGTGTTAATGATGTAATCTGTTGTGGTGCCAAACCATTATATTTTTTAGATTATATTTCTCTTAATACAATTAATCCTGTTGTAGATGATATTATGACAGGTATTATTAAAGGATGTGAGATAGCAAATATAGAACTTATAGGTGGAGAGACTGCTGAACATCCAAGAGCGACGAGTATTGATCTTGCAGGATTCTGTACTGGTATAGTAGAAGAGAATGAAATTATAGATGGTAGTTTAATTAAAGAAGGTGATAAGATTATAGGATTTCCTAGTAGTGGATTGCATAGTAATGGGTATAGTTTGATTAATGATATGTTATGGAGACATAAGATTTCTTATGGGAATAGTTATTTTGATAAAGGTACTCCAGAACTTCTTACACCAACTACAATCTATTCTCCTTTGATTCAAAAGTTGATGGATGAAATTCCTATTGTTGGTATGGCACATATAACAGGTGGTGGAATACCAGGTAATATATCACGTTGTATTCCAAAAGGATTAAAGGCAAATGTTAATTATGATTCTTGGCCTTTACCAGAATTGTTTAGTAAGATTCAACTTGCAGGTGAGATTCCTCCAGAAGATATGAAGACCACTTTTAATTGTGGCATAGGCTTTTGCATAATAGTACCACCTGATGTTACAATAGATAGTAGTATAGAATCCTGGGAGATCGGAAATGTCCAAGCAATCGATTAGATTTCGTATACGGCAAGACGGTAAAGTTGAAGAAAGAGTAGAAGGTATCGTAGGAGATGCTTGCGAATCTTTAACTAAAGATCTCGAAAAGAAACTAGGAGATCTTGAAACACGTATACATACTTCAGATTATTACTTAAAGGCACCTAATAAAAATGTCACACTTCAGCACAATCAAGACCAAGCTTAAGGATCGTAAGGCATTACTTCATGCGTTGATGCTTTTAGGTCATGGTGTGGATGTTGATCACACCTTAAAAAATCCTACAGGACATGATCATGAAGAAGTTTATGTGAATATTTCTGCTAGTAAGAATATTGGATTCCGTTGGAATGAAATTACAAAATCATATGAATTAGTAACTGATCTTCAGACATGGGATGAACCTGTTCCAGTAGAAAGATTTTTAGATAAACTAACTCAAGAGTATGCTTTATGGGTTGTTACTATGGCTGCAGAAGAAAAAGGATATGAAGTAGAAGAACAAAAAGTGAATACCGATGGTTCTGTAGAACTACTGGTTACTCGTTGGACCTAAATACTTAAAAGAGTGCTGCTATAATGGCAAACTGGTTCAACGATCAATTAACTAATAAAAACTTTCTGTCTCCAATTGGATTTCTTTTCATATTGGATAAAGCAAAGAAGACTTCTTTTTTATGTCAGAAAGCAGAGATACCTGCATTAAGTTTAGGTAATGTTGAAATACCTACAAGAGGTATGGTTCCTATTCCCGTAGAAGGAAATGTACGTTACGGTGATTTTGTTATTGAATTTATTGTTGATGAAGATCTACGAAATTATATGGAACTTCATAACTGGATACGTGCTTTAGGTACACCTCAAGATATGCAAGAAAGAAGAGATTGGATTGATAAGTATTCAAAGAGTATGGCATCAAAAGATCCAAGATTTTCTGACGCTACACTACAAGTTTTAAATAATAATAACGTTGCAAATTTTGATGTTGTATTTAAATCTATGTTCCCAACAGATTTAACTACACTGTCATTTGATGTTACACAAACAGATAATAATTTTTTAACAGCATCAGCGACATTCAAATATCTCTTGTACGAAGTAAGGAACAAGAACAGTTCGGTCAGACGTTGACAAAATCGAATACTTGTGCTATTGTACTAGGGTCTATACATATTGTGGTATAGGAGGAAAGTGCATTGTCATTACGTAAAGGGGACAAACCCCGAAATAAAAAATTAATCACCGAATGGGATGATTCCAACTGGAGAGAGGAACAGAAGGCTTACACTACTAGTAAGTATGAACTAGAATTATTGGAGAATGGTCCCAAAAGTCTTGCTCAATCATGGATGATGAATGCTTTGAGACAGAAGTGGATGAAAAGAAATGGATATGGTTATCCAGATCCACCTGATGTTTCATCATCTATGAAAGAATTTTTTGAAAAGACTAAAGATCAAGGTATATAATGAATCTGGAAACACTACAGGATAAATGGAAAGAAGATAGTGTTATTGATCCTGATAAGTATGGTGAGGAATCTGTAAGGATTCCACAACTCCATATGCGTTATATGGAATTTTATAATACATTTTCTTTAATGAAGAAAGATAGAGAGTCTGAAATGAAGGCTCTTGTTAGAGACAAATGGATATATTATAAAGGAAAAGCACCTTCTACAGTATATAAAGAGGTGCCTTTTGATTTAAAACTTACAACCACCGATGAAATTAAAATGTTTATTGGTGCTGATGATGAGATTAGAAAACTTCAGTATAAGATTGATTATATAGAACAAACAATTTTTTTCCTTGATGGTGTTCTACGACAGATAAACAGTCGTAACTATCAAATTAAAAATGCTATCGAGTGGGAGAGATTCCAGAGTGGTATGTAATGCGATACGGATGTCCCTATAAGATTATTGATTTTGATACACGTGCTCTACAAATAATTAAACGTGCTATTAGTAATTCAAATTTAAAATGGGAAGATGGTGATGTTCCTGAAGCAAAAGGAAGGACACCAAGGAAATCAGAAGTTACATGGATTAATGATAATAACTTAAATCAATTGCTATTAGAGGCATGTGATTATGTTAATAGGTCTTGTTGGAATATAAAAATTGAAGGAGTAGAACCTGTTCAGTTTGGTATATACCCTGCAGGTGGATTCTATGATTGGCATGTTGACCAACATAGTAAAAAATATAATAATATAAGAAAAATAAGTATGTCGCTTTTCCTTAATGATGATTATGAAGGAGGCGACTTTGATTTGGAGATATATAAACCAGGTACAGATCCAAGATTCGATACTTTCAAACCGAAACCTGGGTCTGCTATTTTTTTCCAGAGTGATCAGTGGCATAGAGTCCGTTCTGTTACATCTGGTTTGAGAAAATCGTTGGTAGCTTGGTATTATGGACCTCCTTATACGTAAGAAGAATGAAGTCTACTTAAAGGTGGAAGCAGAACCTCATCTTCATAAAGAGGCAGCAGAATTTTTTTCTTTTGAAGTTGAATCTGCAAAGTATATGCAGAGGAAGATTAGATATAAAGGATGGGATGGTAAAGTACATTTATATTCTCCAGCAACAGGAGAAATTTATTGTGGTCTAGTATCGTACTTAACTGATTGGGCTAAGAAAAGAGGATATGAATATGAATTTAAAGAGCATGAAGAATTTGGACACCCAGAAGAACAGAATGAATTAATCACTCCACAATCTGTTGTTGGATTTGTAAAGGCACTTCGTTTACCTGTACAGGTTCGGGACTACCAATACCGAGCAGTATATGAATGCCTGAAATACAACAGGCGACTCCTGCTGTCCCCAACAGCAAGCGGTAAGTCATTAATGATTTATTCATTGGTAAGATATCATGTAAATGCTAATAGAAGAGTGTTGATTGTAGTTCCTACTACATCTTTAGTTGAGCAGATGTATAAGGATTTTGAAAGTTATGGATGGAAAGCAGATGTATTCTGTCATAAAATTTATGCAGGTGTATCAAAAAATACTAATCATTATGTAACTATTTCAACTTGGCAGTCCATCTATAAACAACCTCGTAAATGGTTTGAAAGGTTTGATGTCATCATAGGTGATGAAGCACATTTATTCAAAGCCAAATCTTTGACTACTCTTATGCATAAGTTGCATGGTTGTAAGTATCGCTATGGATTTACTGGTACATTAGATGGTGCAAATGTCAATCAACTAGTGTTAGAAGGTGTATTTGGTAGATGCTCTAAAGTTACCAAAACACATGAACTAATGGAACAAGGTCATGTTGCTAAATTAAAAGTAAAGATACTAGTATTAAAACATCAAGAACAAATTTTTGATGGTTACCAAGATGAAATGGATTATCTTTGTGAGCATGAACAAAGAAATAAATTCATTCGTAATCTTGCTTGTGATCTAAAAGGTAACACATTAGTCCTCTTCAACTATGTAGAGAGGCACGGTCTCCCTCTGTACGAGATGATAAATAGTCATACCGACAAACCAGTACACTTTGTTTATGGTGGGGTGGATGTCGATGATAGAGAACACATAAGAACATTAGTAGAAAATGAAAATGACTCGATTATTGTTGCCAGTTATGGCACTTTCAGTACTGGGATTAACATTAGGAGGTTGCACAACGTCATCTTCGCCAGTCCCTCCAAGTCCAGAATCAGAAATCTCCAGTCCATCGGAAGAGTTCTCAGACTTGGTAGAGACAAGGTAAAAGCAACGCTATATGATATAGCTGACGATATTAGTAGAGACAATGGAAAGAACTATACTCTCCTACATCTCTTTGAGAGATTAAAAATATACAAAGACGAAAATTTTAACTATGAAATCGTAGAAATAAAATTAAAGGATTATGGCAATTAACTACGCAAAACATGAAGAAGAATTTCACGGGATATTTAAACTATCTAATGGTGAAGAGGTTCTTGCGAAAGCTGTACTAACTGAAGACAATGGCGAAACACTAGTTTTTATGCAAGATCCTATTATGATTCAAGTTATTGAAAAGGTAGTTGGTGAAGGGAAAATGATGCGTGGTATGGGATTCCATAAATGGATGCAATTATCTGATGAGGAATTCTTTATTATTCGTGAGAAAGATATTATTACTGTTGCGTCTATGAGTAAAGAAGTAGTATTAATGTATGAAACTTTTCTGTCACAAGATGCAGAGGGTGCTGAACAAAAAATTCAACGCCAGCAGCGTCGGAAAACAAAAATTCAAGAAGCGACTGGATATCTAGGAAAAGTAGAAGAGGCCAGAGCATTATTTGAAAAATTATTTAATACATAATATATCCCTGAACCCTTGACATGGTTAGTCTACATACAATTGACAAAGTTGTCAAGCCCTGATAAAATATAAGTAACCGAAAGGGGGATATTTAATGAAAAAAGTTGCTCCGAAAAAGAAACAGCATTACGTTAATAACGCTGATTTTCTAGCTGCTATTGTAAAGTATAAAGAGAAAGTCAAAATTGCTGAAGAGCAAGGACTCCCGAAACCTCGTGTCAATAATTATATTGGTGGATGTTTTTTAAAAATAGCAACACACTTATCTTATAGACCAAACTTTATCAACTACATGTATAAAGATGATATGGTCTGTGATGGAATTGAAAATTGTATACAGTACATAGATAACTTTGATCCAGCAAAGAGTAAGAATCCATTTGCATATTTTACTCAAATAGTGTATTATGCATTCCTACGTCGTATTGCTAAAGAGAAACGTCAAATGGATATCAAGGATAAGATCCTAGAAAAATCTGGATATGATCATGTATTTTCTACTGATGGTCATGATGGTGACTATGTAGGAATTAAAAATCGTGTTGAGATGAATTCCAAACGATGAAGGTATTATTGATTACTGATCAACACTTTGGTGTTCGCAACGACAACAAACATTTTATTGAGAAGTATAGAAAATTTTATTCAAAGATTGTTATACCATTTTTAAAAGCATCTGGTATTAAAACTATTCTATGTCTTGGTGATACTTTTGACAGACGTAAGTATGTTAATTTTATGTCTCTTGATGCTGCAAGAGAAATGTGGTTTGATCCAATAGATGAATTAGGATGTCATATGACTACCTTGATTGGTAATCATGATATCTATTATAAAAATACATTAAGGATTAATGCAATTAAAGAATTATTGGGAGAGTACGACAACATCGATATCATTGATGAACCTACTACCCGTAATTTTGGTGGTACTGATCTTTTACTTCTTCCTTGGATATGTGATGAGAACAGCGACAGAACCTTACGAAGCATCACAGAGAGTACTGCACCTGTCTGTATGGGCCATCTTGAGCTTAATGGCTTTGAGGCTCATCCTGGTCATGTAATGGATCGTGGTATGGATCCATCCATATTTAAAAAGTTTAAAAAAGTATTTACAGGACACTACCATTCCAAATCAAATAAGGGTAACATATATTATCTTGGTAATCCTTATCAGTTATATTGGAATGATTATGGATCTAGAAGAGGTTTCCATGTATTTGATACAGAAACTTTGAAGACAACATTTTATAGAAATCCCTTTGACACTTTCCATAAATTGTACTATAATAATGGTGTTGCTATTCCCGATGAAAAGGAACTTAATGGATCCTATGTCAAGCTCATAGTAGAAGACAAAGGTGATTATGTAAAGTTTGATTATGCAGTTACACAACTTCAAAGTTTAGGTGTAGCAGATCTTAAGATTATTGAAAATCTTAGTGTTGAATTAGAAGATGGTGAATCAGTTATAGAGACTGAAGATACTATGACTCTGTTAGATAACTACATAGATGAGATAGATCTTAAGGTAAGCAAGAGCAGTGTTAAAGGTATTATGCGATCTTTATACATGGAAGCATCGGAGTTATGATGTTTATTCTTACTGAAAAACGCACTGGTGGTGTTTATGCTGTAAAGAATAAACAGGATATAAAAACTGTTCATATGTTTGAACAGGTAGATGATGCTGAAAGATATAGAGATCTTTTAATTGCTGAAGACTCTCCAGCATTAGAACTATTGGAAATTGATGTTGAATCTGTTGCTATCAATTGTGACAAATTTGGATATTCATATTCCATTGTACAAAAAGGCGATTTGGTTATTCCTCCTAAAAAATAATGATTGTATTTGAGAGTATTCGTTGGAAGAATTTTCTTTCGACTGGTGACCAGTGGACTGAAATACAATTAGATGATTCTTCTGCAACATTGATTGTAGGATCTAATGGTGCTGGTAAAAGTACTATGTTGGATGCTTTATGCTTTGCTTTATTTAATAAACCATTTCGTAAAATTAATAGAGGACAACTTGTCAATAGTATAAATGAAAAAGGACTTAAAGTCGAAGTCTGTTTTAACATAGGAAAGGATGATTATCGTGTATTCAGAGGAATTAAACCAAATACATTTGAGGTTTACAAAAATAACAAAATGGTTGACCAAGATGCTGCCGTTAAAGATACGCAGAAATACTTGGAGCAATCAGTCCTCAAACTTAATTTCAAGAGTTTCACACAGGTCGTCATTCTTGGTTCATCCACATTTGTACCCTTCATGCAACTTGGAGCAAGTGTCAGGAGAGAAGTTATCGAAGATCTATTGGACATCCAGATCTTCTCAAACATGAATACACTCCTGAAGGAGCGTATTAAAGTAACTAATAATCAGATGAGTGACTGTAAGCATCTTATGAGTATTGCTTTAGAGAGAGTACAGGCACAACAAAAATTAATCGATTCATTAAAAGAAGTTAATGAATCAAGACAGAAGGAAAAAGAAGATAAGTTTAATTACAATCTTAAATTGGTAAATGATAAAGAAAAAGCAAGGCTTAAAAAGAAAATAGAGTTAGAAAAATTAGAAGAAGAAGTTATTGGATTGGATGAATATAAGAAATGCTTACAAGATCTACGTACAGAGCAAGCAGAAACTAAATCAGAATTAAAACGTCTTACAAAAGAAGTAAAATTTTTTGAGTCTAATGATGTATGTCCTACTTGTACACAGGATATTAAGAAGACATTTAAAAAGAATAGAGTATCTACTTTAACTAAAGATGGTATTAAATTAACTAAAGCAACTAAAGAATCTGAAGAAAATATTAAGCAAGTATTAGAAGTTATTGATAAGGTCGAAAGAATTTCTTCACAATTGTATGAACTTCGTACTGATGTATCTACTTCAGAAAGAGAAGTTGTTCGTCTTGAGTTGGAGAATGTAGAATTAAAACAAGAGATACTTGAGTTGCAACAAAAGACTCCTAATATCGATAAAGAAAAAACAAGAATGGAATCTTTATCTCAAGATTATGAAGTGATAAAAACTGATTGTGCAAAAGTATCTGAAACTTCTGATGAGTATCAAGTTGTCTCAAAATTATTAAGAGACTCTGGTATCAAACGACAAATTATTAAAAAGTACGTTCCCATATTTAATAACCTCATTAATAAATATCTGCATAATATGGACACCTTCTTCAACTTTACTCTTGATGAAGAATTTAATGAGGTAATTAAGAGCAGGTTTAGAGACGAATTTACTTATGCTTCTTTCTCTGAAGGTGAGAAACAGAAGATAGATTTAGCACTTCTCTTCACATGGAGAGAGGTTGCACGTATGAAAAATTCTGCAGCAACTAACTTACTTATTCTAGATGAAGTATTTGATTCATCCCTTGATTCTTCTGCTACTGCTGAACTTCTTAATATTTTACGTGGACTTGGAAAGGGAAATAACCTCTTTGTCATTTCTCATAAAGGTGATATCTTAATAGAGAAATTTCCAAAGGTTATGAGATTTGAAAAAATTAATGATTTTTCTAAACTATTAACTGATGAATAAAGTATGGAGGATATGGAAGTATGCTTTGGGAAGCTTCGAGGATACTAAAACTGCAAGGTATGATAATGCGGTATGCATTACTAGGAGTATTATCCTTCTCACTTATCTTATTACTAACTGTTTTATTACTGCTGGTGTGATCAGACACTGGGACAGTTCAAAAACTGTCCCTACGGTTACCCCATCTGTTGAAGAGGTGCTATAATAAGTACATAACAGGAGGATTATGAACGTTAACACCGAAGTTAAAGGAACCCTTGCTAAACTATTGGCAACTGAAAATCTTACAGTAGAACATCGTAAAGTAAGTACTGCTTCGTTTGATGTTAATAATCGTGTATTGATCTTACCAATCTGGAAAAATGCTTCTAGTATAGTATATGATTTGTTGGTAGGACATGAGGTAGGACATGCTTTATATACTCCTAACATTCCAGTAGATGCTCCTAAAGCATTTGTGAATGTTATAGAGGATGTACGTATTGAACGTATGATGAAACAGACCTATCCTGGTCTTAAGAAATCATTCTTTGAAGGTTATAGAGAATTATGGCATCAAGATTTCTTTGGTGTTGCTGATGAAGATATTCAAGAACTTGCTTTTATAGATCGTATCAACTTATATTTTAAAGGTAATACTGAAATAGAATTCACTGATGAAGAACAGGTATATGTTAATCGTGCTGCAAAGACTAGAAATTTCCAAGATGTAATTGATCTTGCTAATGATCTATATGCATATGCACAATCAAAAGAAGATCAAAAAGAAACACAGAAACAAGAAGATATTGATTGGGATGGACCTGTTGATAGTGATGAGCAAGAAAAGGTAACTCCAGATGAGAGTGAGGGAAGTGATGAAGTTAAAAAGGAAGATTATGAATATGATGAAGGTGGTCAAGGAGGCAGTCAAGAAAAAGATCCAGCAGATTTGAATACTCCAAGTTATTCTGGTGGAACTACTGGTGGAGATCATGTAGATGAAACTGAATCTGTAACTGAACAAGCATTAAGACAAGCAATTGAAACTCTAGTTGATGAGGATGCACAAGAGTGGGTTTATCTCGATCTTCCTAAAGTAAATCTAGATAAAGTTATTACTGATCATAAGCAAATTCAAGAAGATCTTATCTATCATTTTGAAGGTCAGGCATATGAAGATAAAAGAACTCATGATTATTATCAAGGTAATCTATATGAGATCTATCAAGATTATCAAGAGTATAAAAAAGATGCACAGAAATCTGTTAACTATCTTGTAAAGCAATTCGAGATGAAGAAATCTGCTGATCAGTATAAGAGAGCAGCAGTATCTAAAACTGGTGTTATCAATACTAATGCACTTCACAAGTATAAGATCAGTGATGATATTTTTAAGAGAATAACTACTGTTCCTGATGGTAAGAATCATGGATTAATTATGTTCCTTGATTGGTCTGGTTCTATGCAACATAATTTGTTAGATACTCTTAAGCAGACTTATAACCTAGTATGGTTCTGTAGGAAAGCAGGTATTCCATTCAGAGTATATGCATTCCAGAATGGTTGGAGTAATAATAGAACTCATCCAGCAGTAACACCAAAGAAGAATACTTTAACTTTCTGCGAAGATTTTAAATTACTTGAATTCTTTTCATCAAGACAGAATGCCAAGTCTTTAGAACTCTCTATGAAACTTGCTTATACTCAAGCAACTTCTATGATACAGCATGGTGTCTCTTACTGTCAGAAGTATACTTTAGGTGGCACTCCTCTTGGTGAAGCAATCATGTGTGCAAGACAACTTGTTGCTAGGTTAAAGAAAGTAGAGAATGTTACTAAAGTAAATGTAATTTCTCTTACTGATGGTGAAGCAAATCCTTTAACATATACTAAAGAACGTGGTGAAGATTACTATACTCATAAAGAAGTCGATGAAGAATTGAATTTATGGACTGCTAGTATGAACTATAGTAGAAAGAAGTACATTGTACGTGATAATGTAACTGGATATAGTCGTGAGTTTAATCCTAGTCCATATGAAACTACAAAGGAGATTGTTAGTTTCTATAGAGAAATCACTGATTATAATTGGATAGGTATTCGTATTTGTTCCAAGAGTGAATTCAATAGAACCATGAGACACTTATCTTATGATGAATCACAAAAACTTGATCTTCAATGGAAGAGACAAAAGTTTGCTTCAGTTAAAAATCAATTAGGATTTTCTCAATCATTCTATATTCCTGATAGAGGAATTGGTGATGCTACTGATGATCTTGAAGTTAAGCAGAAGGGTGAAGTTGCTACTAAAGCAGAATTAAATCGTGCATTCAAAAAGCACATGGGTTCTAAAATGACCAATAAAACTGTTCTTAACGCATTTATTGAGCAGATAGCTTGACAAGGGTTATTAGTGGCTATATAATTGGAGTGTATCCACTTAAATACAAAAATCTATTTAATATGAGTTATGAGCCAAAAATACAGAGTTATGAGCCAAGTTGAACAACTTCAGGAAAAAGATTATGCTTGGGCATTAATCAAAAAAGATCCAGAACGCTTGTACCAATTGACTTGTAGTCTTGCTGACAAGGTGGGTGGCATGGAAGCCATGGAATCTGTCATTAAAGATGATACAAAAAGCCAAAAGTTCAGAGGCATTAAAGATGTATTCAATGAACAGTGTTGGTCTGGTCCTATAGGTGGTAAAACACATCTTGAATTTCAAACAAAGTTTGAAAAAGGATTCAGTCGTTTCTTGAACAGTGCAAAGAAACGTAAAGGAACAGGTAGATTCTACAATACCTATTCTGGATTCAAACAGATGTTCCAAAAGTGGAAAAGAGAAAACAACAATCGTGTACCTGAAGAAGACTTCAGTGGATTGGAGTCACTCTTTGCTTCAAACGAAATACCAGGTTCTGCATCTTATGTTGAACTTCTTATGGCAAGAGCAAAAGGTGCTTCATTCACACTTCCAGATGGGACTGAAATAAAACTTTCTCTTTAATGTTAGTAGACGATATTGCTAGTATCATTCGTCATTCTGCAGAGTCTTTACCTGATGTAGAGATTTTGCAGAATGATTTTGCTGTTGTGGAACATAATGAAGTCAATATTATTAATGAAATGTGGCAATGTCCAGGTTTACGTAAGGTACATTTAGAAGTTGCAAAGACAAAATACTTGGATGTATTGCACTGTGTATACTTTCCTGATCCTAGATACAATCTTCCTATATTTGGTGCAGATATTATTGCTACTCCAACTGTAGTTACTGCAGCAATTGCTGACATATCTCCTGTTACTGGAGCAGAATATATTTACAATGAAGTAAAAGAAGTTAGTGATAATTTTAATTTTAAAGAACCTAGACCATTACCAGAATGGGCAGATATCTTTTCACCTTATATGAAATTTCAACGCATAAGGGAAGAGATAGAGAAGGCAAATTTTTATTGTTTGGTTATGGAATATTTGATTATATATCGTGAGGCAGTTAAGAAAGCCAAGAAAGGAAGTATGGAAGATACATATAAACGATACCAAGATCAATGTAGATACTCTGAACAACAAAGAAAGAATCCAAAAACATTAGCAGTTCTTTCTAATTGGTTTGATAAAGAATGGGCAGAAGATTATATAAATGATATATTATTTTGTAAACCAAAACCTATGTTAACTTTATGAAAGAAAGTAAATGGTCCGCACAAATTCTATTAAGTTCAAATAGATTAACTAAAGTAGAATTTCTTTGTCAATCTAATTTAAGGGAAGATGCTGAACAAAGATGTAAGTCTCTTTTTGGTGTATCTGATGTTAGACAGTTAAAGAGGGAGTGGACCAATTAAATAACTGTCCATAGAGGCTTTAATTATTAAGCTGCTATGCTATAATTAGTATACAAACAAATAAAGCACACATGACTTTCCTTCGTAAATTCACAGACAAAGATCTGATCACATACTTCACAAAATCTGGTGGAGATATTGATACCGAAGTTGTTAAAGGATTTGCTGAAAAGTTTGACTGCAGAATACAGAGTGTTCAAAGAAGAATGGAAAAGCACCCTCGTATTCAGAAAGTAGGTCGTGGTAAATGGAATTTAACATTGACAGAAAGACTTGAGAAAACTTATGCAGCACCTTCCAGCGAACCAGCAACTGTTAAATATATTCCAGAACGTGATTCAAGCTATGTACCCTTTGGGAACGCACCGTCTCTTAAGAAAATTGTTAATTCTGGACAGTTTTATCCTGTGTTCATTACTGGTCTTTCTGGTAATGGTAAGACATTAGGAGTAGAGCAAACATGTGCTCAACTAGGTAGAGAACTTATACGTGTAAACATTACAATAGAAACAGATGAAGATGATCTCATTGGCGGGTTCCGTCTTGTTAACGGTGATACCGTCTGGCACAACGGACCAGTTATTGAAGCTCTCAACAGAGGGGCTGTACTGCTCCTTGACGAGATCGACCTTGCCTCAAACAAGATTCTCTGTCTCCAATCCATCCTTGAAGGTAAAGGAGTTTTCCTTAAAAAGATTGGAAGATACGTCCAACCAAAAGCAGGATTCACAGTCATCGCCACCGCAAATACTAAAGGTAAAGGTTCAGACGACGGCAGATTTGTTGGAACTAATGTGCTCAACGAAGCCTTTCTCGAAAGATTCCCAGTAACATTTGAACAGGACTATCCATCACCAACAATAGAAACAAAGATATTAGTTAATGTTGGATGCGAATTGACATTTGCTGAAAATCTGGTAAAATGGGCAGGTGTGATAAGAAAAACATTCTTCGATGGAGGAGTGGATGAGGTTATCACAACACGTCGATTAGTTCACATTGTACAGGCATACAGTATCTTTGGTGATAAGTTAACTGCTATTACTAATTGTGTGAATCGTTTCGATGATGACACCAAACAATCATTCCTTGATCTATATACCAAGGTTGATGCAGAAGACACCGAGGAGGAAGATGCCAGTATATAGAGACTATGAAATTCGTATCAATCTAAATGAATTGATCGAAAAGAGAATACCCTGCTGCGATTTATTACATCCTGATCATTGCTTTTCAGCAGATCAGATTTCACAGATAGCACATGATATTAATATGGACTTGGATTTACATCCAGTCTATCATCAGATAGATGAACATATCATGCGTTATGTGAAAGCAGCAGGAATCGATAACACAGAACACTGGGTTGAAAAGAAACTACCTGACTTGGAGGAATGAAATGCTATCCGATTTGGATTCACTAGATGGATTTATTAAGATAGATCCAGATGAAGATTACACAGTAGACCCTATGCAAAAGTATAACGAAAAAGAACTCTTAAAAGAGATCTCCGATTATATCGGAAACACATACAGAGGTCATTATTCTGTCGGTAACGTACAGACTCTTGACCTAATTGATTCAGTTGGTGACGCAGAAGCATTTTGCAGAAGTAATGTGCTAAAATATGCATCACGATACGACAGAAAAGGATCAGCACGTAAGGACATCATAAAGATTATCCATTACGGACTGCTCCTATTACACTTTAACGATAAGCGAGAAACTGCTGATCGTGCAAACGCAGGTAACCCAACTGCATTCACCGTTGATTATGACAAATAATGACTATGTTATCTAAACCTACAATTGAAGTATTAAAGAACTTTTGTTCTATAAACAAATCTCTAGTTATCAATCCTGGTAACAAGTTGAGTACATTAAGCATTAATAAGAATATTCTTGCTTATGCTGATGTTGAAGAATCATTTGATTCTCAAATGTCCATTTATGATCTTGGTGTATTTCTTGGTGGGTTATCATTATTTGAACAACCAACTATTGATACCTCAAAGGATAATTTTGTCACAGTAAGTGATAGGGCAGGTAGATCCAAGACTAGATTTTTCTATGCTGATCCAGATATTATTACACAACCACCTGAAAAGGAGATTGAACTTCCTTCTGTTGATGTTAAGTTCCGTCTTGATGCTGCTACTCTTCAACAACTTCAGAGAGCTGCTAGTGTATACCAGTTACCAGACTTATGTCTTTATGGTGATGGTACTGAAATGACTTTACGTGTAACTGATAAGAAGAATGAAACTTCTAATAGTTATTCTGTTAAGGTTGGTGATACAGAAGATACATTCTGTTATTGTTTCAAGGTCGAGAACTTGAAGTTGCTTCTTGGTGATTATAATGTTACATTAAGTAAGTCGAACGTTGCTTTATTCCAAGGTGAAGGTATCAAATACTTCATTGCTTTAGAACCTAATGTCTAATGATTTTTTATGGGTAGAGAAGTATAGACCTCAAACTATAGAGGACTGTATACTTCCTACAGAGGTGAAGACAACATTTAAAGGATTCCTAGATCAGGGTGAGATTCCAAATCTCCTCCTCTCTGGGACTGCTGGTGTTGGTAAAACTACTATTGCGAAAGCATTATGTAAAGAACTGGAGGCAGATTTTTATGTCATTAATGGGTCTGATGAGGGTAGATTCTTGGACACTGTACGCAATCAGGCAAAGACCTTTGCTGCTACTGTTTCTCTTACATCTCAATCTCGTCATAAAATTCTTATTATTGATGAAGCAGACAATACGACACCCGACGTACAGTTACTCTTACGAGCCTCGATTGAGGAGTTCCAGAAGAACTGCCGTTTCATATTCACGTGTAACTTTAAGAATAAAATCATAGAACCATTACATAGTAGAACAACTGTAATTGATTTCAATGTCCGTGGAAAAACTAAACAAGCTCTGGCAGCACAGTTCTTTGAACGCTGCAGAGACATCCTTACCAGAGAGGAGGTACGGTTCAATGACAAAGTGGTTGCCACAGTCATCCAAAAGTACTTCCCAGACTTCAGAAGAACACTCAATGAACTCCAAAGATATAGTTCAACAGGTGCTATCGATACTGGAATCCTCGCAACGCTAGGTGATGCTAATGTTGATAGTCTTGTAGGACATCTTAAAGCAAAGAGATTTAATGAAGTTAAGAAATGGGTACAGCAGAATATAGATGCTGATCCTGTTTCTATTATGCGTAGACTGTATGACAATTTGTCTGGTACAATGGAAGGTCCAAGTGCTGCAGCAGCAGTTCTTGTTATTGCAGAGTATCAATATAAGTCTGCATTTGTTGTAGATCAGGAGATCAATCTCCTTGCATGTTTAACACAATTAATGGTGGAGTGTGAATTTAAATGAAAGTATCAAAACAAGTAGAAGATAGTATCAAAGATGCTATTGAAAATCTTCGTAATGCATTAGCATTTGCAGCAAGATCTGAAGACCCTTATATTGCAAAACACATTGCAGATAAGATTATGGATCTTGATACACTTATTCAAGTCAATCAATTAATAGATGATTTGGAGAAAGCGAAATGATGTGGTATATTATAGGGTGGACAATAGTTACAATGTGGCTATTATCTAAACTAGGGGTATTCAAAAAATGAGATATGATCTATTTGAATATCCATGTTTCAAATATCAGATTCCTAATTGGGAAATTTCTGTGAAGCAGACGATATTGAATAGAATAAACTTATCTAAATTTGAAAAAGATTCATTAGGTAATTTTGAAACAGATAGAAAGTATAGTGATTACACTCAATACATTCAAGATTTAATACTTCCAGAACTTAATTTATTTTGTCTAGAAGCACAGTTAAGTTGTCACATGACTGATGCTTGGACTGCTAGATACAGTGCTGGTGATTCTCAATCTGTTCACAATCACTGTTCTTATGGTTTTAGTGGTATAATATACATAGAATACGATTCTAGTATTCATAGTCCAACTTGTTTTGTTGCACCTTGGCAAGATCCAAAAACTGACAAAACAATATTAAAATACCCTGATGTAACTGAAGGAAGTATTATTATATTTCCAAGTTATACATTACATTACGTAGAACCGAATAGGTCAGACAAACGTCGAACTATTCTATCATTCGATCTTAAGCCAGATGAATCCCGTCACCAATCAAAACATTATGGAGGAATTGAAAGTGAGTAAAAAAGAAGCAAAGCTTCGTGCCCAAGTTAAATCTAGATTTTATTATCTGTTCTGGGGTGCTGCTACTGTATCAGTATTTGCTGGACAAATATACGTTGGTTCTGGATATCGTCAGATGTCAGAATCTTTTAATAGAATAATTGATGCTGTTGTTGTTGAAGTAGAACGTCCTCGGTTTTATTAATGAAATCTTTAAAAACTCCTTTAAGATATCCTGGTGGGAAGTCTCGTGCTATCACAAAGATGTCACGATTCTTACCAGACATGAGTAAGTATAAAGAATTTAGAGAACCATTTATGGGTGGTGGTAGTGTTGCTTTATACATGACAAAGCAATATCCTCATTTGAAAGTATGGGTAAATGATTTATATAAACCCCTAGTAAATTTTTGGCAACAATTACAACATGAAGGAAATGAAATTACGACCAGGCTCAAAACCTTTAAAGGATCATACTCCACCCCAGATAGAGCACGAGAACTTTTTCTGGAAAGTAAAGAACTGGTTAACGATGACAGAGCCAGTCTCGTTACCCGTGCTGTTAGCTTTTATATTGTTAATAAGTGTTCTTTCTCTGGTCTCACCGAATCGAGCTCCTTCTCCAAACAAGCCTCCGATTCAAACTTCAGTTTACGAGGCATAGAAAAGTTACCAGAGTATTCAAAGTTAATAGAAAATTGGAAGATTACTAATGGTTCTTATGAGGATCTCTTTACTGATCAGACTGATACTTTTGTGTATCTAGATCCTCCTTATGAAATAGGTGATGCTCTGTATGGTAAGAAAGGAGAGATGCATAAGTATTTTGATCATGATAAGTTTGCTAAAGATTGTGATAGACATACTGCTCATCAGATGATATCATATAATTCTTCCCAATTAATAAAGGATCGTTTTAAGGAATGGATCCCAAGTGAATATGATCACACATATACCATGAGGTCTGTAGGTGATTATATGAAGAATCAACAATCACGTAAAGAACTTGTATTGACTAACTATGGCATATGATGATCGTTATCCTCTAAAAGATTATTTGAATACTCTTAATTATAGTAAGGATGATCTTATGGAAGATGATCCTGGTTGGAAGAAAAACTATCCTCCTTATGTTATTAATAAGTGTATGTCACATCATATGGATACACTTATGTTTTCTAATGAGATGAATCGATATCCTAATTTAGACAAGGATATGCAATATTCATTTTATCTAAATACTGTGAGACCTAAAAGGAGATTCTCTCCTTGGGGTAAGAAACAACAGGTGAAAGATCTTAATCTTGTTAAGCAATACTATGGTTATAGTAATGAAAAAGCAAAGCAAGCTTTAAGGATTTTATCTCCACAACAACTAGATTACATTAGAACAAAACTGAATAAGGGGGGTAAAAAATGAATGAACAAGAAGTTCAATGGACAAAAGATGATATGGTGGAAGTCAGTTTAAAAGAACCTGACGACTTCCTTAAAGTTCGTGAAACACTTACTCGTATTGGTGTAGCATCTCGTAAAGAAAAAAAGTTATATCAATCATGTCATATCCTTCATAAGAAAGGACAGTATTACATAGTACATTTCAAGGAACTCTTCGCACTTGATGGTAAACGAGCAAATCTTTCAGAAAATGATGTGCAGAGACGTAATAGAATTATTAAACTACTTTCTGATTGGGGCCTAGTAGAAATAGTTAAAGAAGATAATATTACAGAAGCAGCACCATTAAGTCAGATCAAAGTAATTGCATATAAAGAAAAAGGAGATTGGTCTCTTGAGTCCAAATATAATATTGGTAAGAAAAAACAATCTTCAGATTGATATATAATATAGTTACAAATATCTTTCATGGCAAAAGAGATTCTAGATGATGCAGTTGAAGAACATAAAGAAGAGGAAAAGAAAAAAGGTCTCTTTGGTAAAGTTAAAGCTGCAATTATCCCAGATGCTGAAGAACAAGCAGCAATCATTAGTACAGCTGTTCGCATTACCGTTCTTGCCTGGTCGGGTGGAATATTGACTCTTAATTATGTTGCCATACCAGGTGTACCGCAACAGAAAATAGATCCAACTTTTATAGCTTCGGTTTTTACAGGAGTTTTAGCTAGCTTCGGAATTCAGACTGCTAGTAAGAAAGGTGATGGAACTATGAAGATGCAGAACAACGGTAATGGTAATGGAGGAGGAAATGGTGGACCTGTTCAGACAATTAGAATAGAACAAGCACCACTAAAAATTATTGCTGTTGATCCTAATAGCAAGGAAAAGAAAACTTACGAGATTTAAAATTATGAAATTCAAATTTAACGATATTGCTAACGCAATAAGTGTTGCATCTGGAGTAACACTCGCTGGTATCCTAGCAGTAGGAACTTACGTCTTTGTAAACAAAGATGCAATTATTGAAGACATCAAAGAAGCAGCAATTGAGTCTGTGATGGGTGGAATGGGAGGTGGATTAACACCTGAACTTCCTATAGGTACTCCTGATCTTGCACCTCCTGCTGATCAAGCAGCTACTCCTGCTGTACCTCCTGTTGGTGGTGGATTCGGAATCCCTAACTAATGGATCTTCAAAAGCTTACTACAACTGGTACAGCAATTGCTGTGGTAGGCACTGGTGCTGTTGTTGGTGGTAATCAAGCCATCGACAACTATACTGGTGGTCCTCAAAAACGAGAGGATGCCCAGATAGAGAGGATCAGACAAGTTGTTAGAGAAGAAATTTATATACAGTTAGTTGAGAATTGGCCAAAGACAAGTGGTCCTGTAAAAGGATTGAAAGTTCCTAAACAAAATTATCAAAAGGTGATACCTCAAAGTGGATCCAATTTATAATGTTCCAAATATAACTGTAGATAATTCTACCATCCCTTATGTTCAGGTTAATGGTACTGGAATTAAGTTTATTGGAACTAAACAGATAGGAAATACTAATATAAGACCTTTTGGTGTTAGACGTGTTGCTGATAATCGCATATGGTTAACTGATGTACCACAAGCTATACCAATAGCAGTTCCTGTAACAGAAATAGTTGGAACTCCTATTGTTAATATGCCTGGTTGTGTTAAGGTACACAAAGAGAATGCAAAGAATCCAAAAAATAAAAACAAAATGTTGGTCAATGATGACCCAAAGCAGAACGTAGTATTATGTGATGCTGGTATGCCATACTATGAACCACCTGATTATGATTATAGAGAATTATCTTGGCAAACAGTATATCAACCTCAAGAAGAAGCTGATGGTTTAGATACTGGTGATCCTCCTTCACCTGATATAGACACTCCAGAACCTCCTGTAACACCCCCTACAACAGCAGAAGATGTAGAATGTCCTCCAAAGAATGCAAGACGTATAGGAGACTTATCTACTAGTGGAGAAGAAAGAGTAAAAGAATATAAATTAACACCCGATGGAAAAATCTGTGAAACGATTTGGGAACCAGTTCCATTTATAGATCAGTACTTACCTAGTGCTGGAGTTGTAACTACTACTGCTGGGATTGCTGCTGTGGCAACGACATCTGCCCTACTTGCAAAACCCCTAGCAGATCTGCTCCTGAAGGTGGTGAAACCTGCTGTGAAGAAAGTTCTTGGGAAGATTCAGACGATGCTTGGGAAGACTCCTCGGAAGCCGACTCTTCAAGAGAGGAGGACTGATCAGTATCGGGAGAAGAAAGGTCTACTTCCGATGAAGAGGAAGTAGAATTCCATTTTGGTTGTGGTATCTGATGCTCGTGAGGTATTATTTGACCACCTGGTGCTGTTACCATTACATCAGCACATATACTATGATAAGGAGATGCTGGATGGAAAAATATTCCAGCTTTCTTGAGCTCTCCACAATTTTTTAATCTTGCGATCTCAAAGTCTAATCTTTTATTTGATGTTAATTGTACTTGATGATTAACTTGTGCTTGTGCAGCTTCGGCACATTTCTTTTGCATACCTCTGTTGAGTGGTATTGATAGTGTAGCAGACAAACCTACATTGAATGATTGGTTTGCTCTCATGTCAGTTCTTATTGGTTTGAACCATGTAGGTGTCATCTCTCCACCACTACCTACAATATCAGGTACACCATCAGCAGTTGGTACATCTATTTCTATTTGTATATCTTCTCCATCTGGGAACCATCTAGTTCCATCTGCTTTAGTACGATCATCGTACCATGATTCCCAAGGATAATTCTTTACTGTTACTGTTTGTTTGACTGTCCTTCCTTCTACATCAGTCATATTATACTGTGGCTCATTATAAAAATCTTCCCAAGGATCTTTCCTTGAGTCAGCGAACTGAATGTATGGTGTCATGTTAAGAGTCGTACCCTGACATGATACCCCACCACCGTAGGTATTAGTTACGTATGGACCTTGTAAAACTTGTATTGCCTGGTTGGTTACCGAGCCAGAACTATTGGCGATAGGATTAGCTGTTGCACTTACACCCCCTACACCTTCCGCCAGAGTGACAGGGACATTCGCAAATTGAGCTAGACATAGTGCTATTGGGTAAAGGTACTTGTTGTGTCTGTTACGCTTTTTATCGTAGTTACTCTTTGTATCAGGGTCTGGTTGGTTAGCCCTGGTCCAGAATATGTTTGGGTAAATTGAAACGCTCCTCCTGGATTTGTTATCGTGAAGTCGCTTGGGGTTGAGAAGTCTAATGCATCGAAGGAACTTGTTACTGCTCCTGTGACAGTCGCTTCTCCTGTTCCTGCTGCTGGAGTTACGGTTACTGTTGATGTATTCACGTTGGGGTTGAGAGCTTCTCCATCGTTTGAAATGCCTACCCCAGTCACTGTGTATTCCCATCCTGTTCTATAATCAATTGAATTTATGGTTTCCGTTACTGTAGATTCAGTTTCGGTATGGCTCGTCATTGAGCCCTGCTGAAAATTGGGGACCACTGGTACTGCGTTTGCCGATGATCCCATTAAACTAAGCCATAGTAGTACTATAACTCTCTTCATTTTCCTAGTCGATTTGGAGTTCAGTTACGAATTGTCCAGTAGCTGTAGTACCAGCTCCACCAGCTGTTACCGTCAAAGCACCTTGCGAAGTTACAGTTCCTGCAAGGGTTCCTGTAGTTCCAGCAGCAGTCGAAAGCTGGTTGGAGTATGGTGAGATATCACCTACAGCAGGACCAGTTGTATCAATAGCATCACCTTGGATGAATGAAGTAGCGAAGCTGAATGCCTCACCTGGATCATCTTGTGTAGCAGAAATAGTACCAGGTCCATAGACACCACTACTTATAGCACCAGCAGTAATTGTATTTGCTGTTGTTCCATCAGTTGTGTCAATGTTATTACCAGAGATACTGTAGGAATTTCCTACTCTCTGCATCTGTGTTGCTGCAGCATTAACTGTAAGCTGAACACTAGAGGTCATACGTGACGTTATATCTGCACGTGCAGCCATAGGTGCCAAACCCAAGAGCATTATTATAGGAAGTAATTTTTTCATGCTTTTAGACATTTTTACCTACTTCTATATATGTTCGCATAACCCTCCATAATATGTTCGGCATGTACACTTCCAGAAATCTTAAGGTCATGGTTAAATAGTAGTGTCGCCTTCGGGGACAAATTATACACTCGCTTATTTAAGGAGAACTATCATGACAAATTTAATGAGGTACCATGCTGCCAATCTTCCAGAATTGATGGAGAAGATTACTCGTAACGGTATAGGCATGGATGATTATCTAAATAG
>VTLG01009534.1_pt1 | contig 28482 bp, 51 predicted proteins | sample 4694571 | NCBI WGS metagenome assembly VTLG01 (sample SAMN12604809, study PRJNA352737) | marine metagenome | biome: ENVO:00000447; feature: ENVO:00000209|ENVO:00000569|ENVO:01000036; material: ENVO:00002151; isolation source: viral sequences binned using virsorter ...
GGCTACTGAAAAAAGTTGTGATAAAAAAATACTAGGACTTGAAATACAAAATCAAGACAAAGACGATGTTTTTAGAACGACTTATGTAGATGAGCACATATCTAAGCTGAATGAGTTAAAAGAGCAAGAAAAAGAACTAAAGAAAAAAATTTCTCTTTTAAACAATAAGGTCTTGGAAGAAATGAATGGTCATAAAAATTGCGAGTCACATGTATTTAAAATTGAGTATAGAACGCATAGTAGAAAGTCAGTCGATTCTAAAAAGCTGCAAGAGGATTACCCAGAAATTTACATGAAGGTAATGAAAAAATCTAATTTTCCGCAGTTAAGTATAAAAGAGAAAAAAAATGGTTAGGTATAAGTTAATCAAGGGAGAGAGAAGTGAAAAAAATAGATCAAGAGGAGTTGTTAGAGCGGTTAGACAGCTATTTAAATGGTTTAAAAGGTAAGGAAATTTATTTTAATAGTGGATTACCTAGACATTGATTATTTATACAGGCCACCAAGCGACTATTTAATTATGAAATTTAAATATGTTACGAAGGGCATGAAAATCAAAAGCATGTTGCACAGAGTTGATTACAACTAAAGGAGTAAAAAAAATGAAGTATGGATATTTAGATGAGGATTCGAGCGAGGCTAATTATATTGAGCAAGCTCATGAGGGTCATAACTTTTATGACGATTTAACACAGTCGTTTAAGTTTGATGATTATTAAAGGATATTATTATGAACTATTTTAAAAAACTAGATAGCATAGATGTGACTAAACATATAGAGAAAAAAGGTAAGTTTAGTTACTTAAGCTGGGCTTACGCTGTTAGAGAGCTTAAGAAAGCCTACCCAGATTCTTATTTTGTTGTTGAGGAATATGACGGAAAGCCTTACATAAAAACAGATGCGGGCTATTTTGTAAAAGTAACTGTAACTGTTGAAGGTATTTCACAGTCTCAAATTCATCCAGTATTAAATCACCAAAATAAGACAGTTCAAGATCCTGATGCTTTCCAAATAAATACTAGTATTCAACGTTGTTTAGCAAAGGCCATTGCTTTGCATGGCCTTGGTATTCATATTTACGCGGGGGAGGATTTGCCAGCTGAAGAAGCTGCGCATTCTCCCACCCTCCCCCCTACACAAGATTTTAAAATTGAGCAATCTATAAGTAACAAAGAGGTGAATAAAGCCGTTGAAATAAAATCAGAGAATGAATCTGGTGTTATAGCCTGTCCCCGTTGCGAAATAGGTGAAATTAGATTGAGTGCCAATGGAAAGGTTTTTAGTTGTTCCGACTGGAAAAATGGTTGTAAGTTTTCGATCTGGCGAAACGGTGATGACTTAAACCTAGAAGATGTAAAAAAAATGTGTGATGGAGAAAAAACTAGGCCAATTTCATTAACAAAAAAAGATGGGTCAGAATATGAGGCTAGGTTGTATGTAAGCGATGGTGAGGTTAAGTATGACTATGACTGTTCAATGCCTGAGCTAGAAACAACGCAATCTCCATTTTAATAAAGGGTAACGAAATGAATAAATCAGAGATTAAATTTAAAGAAAAGCTTAAAAGCATGAGTATTACAAATTTAAAAAACATAAAAAAATTAACAGACAGACGGTTAAAAAAAAATAATGAGTACTTTGAAGATCTTTTTTCTGTGAGTAATTTAAGTCTAAATAAAGGCTCAAGCACTGATGAGTTTAGGGCCTATGAAATTGTACAAAACCCATTATCTATAATTAAAAAGATGGTTAATGAAGAGTATTACAATAGATTTAGCTTAGAAGTTAGGCAAAAACATGCGTCATCTGTATTAGAGAAGATGCTTGGAGAAAAACAATGATATTGAAAGATGAAACTGGTTTGAAATGGATAGATGAAACTGGTAGGAAATGGGAAACTTATCAAATGGAATTTAATCACCTAAAAAATACGATTAATTACATAATTGAAGTTATAAATAAATATGAAAAAATTATAATTGATGTTAATCGTGCGCTAGATTCAAGTGATGAGTATAAATTTGATGCAACGCTTGGTGGTGAAAAGTATTATGGAAGTTTAGAAGATTTTGGTGAAGAAATTTATAAAGCAATTATTTATCACAAGTTGATTAAAAAAGAAATGGAGACGGAGTTTATTACTAGAATCATGGAGAAAAACAATGACTAGCGAAAAACAGAACTATTATGCCGTTATTCCTAGTGATATTCTTAATGCAAATGACCTGACTTCAGACGAAAAATTATTATATGCGCTCATTACTTCTTTATCTAATGAGAAAGGGTATTGCTATGCGTCTAATTCTTATTTCGCTAAGCGGTTTGGGAAGACAGATAGAAGTATTAAAAGATGGCTGCAGTCATTGACTTCCAAAAGTTATGTCACATCAGAAGTAATATATGGAGAAGGAACAAAACAAATAACTAATAGATACCTTAGGATTGCACGAGATGTCCCTAGGGGTAGGGACAAATATGACCCTAGGGGTAGGGACAAATATGTCCTAGATAATAATAAAGATATTAATAATAAAGATATTAATATAAAAAAAATAAATAAAAAAAAGTTTTTCAAACCAGATCTAATTGATGTACAAAAGTATTTTTTAGAAAAAGGATATAAAGCAAATCCAAAAGAGTTCTTTGATTACTATAATGAAAATCAGTGGAAAGGTGTAAAAAACTGGAAGCAACGAGCGGTTACTTGGGAATCTAACAACAATAGATGGATAAAAGCTAATGACAAAAAGCCTATGACTTTAGATCAAATGGGAGAAGATTGGTGAGTGATAAGCTTAAACAATGTGTTCTTTTATTTTTTAAGTATTTTGAAAATGAAGACAAGGAAATGATGAAGTTATATCATGGCTTGCTCTCTAAGCATGATGAAAGGTTTATTGTTAAACGTTTAGGTCAAATGATGAGTACTAGGGACAAAACTTTTAAATTGCCATCTATAAGCGAAATAATTGCTCCTAAGGAAAATGCTATTAAAGAAAATGTGTGGCGTCAGTTGCAACAGCATTTAAATAATCCTTATGAGCAGATACCAGATCATTTATTTGTGTTAAAGGAGTTTTTAAACATACCAAAAAACAAAAATGAGTTTGAAATGAGAAAGATACACAATGACTTCATGTCTCAAAAATACGATGAGTTTCAGCTTTTTTTAAGCGGTGATGTAAAAATACCTCATTTAGAAAAAAAGTTAGGCCAATATGGTATTAGCTTAAAAGAATCACAAAAACAAATAGGTAGCACAGATGTTTAGAATGAGTGCAAAGGAGTTTAAAAATCAAAAAAATAAAGTTCACAGTACCGGGAAAAGCAGTGCCCTATGTAAGGACAACGCAGAAACAGAAATACGTTTGCAGGCGATACAAAAAGTACAAGGAGTACGCAGAGGTAGTTGCTCTACACTTTTTGAAGGCCCGTTCAGAATTGCGGTCAAAATTAATGGAAAAACAAGAGCGGATATCGACAATATTCTCAAAGGAGTGCTCGATGCCCTTAATGGAATCGCATATAAAGACGACAGACAATGTGTCGACGCACGAATCTATAGAGGTTGAGATTGAATATCTTACTTAAATAATGGGTAGGGTAGTAAGCAATATGAAGGGGGAGCTTACTACCCGGAAAAATCCTATGTTGACCGTTCTCGTCAAACCTTTTATATTATACCATTAAATATGTATTATAGTCTATATAAATATGTGGAATAAAAACAGTATTAACATTGGTGATCTTTACTTAATTTGTGAAGACGATCTGTCAAAAAAATATATATTAGTTGTAGGGTTTGGTCATGAATCAGTCGAAGTTACGGCCTGTTATATAGAAAAAAACGTAAGTGATGAATTAAAGTATTGTAATACGTTTTACTTAACTGAAATAGAGGTTTTATGTGTCGGTCAGTTTGAAAAAAATGTATACGATAGAGTACATGTATGATATTTGAAGGACAAGTTTATAAACTAACTGATAATCATATTACGCACCTAGAAGAAGGTAAGCTTATACAAATCGTTAATGTAAAACACTTAAAAAAAATTGAATGTTTTTATTATAAAAACTGTCATATAAAAAACTTTGAATACAAAAAAGTAACTTTATCTTCTGATCAAATCAAATGTTATTGTGAACTTATTTACGATCTAAGAAAGCTTTTGGTTTAGGTAATAAAATGATTTTTTTTATGTAGTTTTTTTTAAGATGATGGCCGAGCGTGCCATTTGATATCTTAAATTCTTTTTCAATTTCATTAATATGCCAACCCTCAGTCAATAACTGAGATATTAATTCTATATCATAATCATGTTTAGTTTTTCTATTTCTCATCATATTATTATCAAAATCCAAAAACTTTTTCACACCTAGTGTTAAGATAATATGCTGTATAATTTATACCTTGCTCTAATATTCTTTTTAAAATATCGAGGTTTTTTATTTTTTCTTTATAACTTAACTTTTTATTCTTGGTGTTTTTTACAATCTTTTTTACGCCTTTATATGGGTAAAGAAAGAGAACAAGACTGACTACTTGACGTCTATTTAACCAATTAACACCATAAATGCCGGTCCTGAGAAGAAGTTCTTCCATTTCTTCAGTATATAGAGGCGGATCAAAAAATTTTTTTACAAAATCTTCTATTAAATATTTCTTTGAATATCTATACTTTATGTAATTATCTTTAATTCTTCGCACAGGTAATTCTTTACCTTTCCCTAAACGCCTGTATCTACTCCTTCTATCATATGTTTCTTCACTGATAATGGGTATGAATTTATGAACCATTAAATTTCTATTCTGATAATATCTATTCTGATATCTTTGCTTTTTACGAGACATTACTACCACCTCTCTTCTTCTACTTCCGTCACAATTAATTCAAATCTATCTGTTATTTTTACGCCATTTAGCTCTCTGTCTTTGTTAGCATCCCACCAATGCTTACACCAGCTACTAGAAGGGTTTGAGTCTGTAGATCCTTCAATGAACTTATTTTTTTTTCTATCATAAATTCTATAGACTTTTATCATACATCCTCCATCTTAATAACCACCTGCCCTGTCCGACCATCAATTTTTCCTGTTTCCCAATTAGGGAGGGGGGCATTCTCATGTAATATAATCCAGCCAGACCCTTTTAATTCCTTTTCTGTTACTTTAATTCCTTCTGGCATAGGCAAAGGCATGCCGACAGGAAAATTAGGATCTTTACCAAAAGATATAAGAGAATACAAAACCCACTCTTTTAATACTTTTGGGTCTTTTTGTATACCTCTAGCTCCCCCATACATTTCAAACAAATCATTTTCGTCCATTATTTTTCCTATTATTATGCTCCTTTGTAATCAGGCTCAAACTCAAAAAATTCATTTTTTAATTTTTCAATAGCTTTAATTCTTTTGTCGTAACAGGAATTGCATTGTATATATGCATAGTTTTTTTTCTGTATTTCATTATTAAACGATTCAATAAGATAGCTTAGTTCATGAATGTGATGTGGCATCCTGAAGCATTTGTTGTTTATTTCTGCTGAAAAAGATCTATGAATAACAAAAAAATCATCTTTGGTAACAGTTAAATATATCATTTTGAAATAATTATTATAATTTGGAGTTGTAAAAGTGATTGTGATAATACCCTTTACATTTTTTTTCTTCATATGATCATGTATCTTAGGAGTTAAATTTTCTATGCAGTTATCCTCCCCGGCATATTTGTTATTTTTTCCATATCGCCATTCTATATTTTTATCAAACAAAGACTTGGGTAGTTGTGGTCCTCTATATGTTTCTACTATATACAAATGATTCTCATGCCGATTATACCTACCTTTTCCATGAAATTCTAAAACATCATTTAATTGGTCTATACATCTTTTGATATATTTAAGTATATTTTTTTTTATATGTATTTTAGAGCCGAATTGCTCATAGTATTTTCTTCTTAATTCAGATTGATTTTCATTTTCGTACATTATTTTTCCTATTCATTTATTTTTTGTTTTATGCTTTACAACAAAGTTTTAAAACACTATAATTTTTTTGCTTGTCAAATCATGCATATCTTTTATTAATTTAAAAATATGCGGTGCCTCAACAGCTCCTTAATGTTGATTGGCAAGCAAATTTTTACTTAAAGCGCCTTCACAGTGCACAAACGATCTCTTTCTTTAAATCTTTCTCTAGACATTTCGTTTTGGTGTTCCATAACTTTTTCATAAATGTAACCGCCTGGCTCAGAAATCTCTTTATTTATATCCTTTATAAATATATCTTCTAGGTTTAATTTATCTTCAATTATTTCAACTGTTCTTAAATATTTTTTTTTATTCATAATTTTTCTTTTTAATTTACACTTATATCTATTTCAAGCGTTTTTAATTTCTCAAAATCTTGTTCTGCTCGCTTTAACTTTAGGTATTGTATTTTCGCCTGTAATTGTTCCCTAACCAGTCTATTTTCTTTAACCGTTTTGTTTAGTTTGATAATTTTATTATTTAAATACTGTATTTCATCAACCGAGTCTCGATATCTTCTATATTGATCTAATATTTTTTTTATCATAACGATTCCTTTTTAATATTATTTAATTTTCCAAACACCATTGATTCTTGTTTTTACAGTTATGATTTTTTTACTCATAATTTTCTCCTTTATTGTTTCGTTATATAAACAATAGTATATATAATTTATGTTGTAATATGGATTTACTCTGTTATATCCTAATGATTAGGAATTAAGTCTAATTTATAGGTTTATTTTATGTTATTTAAAGAAAAACTTTAAATTATTTTTTTTATTTACTTTAAATTAAATGTTTACTATAATATATATAGTTATCGAGTAGGAGGGACACACATTATGCCTTGGAAAGCTAAGAAAACTAAATCTGGAGCAGTTGTAAAAGATAAGAATAATAAGACTGTTAGCACACACAGTAGTATGAAAAAAGCTAAAAGCTCAGTCAAAGCAAGGTACGCAAACTATAAAAAATGACAGAACAAGAAACTGAGTTTGATAAACAGCAAAAGCATATCGATTTAGTGGAAAAAGCATACACACAAGAATTTAAACTAGGGCACTTTACACCAACATACACAGATTTAAAAAAAAGAACTGGTTTGAGTATAAAAGAAATCAAAGAGGTTCAGTCAAAATATAACTTTAATCCAAAGCAATCTAATCTAAGGTTTTTTGTACCAGCTGTGTTAAATACAGCTTTGGGTATAATATTTGATGAGGATCTGCGTAGTAGCGCAAGAATAAAGGCCATAGAAACTTATTTAAAGGTTTTTAACTCAGATCCAGAGCTTATGACTGGAAACGATTTTAATATTAAGGTTATAACACAAGACTTTAAAGAAATCGAAAAACATGTAGAGATTAGACACGCTGAAGTAAAAGCGTTACAGGAAGAAGATATTCATGGATAAATTTAAAAGAGGACAAGAACAGTTTAAGGGTTATAACAAACCTAAAAGAACGCCAGGGCATGCTACTAAATCACATGCTGTACTAGCTAAAGAAGGCGATAAAATAAAGCTTATTCGTTTTGGTCAACAAGGAGTTAGCGGTGCAGGTAGTGCAACGGATGCTAAGTCTATGGAAAGACGTAAAAGTTTTAAAGCTAGACATGCTGAAAATATAAAAAAAGGAAAGATGTCTGCTGCCTATTGGGCTAATAAGGTTAAATGGTAACAATGAGCGAGACTTGTATAGAACAAAGATTACAGGCCTTAGATAAAAAGATCTTAAAAGATGAGTGAAGTATTTGGAGTTTTATTTTTATACATTGGATTATTATTAAGTTTAAGCTTTATTTTTATAAAGTTAGAGTAAAAAGGAGAAAAAAATCATGTTAGAAATTATAGATTTTTTAGCACAAAACCCTGAAGTTGTAGGGCTGATTTGCATTTTAGTGCTCGTATAGATAGAATGTAAACAATAGTATATTGTAATTAACTTAAATTTGTATCATAATATAAACTATAGTGTACAAATTAGGGGTATTATGAGATTTACTAGTTTTATTGAAAAAAGAGCAGCTATGCGCTCTGAATTTTATTATATAAGGTTCATGGAGTTTTTGTTTGACGAATTTTATTACGTCATTAAATGTAAAAAAAACCATTTTAAAGGTCACGCAATATTAAATCTTGAAGACTTATATAATAAAAAAGACACGTATTATCAAAGACTAAGAACAATGACTTTAAACAGGTGCGTTTACATAATTACAGATTTAGTGAACAAGGGGCTTCTGGAGGTTCAACACTTACAACAAGATAATTTAAACGTAAAAAATGTGTGTTATAAGATATTAAATTTAGAAAAATACGTCAAAGAAATTAACATAAAAAAAAACAATCATTCAAAAATGAGGAGAATAAAAGTTGGATAAAATCACTTGGATATACATCGGACAGTTTGCAACAGTTTTAATTATATTAGCCCTTTTTCTTCTTTTTTATAAAAGATTAGATTACTTAACTAAAAGCAATATGGATCCAGTACATGTCTTAAATAGACCTAAAACTTTAATAGAAAAAATGGAAATTAGAAGACAAGCTGAAGAAGATAGAAGGTACGTTTAAAAAATTATAGAGGGGACACTTGAGTTTTTTTGAATTAAAAAATGGGGTCTGGGAATGCGACATTACTTTTAACTCATTCCAATCAGCAGCAGAAAAAGATTTTTGGGATAATGGAGAGATCTCAAAAGATAAGGTAATGCAATACTTGTTAGTTGGTGGCTTTGGTAACGGTAAATCATTATGGACTACATTTACTACGCATCGCATGTGTTTAAAATATCCAGGAACACAGTGGTTGTTTATTAAAAATGTTAGTAAAGATCTAGAGACAACAGCTATTACACAAATGATAAAGGATTTTGGAGTAACCAATACCTTTAAATACAACAAAAAAGACAAAACATTTACTTATAAAAACGGATCTAAAATACAGTTTACAGGACTGGATAATAATAACGTTGGTGGTTTGTTATCTTCACAATGGGATGGTTTTACTTTTAACCAAATTGAAGAAATTGATGAAGACGTTTACTTGCACGTTTTTGGGCGACGAAGAGGAAATATGGACCGTAAAATTGTTTTGTTAATGGAAGGTAACCCAGCGCCAGGATGGGTAAAAAGAAGATTTGTCGATAAACCTATAGACGAATATACAAAGTTTTATTCGAGTTCCACACATGTAAATGCACATAACTTACCTGATGATTACATACCAGGGATGGTAAGAGTTCTAGGTCAAGAAAAAATTGATCGTTATATGAAGGGTTCATGGGAGTTGAATGACATTAAAGTATTTCATCAGTTTGATGAGTTTCAAAATGTTATTCCATCCCACGAAATAGATTCCGACTCTATTATTTATGTAGGTTTTGACCATGGGGTTGTTCATGCCTCAGCATTTATTTGGATAGCACTTAACAAGAAAGGAGAAATACATGTTTTTGATGAGTTTTATGAAAAAAAAGCAAGCACATTACAGTTAAGAGCTGCAGCTACAAGATGGGGTAAATACCCTATTGTGGCAGATTACGCAATAAAAAGAGTTGAACGTGACGGCAGATGCTTATGGGACGACTTAGTTCAAGATGGTTTACGGTTACAGGAATCTAACAAAGATAAGCTTGGAAATATCAGAATTATTAACGATGGTTTTTTAAATAAAAAACTATTTATTCATGATAACTGTACTAATTTAATTCGTGAGATAAATAATTATCAGTGGAAGGTAAATAGTGCAGGGGCTGTAAACAAAACGTATGAAACACCAGTAAAAAAAGATGATGACGCATTAGATGCGTTTATGTACGTTTATCGCGAAATGGTTGACCGTAATCCACCTGAACAAAATGAAGCGCAGAAGCGTTTAGCTGAAAAGTTTAATCTAATGCGTAACTCAAGTATGAAAAGAAGATATTGTTAGGAGAATTATGAATATTGAAGAAATTTTAAAAAAAGTAGATCAAAAAATTAATGTTTTGAGAAATGAAATGACATTAAATTTTAGAGATTTACAAAATCAAAATAGTACAATGGCCCAAAATACAAAACTTGTAGAGATGGGAATGGCTATGGATAAACTGCAATCACAGGTAGCTTTTTGCGAAAACCAAACATTACCTAAATTAGAGGAGGTAGAAAAACGAATAGAAACTGCAGAAACTAAAATAACCACGATAAGTGAAGAAGCTTTACCGTTAGTTCTTAAAAGCACAGTAAAAACTGTAAACGACGGTGAATTAAAAGAATTGTACATACAGTGCGATGGATTAACTTACGATTTGCTAGGATCTAAATTAAATATGGGTGCGAGCACAGTCAGTCAATACATCAATGATAACCGTAAAAGCCAAGAAGGTAGAAGAGCTATATACAATTTTTTAACGGAGCACTTAAAAAATGCCAATGTATGACTTTAAATGTAATGATTGTGACAGCATATATGCATATCATATAAATGCAGATACTTATGACAAAGAATCAAAAAAATTAAATTGTATGAGCTGTACATCTAAAAATATTGTCAGATATTTTGGAAATGCTACAGTGCATTTTAGCGGTATGTTTAATGAAATTACGATAGGGGGTCAAACATTTACTACTTCTGCACAAAAAAAAGCGTTTGAAAAAGAAAACAACTATATTCCTCTTTCGTATGAAGAAAATCAGCAAGAGACAACTAAAAATCGAAAAAGAATAGAGAAACAACAACAAGAACAAATGAAATCAGATGTAGCTGAGATATGTAAGAAAGCATTTCACAAAAATGGGCTTTAAATAGGGTTCTCCTGAAACTGAAAAGGGGTAGTGACATCAGTTCCAGGAGATTGAAAAACTTGCGGCGGAGTATAGCCGAATAAAGATAAAAGTTGTAGAGTCGCATCATTTTTTACAGACTCATCAGTAATATTATTAATAGTTTTTAGTAGATCATCAGGTTTTATATCTGCCTTTTGTAATTTTGCTAAAAGCATGTTAGCTGGATCTCTCATTTCTTCTTGTACTGCTAATTGATTTTGTTCTTGAGCCTGTCTCATTTTATCAATAACAGCTCTATAATTAGGATACTCTAGCTTATCTAAAACAAATTCTTTAATATCAATATCAACAGGATTAAAAAATCCTTCTTGTGCAAACTTTACAGTTAACTGTGCAAGCTGTGTACGGTTCAAAGGCATTTCACTACCAGCAATTATTTTAGTCTCAAACTCACCTGATGATAAATCTGTTTTAATATCAACAGCGATTTCCATAACATTATTTTGATTCATAACGCTTTTTCTAATTTGACTTAAGTTTTCCTGAGCAGCATTCTCCATAAACAATGGATCTATCTCAATAAAATCACCTGTAGATAATCGAATTATTCTCTGTGATTTATAATACAGCTGTATCAAAGTTATTATTTTATCTGAGAGCCTAATATTTAAAGACACAAGCTCTCTTTGCATCTCTCTTATTGCAGTCATAGGGCTTTCTATTAAATCTTCGACCATACGTCCAGAATTAACCCCTACTGGTCTTTCACCAGATATCATCATTTTGTTGACTCTAGCAATATTGTACATATCCTGTTCTAGCAACTGTGCTCTTTGTTCTAAAAGAGGCAAATATTGTAAGTTGTTGTTTGTGTAATTTATAGGGACCTCGCCATCACGAATTGATCTATGAGGAACTTCAATAATAGGTTCAGGTCTACATAATGATTCCTTATCTATTTCAGAACCAGCAGGAATAAGCGTCGCATTTATCCTTGATCCTATCATTCCAGAAATTTCTTTATTAATAGCATCTAATCGTTCTTGTGGATATGTCAAATATTCGACTAAAGAACAAGGGAAAAAACCATCTGTGTCATAATTACCTTTTTGTATATCAAAAGGAAAACCAAATGGGTAATCAATAGCCTTATCTTCTAAAATACATTTATCTGTGTAAGTAATAACACGTCCATTAGGGTACATAAATTGCTGCATTTTTAATTCATCACTATCATCACCCTCAGGATCAATAAAAATTGTATCGTCTTTTAAATAACATTCATAAATTGTTATGTTATTTGTAGATTTTTTATATTGATCATCATAATTGTTAGGCATATAAGCCTGAGCAGAGGTGGTATCATTTTTTACACTAATAATATTGTCTGTACGCTCAACATCTAAATTAGATTTATAACTATTATCTTTGTTGCCAGGTGTTAAAGTTTTAATTTTTTCTAAAATCTCAGGATTGTTCTTATATTTATTTACTAAATCAAATACACTCTGTTCACTTTTAACAAAAATATAATTTGCATTATTAATATCTGTAGCGCTTGGATCTGGATAAAAATTACAAGGATCAATTTGATGATATTTAACCTCGCCTAGTTCGTTTGCTGAATCTTGATTCCAATAAACTTTTGAAATACCAACACCATAGATGAGCATTGATAAAACGATATTTCTTTGAAACTCTTTATCGTAATTATTATCAACGACATCTTGTAAACAATCATTTAAAACAGCTGCTTTATCATTAAGTAGCTGTAAGTTTTCAAAATCACTAAAAGACATTGATCGCAGTACAACTTCTTTCGTTAGTTGCTGATCTAATGTAAATGTTGCCACAGTATCAACAATTGATTTAAGAATGTTAGAGGTTGAATTAACACTATATTTACTTGTATTTGATTTCTGGGATTTTAAAGTTCCATTTTTATAGACAGAGTACCGTTTTTTTAACGACTCAGTAGGATGAGCATCAATAGCCTTAGATTTAAGTTTGTTTAGATATTTAATTAACTGAGGTTCCACATATTAAAAATACAATAATAATAAAACTGCATACATTAACAATAATTTATAAAAGTTGCCATAATATAAACTATTGTAAATATTTGTTAGTATAAAAAAGCCAATTTTACTAATACTATAGTTTGTATGGAACTATTAGGAAAAAAACTTACATTAAAAAAAACATTTGAAGATATTTGCGAAGTCTTAACTTACACACCGTCTCAAAGTGTTCATAAATTAGGACAATACCAAATAAATATTCCTGGTGTAGGCCCATTGTTTTTAAACGAAAAAGTAATTCGTCTTTTGTTTGATGTGATCGAGCAAAAAAAACCTCAAGAAATTAAAGAAGAAAAAAAACCAGTAAAGCCTAATTTAGAACAGGCAAGAAATGACCTTATGTCTTTAAAGAAAGACGATTTATTGAAGGTTGTTTCAGACATGAAGCTAGAAGATGACATTGCTAGCTCCTTAAAAAAAGCCCTTTTAGTAGAAGAAATTCTTAAAGAGAAATTTGGAGAGGATTACAAAGCTAAAGGGTAAACGTATTAATAAGGAGAAAGCAAATGGAAGACACCCAGTCTACCGAGTTAGCTTCTGAAGTCACCCAAGCATCTGGGTTAGAAGACAGCAGCACTCAACAATTAAATGGGCTAGTTGAACAGGCAGAGACTCAAGTTAGTAGTGAGCCAGAACTAAGCGCATTACAGCAAGATAAAAGGTACACAGAGTTTTGGAACGAAGATCCAAACAAAATGTACGACCATATAAAACACTTAGAGTCAAAGCAAAGCGAATCCCAATCAGCAATAAAGGAATTAGAGACTTTAAAACAAGAACGAGACTCTTTAAATATGCAATTGCAAACATTTAACTCTGCGTTAGAAGATCCAATTACAGGTCCGATTTATCAGCAAGCGTTAAATGATGCAAATACAGCTTCGCTAACGAGTAGATATGGTAACTTACCGCCAGAACAATTAGCTCAATTGCAGCAAAAAGACTCTGAAATAAGCCAGCTTTATAGCAAGTATGATGAGCTAGAAGGTCAACTGATGCACATTCAGAAAGAAAAAATTGCTAATGAACAAACACAAAACATACTTTCTAAAGCAAAAGAGCATGGAATAGATGCAAACTTAAATAAATTTTTAAAGTTTGCACATGATACAAAGTTAGATGCGAATTACTACGAAATGGCATGGCAACATATGGCTATGCCTCAAATTCTTGAAGGTAATTCAAAAAAAGCTGTTGAAGCTTATGTAAAAGCGAATCAAGAAACACATAAAGGAAGTGTTTATAGTTCGCCACAAAAAAGCGCAACACCTACAGGTTCTACACAAGGTGAAAGTCTAAAAAGCATATTAGAGAGAAAGTTAAAATTTTAAAGTCTTCATAAAGGAAGATTAAATGGCAATTTTAGATGATATTGGAGCAGCTTTATACGAGTATGTTCCTGGCAAAATTTATGAGCAAACATATAAAAGAAATAGTGCTTTAAAATTTTTAATTGGTGACAACAAAGAGTTGATGCCTCACGGTAATGATTTTGGGTTTATCTGTCAGTTAGGAGAAGTACCAACAGTTGAATATCTTTCAGGAGATGGTACAGACACCTTTAGTAACAACACTTCAAATACATTGTTAAGAGCAACATTACCTTATAAAAATATGGTAGCAAACACTGTCTTAACACTTGAAGACTTTGTTAAGTTTGGTGGCGACAAAACTCAAATTGTTTCATTAGCACAAGCGAAGGCTGCTCAAACGGTTAATAGTCAAGTAGTCAAACTATCAAGAGACTTGTATCTATCAGGTACTGGCGCAAATGCTAAAAGGTTTAATGGTTTAGAAGATATATTTGCTGGTAATGGTGTTGCTTATGCAGGTATTACTCCTGTTGCTGGTACTAACACAGAAGATTGGTTAGCTACTACAGATAATGCTGTAAACACTATTAACTTTGCCGAATTACAGAAAATGATTGCAAATGTTCGTGATAATGCAGGTTTTTATGCAAATGGAGAAGAAACCGGAACTGCATTAATTACACCAGATATGATTTTGTCTAACGGCAATGTTCAAAGTCAGTTTGCATCAACACAACAAGGTCAACAAGTCTATAACGATGAAGCCAACTTGAATGCAGGGTTTGGAACTATCTTTGTAAACAGAATTCCTTGGTATACAGACAGTTATTGTCCAGGTGACGCAGGTGTTGCGAACAACCATTGTTATATCTTATCTAAAAATTCTATCAGATTTGGATATGTGTATGGTTTTGACAGACCTAGTCCATTATCAGGATCTAACGTTATGCCTAATCAGCCAGTTCAAAATAACGTTAACTTCATGTCTGGTAACTACTTTTGTGTCAAAAGAAACGCAAACGCACGTTTCACAGCGATTAACGCTTAAGGAGAAATTATGTCTAGTTCATATTACGATTCAGTCGATGATGAAGTTTTTTCAAAATCGTCAACTACACAGCTATACCCTTTAGGTACAGTTATGACACGTGTTGATGAAGAAAATAATGAAGAAATCGAATATATCTACTTAGAAGCACATGTTGCAATAGCTGCGAACACTATTTCTTATTTAGATGTAAATCAAACTGCACGTCTATTACCAGCTGCAGGTGGTGAAGTAAACATCGTACCATTAGGAATTGATTATGCAGTAGGTGCGGGCGAATATGCATTTTTTGTTATTAGAGGAACTTTTACAGGAACTGCTGACGCTGCAGGTATCACAAACTCAAATTATGTGGAATGGATTAAGGCAACAACAACACTTAAAGATGTAGTTGGACTTAAAACTGCTACGACAATTGGGTATGCAAAGGAGGCAATAGCTGCAAATGCAACGGGTAAAATTTATTTATTCGGTACTAACGCATGTGATGTAGCTGTATAAATCAAATAAAGGTAGGAGGCATTGGCCTCCTACCAATGGATAAACAAAAAAATGACAAATTCAGCAAATTTAAGATATACGTATGATAAAGACGATTTTTTGTCGCCCCATACAAAACAAGAATTTCCTTTAGGGTTTTTAGCTACAGTCGAATCAGATGATGGAGTGTATCAAAATATTTATCTATATGTTAAATCAGGAGAAACAACTTTATATTCTTATCGACCACATCAAAGAGAAGCTGGATTTGAATTGATACCAATTAGAGATGACACAAATTATATTCCAATTTTTGTACCTCAGTTTGATATACCACCAAATACATTTGCATTTGTTTTGTTAAAAGGCAAAGGAAAAGCAAATGTTAGATCTGGCCCATCAGGTGTTGTAAATGGAACTTATTTTACTCCAAGAATTGGTATTCCAGAATTTTTTTATGGAACAAATACAAATATGGGTGAATCTGTTTATGGTTCAGCTTTAGAACCAATGAACGATGGAGAAACAAAAGTCATAGAAGTGCACATGATGGGTAGACTAGAGAGGTTATACTCATAATGAAAACAAGTTTAAGACTGTCGTTAAAATCTCATTTACTTGATAATGCGCATGATAAACAAAAGCTACCTTTAGGTTATCAGCCAAATTTAGAAGATTATTCTACTATATACGATGCAGAATATATATATATACAAGCGGGTGAAGATATAACCGCTTTTCAACCATATGGCGTTTATGGACAAGAAAAAATATTTAAAATTGATAAATATGTAACCACAACAATGAGAATTGCTAGACTAGTTATACCTCAATTTGACATGCGACAGGGACAATTTGGATTTGTGGTATACAAAGGAGAATGTATAGCCAATGTAGGAGCAGCAGCTGATGCAGATGTTTTTGACTATCTAGCAGCGAGACAAACTGTTACTGACAGGCTTTTTTTTCAATCACAACAACCAGATTTAGTTTTAGATGGCACGTTTGCATTTACATTAGAACCTCTTGTTGGAGGACAAATAGCAAATAAAAAAATATGTTTACTAGGCAAAGACGGGAGGTTAACACAATGACAATTGCAAGTAAGTATCTTCTATCAGTCCCTGATGATGTTTATGTGAGAGCATTTGATAAACAAATATATAGTTTAGGAACATTAATATTAAATAAAAATACTAATTCGATTTATGCGCAACATTTAATTTTTTGCAGTGCAACATTTGATGTATTCAAACATCAACCGTACTTTATAGGTAAAAACAGTGAATTAATACAATATAGCAGCAGCTATCAACCAGAAGGACAAGTTGTAGTATGCCCACAATTTGATATCAAGGCAGGTCAGTTTGGTTTTGTTATATATCAAGGTGAAGGACTATTTAAATTAGAAGATACCGTAGCATTTGCTAAAAATAGCTATATACGTGCAGAGGGTGATATACCTGATGCATTTGGTAAAAAATATGGAGATACGATAAATCAAGTTGTATGTGGTTTTTTAACAGAAGATCAAGAAACTGGTCAGAATCCAGTTAAATGTTGTTTGTTTGGACAAGAGATAAGTATACCGCCAACTTAATTCAGGAGATGTAAATGTTATATAAAAATCATTATGAAGCACTAGAATCAAATATAGAGGAAAGACGACAAGTAAACCAATATTACTCAAATGAGCTACAAGCAACTACTACTCCTGCAGAAATCGCATTTAGACATCAATTTAATGAAGACCCAGCTGTGTTTAGAGTAGCGTCAGGATATATTATTAACGATGGCCCTGATCGGGTTGATATAGAACTTAAATTTACAACAGATGAAACCAATGAGCCTTATTCTGATCAAATATCTATCTTACCAAATACTAAAGAAAGCTTAAATAAATACTCTTTAATTAGTTCTATTCGTTATAAAAGTACTGGGACCTCAAACATTAGGATTTTTGCTACATGATCAATTATTTACAAACACAAGCAGGATCTGTGGTAGATAACAGGCCCACAAAAATGTACTCAAATGTAATTGATATTACAGCTGCAAATCCAAGTTTTGAAATAGATACTGAAGATTTATTTGGTGAATTAAAACCTGCTTCAGGAAGTATAACAAATGTATCTTCTACGTCTAATGCAGAAGCTCTTGTCGAAGTTTGTTTTGATAAAAATAAAACATTTACAAATCAAATGACATTACGGGTTGGGGAAACTATCCAATTAACTAATTTATATATAATTTATGGAATAAAAATTAATAGACGAACTATCGATTCGCAAGTAAGGATAATTTTACAATAATGGAAGTAAACGCTGGATCTTATTATATAAAAAAAGCAAATAATCCTGTCGAAGGGCGTGTAGACAATGCGAAGCTACCACTATTTGGTGATGAGATAGTATTGCAACCGTCACAAACAATACAGCTAGATTTAGATCAAATGAAAGCTAACGCACAAGATGGTATCAGTGTAGGTGAGATCAAATGTAGATCGGTTGGAGATATTATTATAAATGTAAATTGCAGATTAGATAATTCAGTAAATTCACCCGATATAAGAATTAATTATGAAGAAACCTTTGATTTAGGAATGTTCAATGGTCGTATTAGAAATATATCCATTACAAACACAAACGCAAATTATACAACTATTGTGACGATCTTAGGGATGTGAATAAATGATAAGTACGAATTTATATGAAAAAAAACGACGAGATAGTACAGCTGTTGAAAGAATAAAAAACGGTAAAAAGGCTATTTTGGTTGCCGGTGGAGTATTGTTTACAACGGCATCTGGTCTAAATCCAAGTTCAGTTTTAATAAATTATAAAGATGGAGGCGTCGGAGAAGCAACATTAATAAATCAAAATGATGGGTTTGCAACAGGTGAAATTGTAATTAATAACACAACTGGATTTGTAATTTTGAAAGTAAACCTTAAACAGAGTGGAAATATTACTACACAAGATGAAATTAAAATATTACAAAATGAAATTTTTGATCTTGGCCAGTTCCAAGGCAAAGTTTATGAAATTAGCTTAGAAAACACATCTACAGCTCCAGTAAGTTATCAAATAAGAGCAAATTAGAGGAGAAAAATGAGTCAATTAATACAGTTAATAAGCCAAAAAATAGAAAATGGTATTACAACAAGAGAGATAAAAACAAATATAGCTATTGAACCAAAAGAAGAGGTTTTATTTGAGGTAACAGTACCAAATAACACAACAGAAACTTTTATAATAAGTGATGTTGATTCACCTAAGCTATTAATTTTTAATAGCACTCATGAAGTTAGTTTAACAATACAAAATACCTCAGGAGGTTTTACTAATATACCTACAAAAAATTTAGTAGTAGAGGGTTCAGGTTGGTCCACAGTTTTATTTAACAATACATCTGGGTTTGAAGTTACTGCACAATTGCAGGTTTATGGGAATTTAGCTTAATGAAATTATATGAAGTAATAGAACGAATAGAGTTTAACATAGCGTCAAATGACGATATATCTGGAAAAGGTGTTAACACAATATTTTCTAAAAAAAATATTGTTTATGCTTTACAAACAGCTCTAGATCATTATTCACAATATACACTCGGTATTGAAGGTATAAAATCATACTCTGTCAGTACAACGCAACGATCAGTGAATGCTCCTCAAGATGCGGTAAGAACTAATACATATAGAGGGTTTTTTGCAATAATTAGCAACCTTAAATACTTGTTAAAACCAGAAGAATTTATAGCTATAAACAATGAATACTATGGTAATAATTTCTCAGGCTTTCCAACCAATGTTTATTTTTGGGAAAACTACATAAATATCTTCCCACTTTTTAACGAATCTTTTTCAGCTACTACCTTAGCAGCACCAATAACATCAGAATCAACCGACATAACACTAGTTAGTACAAATGGATTTTTAGAATATGAAGGTCGATGCCAAATAGGTACAGAGACTATAGCGTATGAAAAAATAGATATTCCAAACAACACCCTATTAAATTGCAGAAGAGGAGTTGAAGGTACAAATCCACAAAATCATGTTATAGCAAGCCCAGTCGAGTCAAAAAACTTTTATGTTTATTACTACAAAAATCACTGGAAAATTCATTTACTTAACAATACAACAATTGATCCAAGTTATCTTCAAAAAGAAATGGAAATTTCAGACGATCACATTGAAGGAGTAATCGATGAAGCGAGCTATAAACTTTTGTCTAAGGTTGATATAGAAAGAGCTGCTTTTTATAAAAGAGATTACAAAGAGTTTTTAGATGATTGTAAGTACTCTTTAGTAAAAGGTCGCGATAATACTAATACATATAAAACCACTAGGCATATTTATCCTTTTGAATCGACTACGTACTCTAGGAACTTTTAATGGAATTACAGGTTACAGAGTTATCAGGAATTAGAAATGAAAGAGAAAAAAAGTTTGTTCCACCAAATTATTTATATGATGCAGCTAACATAAATTTTGATTCTATGACAGGTTGTGACAGGATAAAAGGTATTACTGAAGTTGCAAATTATATCTCAACAAACCCTATATGTGGCATTTTTGAGTTCATATATGAAAAAAATAATACTACTGTTGTAGAAAATATAGCTGTAGTTAATGGAAATGTGTATAAAGACATTTTTGATAGTCCTGTGATAGTGTTTTCAGGGCTTTCTTTAACAGCTAAATGTGACTTTACAGTTTTAAACGACCGTTTATTTATTACTAATGGTACAAACTACCCTATTATTTATGATGGTGAGTATGTATGGGAAATGGGATCTCCTAGAGCAGAAGTTTTACAATCTTCAGGAAATTTGAATGGTACATATCGGTACCAAATGACAATAGAAATCGGTGGTATTGAATCTAGATTTGGTACAATTTCAAATACAGTCCAACCAGGTAATCAACAAGTACAACTAGAGGTGCCACTAGGGCCTACTGATGTTACTTCTCGTAAAATTTATAGAACTGTAGCTAATGGTACACAATATTTTTTATTGACTACTATTTCTGATAACACAACTTTATTTTTTGATGACAATATTACAGATGCAGCCTTAGGTGCGCCTATTATTGATGTTAATGACCCTATGCCAAAACCAAAAAAATTACAAACAAACAACTCTAGATTAGTTGGGGCAATTAATAGCAGTAATCCGAACCTGCTTTATACTACAGAAACACAAAAAGAGTTTTTTACGAATTTGAGAGGAACAATTAATGTTACAGGTGTCGCTAACGATAACACTAAAATAACAGGCTTATCACAGGATTACGATAAAATTATTGTAGCAAGCCTAAAACAAATATATGTAGTAGATTTATCTGCACAAACCCCAACTGTTTCACAAAGTAGAAGCAATGTCGGATGTTTAGATCCAGATAGCATGGTTCGCGTACCAGATAATCAATATACTGATCTTGCTGGTAATATAAAAACATTTCCTGGCGGCGTTATGTTCTTATCTACATTAAATGATGTACGTGTTTTTAATGGTAACTTTGCGCTCCCTATACAAACTACATTAGATAACTTAAAAACAGAAAACTGGTCAGAATTTATTCGTAATAAGTTGCAAGATGGAATAGGTGATTCAGATACTATAAATGCATTATTTTATGATTATAAATATCATTTGTGCATAACAAACACATTTTTTGTTTTTGATATTAGAGGCAATAAATGGACTCTTTATGATATTAGAACAGAAAACAAAAGTAATCCTGTTAATTATCTTAGCATTGTAGATCAAAAAATGTACGTAGGTATGTTAGATAATTCTGTTATTGGCCAATTCTATCTCGGAGATAAAATCTACAATCAGGAATATGAGTCTTCGATTGAAAGTGCAGATCTAATGGTCTCTGAAAATATAAAGGACTTTAAAAAGTTATATCTATATTTTGCTAATTCATCAACAGAACCTATTGATATTGATGTTGTTATTGAGAGCAAAAATAATTCAAAAATGTCTTTTCAATTAAATATGGATGGTGGCTATTATGATACACGGTATTTTGATCCAAATTTCTATATGGGTTCAGAGGATGATATTGATTACAGAGTTATACATATAAATAGATATGGTAGATGGTTGAGTTTTAACATGAAAACAAAAGATATTTTTAAGTTTCGTGGATTTAGATTAGTGGCAGATCAAGTAAGTAATAAGGAGATGTAATGTTACCTTTATTAGGTGGAATTTTAGGTGGTATTGGAAAAGCTGGATTAACAACGTTAGGAACAGCTGGTCAAGTTTTAGGTACAGGGCTGGCAACAGTTGCACAACCTATTGCAAGTGGTATTGGCTATGTAGGACAAGGTATAGGATCATTAGCGGGTTACAAACCACAAGGCGCAGAATTTGTAGGACCACCTGAAAAATTTTCTCTTAGTCCTTTAATGAAATCAGTAGGACAAGCTGGGTTAGACGCAACAATAGCATCTACTATAAGCAATGCAACGCAACCTAAGCAAATGATGTCACCACAAATTCTACCTATGCCTAATTTAGATTATGGAACTAGTCGATTTGCACCAAGAAATGTGGGACGATTTAAACCACAAATTAATCAAAGTATCAACGAATCAATGTTAAGAAAATATGGGAATATTTATGAAGTTTAGAGAAGCAACTGCTAATGATATAGATGCTGTACTAGAATGCATAATAGATTTCTGGAAAGACCGTAATCATACAGATTATGACGTTATAGTAGTAAGAGATTTTTTGAAAGAAACATTGGATAGAGAATATAAATATTTTTGCGTAGCAGAAGAAAATAATCAAATAGTTGGTGGACAAATTTCTACAATTTTTAAACATCCATTTAGTAACGAATGTTATGCAAGTGAAGCAATTTGGTTTACAAGCCCTCATATATCTAAATTTAAAAGAATAAAAGCTGCTTATGGTGTACTAAAAGGTTTAACCAGTTTTATGAAGAAAAATAGCTTAAAAAGAATGGTAAACCACTTGCATTCTGTCGATGGAGATAACATTTGTAGTGCAGCAAATAAACTATTAAAAAAAATGGGCTATAAGCTTTTGTACCAACAATATGTAAAGGAGATTTAAAAATGGGAAAAGGTTCAAGTGGTGGATTATCAGATAGACAGTTAAGAGCTAATCTCGAGCAACAAAAGGAATTGTTTGATTTAAGTCAGGCAGAAAGTGCTCGTAGATTTGATCAAGACTTTGCTGAAGGTAGAAGGCGATTTGATAATTCTATACAAAGAGGTTTAGAACAAGGTATAAATTTTGAAAATTTATATTCAAAACCCATACCGGAATTAGCACAGTTAAGAGAATCTATCGTAAGGGGTTCAACACCTGGTCAAGAAAGAGCTGAACAAGCGACAAGAACAGCTTTAGCACAAGCTGGCGTTAGAGGCCCAGTAGCTGCATTAGAGCAATCTAGGCAATCGGGTTTACTTACACAAGAAATGCAAAGGCAATTAGATAATTTAGCGTTTCAAGAGGCAATGGATAGGCGTACTAATTTAGGTCAAATAAGAGGCAGAAGAACATTACAAGGATTAGGAGGGCAAGGCTAATGCTAAGACCATCATTTGTTAACGAAGAAGATAAAAATCTTGTAAATGCAATGAGATCTATGCAAGGCATGCGACCACAAAGTGAAACACAACGTATGCTAAATCAAAGAATTGCCCAACAATTAATGCAAACGTATTCACCACCAGAGCAAGTAACATTAGAAAACTTAGGACAAGGGTTTGAAGAAGGATTTATACCAGGAGTCGTAGATAGTGCTGCACAAATAGGTAATTATCTTATTAATAACCCACAAGGTAAACAAATATCAGCAGCTTTACTAGCTGATTCAAGCCCAGTTTTAGCACAAGGTTTATATCAAAGCGGATTGCAAGATGCCCGTAACTTTTCGCAAGCACAAAATCAAGCACAAGCTCTTAATCAACAACAAACACAATTAGCAATGCAGTATTTAAAAAATTTAAGAGATACAGAACAAGCAAATTTAGCAGCAGGGTTACAAGAACAAAAATCCGAAAATAATAGGGCTTTAAAAGGTTTAGAACTGCAAACCACAACGCCAAAAGATCAAAACCAAGAAGAATTAAAACAAGATAAAAAAATACCAGAGTATTACTATAAAACCATAAACGAAGGTGGTATTCAAAAAACATATTTAGACTCAAAAACATATAAAGAAGACTTGGAAAGTGCAAGGAAAGATTTAGGAAGAATTAAATCAACCCGTGAAACTAATAAACGTGTTTTGAATTCTATTGATTCGTTAATTAAAGAAGTAAAGGATCAAAATGGGGAAGTTAAATATGCAATGACAGAATTAGGAGAGGCTGTTGTTGCTAATAATCCCTTAGAGGGTGCCGCAGAATCATTTGGACGATTTGTAGGAACTCCACGTCAAAAAAATGCATATTCACATATTGAGCGTATAAAAGCAAATTTAGGTTTTGGAGAGCTGCAAAATATGAGAAATAACTCTCCAACTGGTGGAGCTCTGGGAACTGTTTCAGACGCAGAAACGAATTTCTTGCAAAAATCAGCGTCTGCCTTAGATGCAGGAAAATCTCCCGAAGAAATGATTAAAGATCTATTAGAAATAAAACAAAGTATATTAAGGTTAGAATCGGATTTACCTAATACGCAAGAGGAAATACTTTATAGAAATGTAGGTGAACAAATGCCTGCCAAAAAAAATGCAAACGAAAAAGATCTTGGTGACGGGTTTACTTTAAGGGGTGCTAGATAATGCCAATATATGAAATAGAAACTCCAGATGGTCGTATTATGGAAATCGAAGGGGACAAAATGCCCCCTATCAATATAATAAAAAAAGCATATTCTGAGTTGCCCCCAATAGATAATAGTCTAGAAATTCCTGAAAGAGGGCAAGTTATGCCAGCAGAAAATTATGAGCAAAATACGCTATCAATGATTGGGAAAGCTCTCCCCTATGCAGGCATTGTTGCAAAAGCTACACCACAAGGAAGAGCTTTATCAGCTGGAGCTACTGGTGTAGGCAGATTTTTAGAAGGAAGATCTGAAGGGGAGTCATTACCTACAGCCTTAAAACAAAGTGGTAAAGCTGCTGCAATAGATTTAGTAGGAGGAAAATTAATTAGTAAGGGTTTTGATGCTTTTAAAGGATTAAAAAAAGGAAAGGGTGTTTCTTCTACTACATTTGAATCAGCTAAAGACGTTTTAAATAGAAATAGAGAACTTTTTTCAGGAAAAAAGAAAATACCTACAGGAAGTCTATCTGATCCTAGATATGTTGATGCTGTAGGTACTGCAACTGCAGATTCAATGGATGCGTTGAAGAGAACCTTTATGGATAAACAGTCAAATTCAATTGCTAGTGGTAAATTAACTAAAGAAGTATCAAATAAAATTTATTCTGATTTAGGAAAACTAGACTTAGATGCACCTGTTAGAAATCAAAAAGTTTACAATATGATATTAAACAGGATCGCTGACCCTGATCTAACATTAAATAAACTTTATGAGACTAGGCGTATGGCTGATAAAGCTATTAATTGGAATGAACGAAATATTTTAGATGATCCATTAAAAGCTGTTAGAAAAAATATTGATAACATCTTAAAAAATCCAAAATATAATACAAAAGCCAAAGAATACAAAAAACAAACAAGAAATTTGTCAGTATTACAAGAGAATAAAGCTGTTAAAAATCTTTATAATAAATCAGATCAATCTAGAAATATTGGAAAGTTTGGCCAGGGATTTATTTCTTCAGGACCTACAAATCAAGCTTATTTTAGAAAAGCAATAAATACATTAAAAGTAGATGATAAAGTTCAAAAAAAATTAAAAGATGATATTACAGAAGGAGCACTATCTTTAGAGACGTCAAAAGCATTTCAAGACATTAAAGCTCCAGGCGCTTTAAGATCAATACCATATGTAGGGGATCTGTTAGAAAAGGGATACAAATCCACTTTGCCAACACAGCAAAGATTAAATCCATTACTAACAAGGTCAATTCCTAAAATAATGGCAGGGAGTAGTGGATTTACACCAATACAAGAACGCACCCCAGCAGGAAATTATTCGCCTACATATCAAAACGAAATTATAAACGAAAGATTTAGGAGGACAAGATAATGGCTTTACCGTCAGTAAATGATTTAAAATTATGGGCAGGCAACCTATTTACTAATACACAATGGGATTCAAACTTCACAAAAGTTGTACAGTTTCTGACTAATGGTCAATATGATCTTAATGTAGCTAATTTAACATGCGCAGACATTACAGCTAATAGCATAAACGTTTCAATAAGTAATGGCGTTCCTACTGGTCAAGTGATACAAATGGCCACTACGTATGCGTCACCTGGTTTTTTAAGATGTAACGGTGCAAACCAAACAATAAGTAGTTATTTAGATTTATTTAAAGCCATTGGGCATACATATGGTCCAGGTGATGGAGCTCCTGTATCAGCATCAGGAGTCTCTGTTGCAGGTAACGTTTGCACAGTTACTTCTGCAGGTCATGGTTTAGCAAATGGGTCGTATGTATCGGTAAAATATACAGATGTAGCAAGTTCAGATGTTATTAATAGAGGCGTTGTTATAGAGAATGTATCTGCCAACACATTTGATTTCTCAGTAGTGGGATGGCAAGAACTTCCTGTATCTCCTCTTGATTTTACCCCAGCAACAACTTTTACCTTACCAGATACACGTGGATATGCAATTCGTGACTTAGGTAGTAATACAATAGATCCTGATGTAGCCACAAGGACTAATCGTGGAGACGGTTCTACAGGTGATCAAGTAGGCACTAAACAAGAAGATCAATTTAAAGCTCATAGTCACACTATTAGAGTGGCAATTAATGATACATCTCAATCAATAAAAGATGACTATTTTCCTAAAATCGCTAATTACTCTGGTTCGGTAACTGAGACTGGTGAGTTTACGCGTTATTATAATTTTGCAGCATCTTATTACAATCAATTACATAAAAACTTTGCATTAGGAATAAATAATCAAGGAGGGTTACAAACAAATACAGCTAATATTGGCTTTAAATTTTACATAAAAACATAATAAAAAAAGGAGATAAAATGTATTCAATTAATTACAATGGTACAAAAACAGAATTTTGCGAAAAATTACAAAATTACAAAGATGAAAAATCTAATTTTAAACAAACTGTTAATGTGCCAGCTCCAGAGGCGATATTTCCTGTGTTTAAAATTGTGCAAGATAATATACAAAACGACGATTACAAATTAATCACAATAGAGCAACCAAATGAATAAAATCTCAAAGCATTGTAATCTAGAGTTATATAGATTTTCGAGTGGCTTAAATTCAACTTTAGGAAGTTTATATATAATAAATGCTTTAGGCATAAAAAACTTTTGTTGTTTTACTTTGGAGGATAGATTTCATTTTCCAGATGAAAAAGTAAGTGGCTCAACACGTATACCAGCAGGTATTTATAAATTAAATTATAAAAAAGAAGGTGGCTTTCATACTCGATACAAAACTAGATTTAAAGACATTCATCATAACGGCATGATAGAAATAGTAGGAGTCCCTAATTTTACTGACATTTTATTGCATTGTGGTAATCATGACCAACATACAAAGGGATGTGTTCTTCTAGGAGATACTGCCGAACAAAATGTAACAAAAAAAGGGTTTATAGGAAATTCTAATGAAGCATATAAACGGTTTTATAAAGAGTTTATAAATACTTTTGTGCCAGAGGTATCTAAAATAAAAATTATTGATGGAGATGATGTTTAAATGGAAATAGTTGTTGTTGTTATTGAATATCTATTTTCAATGCTAGATAAAAAAACTTTATTCGGTTTTATACTAGGTTCTATCCCATTTGCTGTAGTCTGGGTGACAACAAAGTTTTTTGTCAGAAAAAAAGAATTAGAACAAATTAAAACAACAAATGAAATATGCTTTTCTAAACTAAATGAAAAGTACATAAAACTAGATATGCTTATTAATAATAATATGACAGAAGTTAAAAATGAGCTTACTTTAAAAGTTAGTAAAAAAGAAATGCATGAATACTTAGATGAAGTTAAAGATGAAATTGATAACACTGAGGCTCAACTAGAAAAACTTCTTGGTGCAGTGTCATTCATTGTTCAAAAAAATGGCGGATCTCTAGAAGATGTGTTAATTTTAAATAAAAAAGAAGGGGTAAAATGATGACAAAAATCGAAAACAAAGTAGAAAAAATAGAAAAAGAAGTTGTGGTAATGAAAGAGATACTTTTTGATATTGTTAACAAATTTGATGAGGATACAAATACAATAATTACTAAACTTAATGAGTTAAAAGAAATGCACACACAAAAAATGTTAGAAGTTTTAGAAATTGCTAATAGTTTAAAGGATAAAGTTCAAAAAGTTAAAGGCGGTATAGATAAGTTTCAATCTGAAGTACTAACATTCAAACAATAAAGCAAGTACTAATGCAAACTGTATGCATTTGTCACTTGACTATGTATTTTCTTATTGATATAGTATACCATAGTATACATTATTAAGGGGTTGTGAATGAAAAAAGAAATACAAGATGTTATATATTGTTTACGTTCTAAAACAGAACAGGCTAAAGCTAGAATTGAACAAGAAGCTGTAATTATAAAAGAGCTTGAAGGCTATACTGAAAAGTTGCAAGATGCATTAGACAAAAGTTAACTATAGATAGTATTATAATATTTCT
>VTLG01013030.1_pt1 | contig 28478 bp, 60 predicted proteins | sample 4694571 | NCBI WGS metagenome assembly VTLG01 (sample SAMN12604809, study PRJNA352737) | marine metagenome | biome: ENVO:00000447; feature: ENVO:00000209|ENVO:00000569|ENVO:01000036; material: ENVO:00002151; isolation source: viral sequences binned using virsorter ...
TCGTCCATTGTCATGTATTGAAATTTAGACATTTCATCAGTTAAGTAATCTCTTTTACCTTGTCTTGCTCCTGCTGATACTGCCCCTGCTACTTGTCCCATACTTGGAGCAATAGGTTGAGGTCCTGTCATGGAAGCTAATGATTCTAAAATTCCTCTACGTTGAGCCGACACCATTGGGTCTGAGCTCATTAATCTATCTAATATACCCATTACATGAATGCTCCGAGTAATGCTCCACCTGCTGCAAACATAGGATTGGTACTACCTAAGAAACTTCCCATTTCTGCACCTGCTAGACCACCAGATAATAAACCTGCTGCAAGATTACGTTGAAGAGGTGTAACATTAGTTTGTGTTTGACCATACGAGCCACCTGTTGCAGCTTGATAATTTCTTAACTTTTCATATGGAAGCATTTGTTGATATTGATACCTATTCATTGCATCTGCTAGAGCTGCTTCTTGTAATCCCTCACGTTCAGCACCAACTTGACGTAAACGTAAAATATCATCGTAATCTGTTTGCGACATTTGAGGAGCTGCCATTAAAGCATTATTCATATTAGCTCGTTCAGCCATATAATTTTGTCCGTATAATTGTGTTCCTAAATCTCCAAGAGCACCTGCTAATACTTCTTGATTAGCACCACTACCTAAACGTCCTGCTGAAGTAAATTGAGATTGAACACCAGAGGTAACATCTCCTGCTAATTTATTATAAAGGTTAGTTATAAAAGGATTACTTGTTGGGTCTAAGTAATCTCCTTTTAACTGTTTAAGCATTTCTGTGTTAGCTTGTCCCATTAAAGGAGAACCTGTTATTGCTCTTGCTTCTTGTGCTTTTAAAGCTAAATCTGTTTGTGGAGAAAAATCAACATACGTTTGTCCAGGAAAATAATTTGGTCCTGGAGCTTGATATAAACTTTCTGCTCGTTCAAATCCTTTTGATAAATATGGGATTTGCGTTTCCCATGGTTCTACATTGGAAACTGTTTTTGCTTCTCCTGCGCCTTTACTCATTTGTTAAATCCTTCATTAATATTATGTGTTTTTGTTTGTAATCTTTTAACCATTTAACCCAACCTTTACGTCCAACGAGTTCTATTCGTTGACATTTGTTTAATTTAGCCCATTGTTCAATTTGTTCTTTTATTGGATTGAACCAAGACTTCATATTCGTTCCTCCTGCTAAAAAATAACGACAAGAACGAAGTCGTGGATAGTCTATTATTTCTGTAACAATAGCTGCTTCCACATTGTTTGTTTTTACATTCCACGAAATCCATAATTGCATTTTCTTTTTTAACAAACTGTCAAAAATATCTTTAGGCATGTAGGCAAAACCATCAATCTCTAATGGTTTTAAAAGAAGTGGCTCAATCTGTTTCCAAATTAAGCCAACATCTTTGGGAGGAACGTAACTTATTTGACTATCCGAAGATAGTGAATCCGAGTGTTTGATCTGTGTTTCCTGAACTGGCATGTGTTAATGTTGCTGAACCATTTACTCTAGCAGAAACATACAAAGTATTTAAAGCTGTACGTGCATTTGCTGTTGTTGGCATAAAAACAATAACAGAGTTTTCGCCAATACGAGCATTGGTTAATGTTGATGTAGTCGAACTTGCTGTCAATGTGATGCTTCCTGTAGAATTTAATTTTCCGTCTATTGTATTATTTAATGACGAAGAAATTAATCGTAAATGCAGATCATGGTCTGGCATAGAAATAGGGACATTAGGATATTGGTTTGTTGCCATTATCTTTTACCTTCTGGCCTTGCTTCTATTTCTACTCCTGACATTGTTGTAAAATTTCCTGTTACTTTTACTCGCATACGATGAAATCTACTTGTAGATCGCATAGGACACGAACCATTTGTTAAAGTTGAAACTGCTGTTCCAACATTTACTGTATCTAACTGTGATGATCTTGATAAAGGAGTTACTGTTACTGACGTTCCCCCTACACCATCAACAATAGGGGTAGAAGAAATTAACGTAGATCGTCTTCCTTTTGCACCTTCAAATTCTGTTGTATCAACTGTAGCTGTTAAACTTGTTGCAATAAATTTTCCAAATTTTTTATCGCCACTAAAACCTGCAAGACCAACAATACCTTCTCCATAATAATAGGAGTCTAAAGATTTAGGTAAATTATCTAACGTGCCTAATTTATCTAAACTTTCTAATGTGGTAAAGGCTTCTTGGGAAGCAGTTGCAATATATTGAATATCCATGCTTGACCCTGTGCTAAATCTATTAACAGAATAATTATAAATTAATAATTTATTATTTATATCTCCTGTTGTAGAGCCTGTTGCACCACCTCGATAAGACCAAAATACACAACTATTATTTGGGTCCACAGCAGCACATATTCCATCTAAGTTAGATGCTAAGTCTTCAAAAAAAAAGTTATCTACTTTACCTTCTCCTATTGGTGTTAATTGTTGACCACCTGTTAATTTATAAAATCCATCTTGAGCTAAGAAAAAAATCATATTACCAAACGAACAAACAGAACGTGGAGCAAATAAACCTATGTTGTCAGAAATTTTTTCAAACGTAAAAATTAAAGGAGTACCAACATAACTAACCCTATAAATTGCTCTTTCAAAAAATATAATACCAAAACTTTCTCCACCAATAATTGCTTGAATATTACCATGAGGACCAACAACATCTTGATAACCTGATTGCGTAGTTTGTGATGGGGTCCATTGTGTTATATTATTTAACCCACTCCATTTAACACGTTGGTTATACGAAGTTCCAGACTCCGTAGTATAACCTGTAAAAACAAAATCACGAATAACTGCTAAATATTTTGCTTTAAAAGTAATAAGATCAGAAAAAGCTGAGTCTGTTCCTTCATCAAATTTTTGAATATTATCTGCGTGATTAGCTGCAATAATATTTGTACCAAATTGTGTAAAAGCCCAAAAATCTCTTGCACCTTCTGTTGTAGAATTATTGTAACCACCTGCTTTTGATTTATCTACAAACTCTTGACTAGAGTTCATTTGATATAATTTTGTTGCATCTCCTGCGTAGTTAGTAGTACCTCCTGCGTTAAAGGCAGTAAATAAACCTACAGCATTTCCTGTTAAAGCTGTTGTACTTAACTCTTGAAAACCAGGTAAAGATTTATACCCAACTTTTAAAGGCAACACATTATCAGCTTGAATAGCTCCTGTGTTTTGATACGTTGGTAAATCAGTTTGTAATTCGCCAAAAGGTATCATGTATAAACTCTTCTTTTAGGTGCAAATTGTGTTGATGTCATTTGCATTGGTGTAGAAGAGTGTTTTCCTTTTTCATCACTTAAATTAGCTTTCTGTATTGCTTCATTAAAAAGATTAGCCCATACAGGAAGTCTTTCATCATTTTGTATAAAAGGAGTTGCTTCTAATAAAGAACCATACAAATATAATTCAGGATAGTTTGTTAAAATATCGTTTGTAGTATTAGAGTCAGATAAACCTGTAATACGTTTATAATAATACATATTAATTGTGTACGCATTATCAGGGGAAGGACCAAAATAAATTTTATCTCCAATAATAGTGTAATACACAGGCATACTATTACCAGAATCAACATACACTCTATTTAATTCATTAGGAGCCATATATTGCAATTCTGTTTGAGGACTAGCAGAAATATTTTGTATAGAAATAAATTCTAAAAATCCTGTTGGAATTGAAATATATTTTGTACCTGCAACTGTATCAGTAGTTGTATTAACAGCCATTTCACGCAAACGTAAATCTTTTGCATGACGTGATTCTGCTAAATCAATAAATGTATCAATGTTAGCTGTTAAATCATCTCTGTTAAGATAATTTGCTATTTCCGTTTTTAAATTTGTGTAAGTATCTAATGCCATTTAAACTGTTCCTGTCCATACTCGAAATGCTCTATTGTCGGAATTATTTAACCATCTTTTAAAACGTACATGGTCAACAATATCTCCTGTTGGAGACATAATTCCTTGTTTTGCTAATTGTTCAACAACAACCAAAGGGATAGATGCAACGTGATTAAGTTCTTTAGACTTACTTACACCTTCCCCAAGGCTTTGTTTTTTTTTATTTTCTTCTATAACAGGAGTTAAATCTTGGGTTCTTTCAATATGAAATTTACCCTCACTTTTATCTTCAATAAAGTTTGTATCAACTATATCTTTTGAAATAGAATATTTAGTCATTATGAAGACATTTCCGTTACAGAAATTTGTCCTGCTGCTGTTGCGTATGCAGATACACTATCAGATGGACTTGTTTTCATAGTTATTGAATCATTGGCACTCAATAACAATCCATCTTTGTTAGCAGCAGTTCCTTCTAATTTAATATATGCGTCAACTGATGTTGATACATGAACTAAATATACATCAGCAGAAATAGCAGTTGCCATTTGTCCTGCACCTGAATGATCTTGAACTGTATATTTAATTGGTCTGTATTGATATGTTCGTGCCATAATATATCCTTATCTTCTAATAACGTAACTTACATCTGCTGTAGTAGATGCTGTTTGTTCGCCATTACTTTTAATATGAATTGCGTCTCCTGCAGCTACTAATACTTCTCCACCAATAGCTAAAGCTACACCACTTTCATCTGCTGTTGCATCTGCTAAAGTAGCATCAATGCCTGTATCAGCTCCATTCTTCATAATGTCAAAAGTAGTTGCTGCATCAATAACAGTATGCACGTTCATAAAAATTTCTTTTAGTTTTCCTCCATCAGGAATAACACATACAGGACTTGCATTGTCTGCTGTTTGAATGGCAGTCATATTACCACCCATAATAAAATAATCGTTTAATGTTCTCATTTTTTCCTCTTATCGTTCTGAGTTAAAACTCTTCAATAAATAAGGGGGCCGAAGCCCCCTTTGTGTTCTTAACTTAACCTAAAATTAAGAAGTAGTTAAATCTGCAACTATGCCTGAAGATTCTTGGTTTCTTGAAACCACTCCACCTTCCATTAGTAATAACATGTGAGTGTTATCGCCAGTTTTTGCTAGTTGAGTGTTTTGGAATGGACGTAGAACATTGAAACCCCAATATTCAGAATCCAATACCCAACAATCTCTATCTCTTTGAAACCTATTAGGTTTAACTGTTAGAGTGCCAAAATCAGATTGGTAAACATCTACTGCTGCAACAATTGTTTTAGCAGGTACTTCTCTGATTGCAGTTGAGCCACCAGTAAAACCAGAAATTGCTTGTTTGTTAAATGGACCCACCATAATAGTGTCTGGGTTTCCACCTGCATTGTAACATTCTCTGATTACTTCTTTTAACATTGACTCAGAAAAAGCTCTTTGTGTTCCATCAGTTCTTGTGCCTGAAGGTACTCCGTTAGTGTGAGCTGCATCTGCACCCCCTGCACCAACACTAGAGTTTCCTCTTATCCATGTTAATAATCCTGCTGTTTTTCTAGCTGCATTTGATGCACCTACAGTTGGGATTACGTTAGCTTGGCAGATACCTGCTTCTACGTCTCTCTTTAACTCCTTCGAATTTTTTGCGAGGGAATATGCGAGTTGAGTAGAGCGCCCTGCTGCATCTACTGCATCATCTGTACCAGTAATGACAAAGTTTTTTGCGTAGATTTGCGTGTAGTTATGTAACTCTTGAGTAGCGCTTTGTGCTGTACCTGTGTAGTCGTCTCCTTCTACTTGATGGTTTGATGCACTTGCAGCAGCTAAAGAGTCTGTAAGCCATTTGAACTGAGTGTTCGATGCCTTACCTTTACCCATGCTAGAAAACATTGGTGTATCAGTTGGACTAATATTATAAATAATATCTTCTAACTGCTCACGTATGCCTTTCATATCATAGGTATCGAAAGTATTAGTTGGCTGTGCCATACTTATCTCCTAAAGTTGTTGTGCTTCTGTCCAAGCAAGAAAAGCATCTTTTGTTTTCTTGTTATTCCCCTTATTGGGATTGTCTTTTAGAGAAGCCATTGCTTTTTGAATCGCAGACGAACTTTCAGAAGGTGTATTAGTTTGTGAACCAGAAGTTGTTACCTTGGGAACTCGTTTAACTTTCTTTCCGTCTAGTTTTGCTTTTTTTAAATTATCTAATTGCATTGCATTGTATGCTACCAAAACTGTTCTGTGATCTGTTAAATTTTGTAATTCCGTATCGGTAAATCCTTGTGATATTAAAAAGTTTTTAATATCATTTTGAACTTTAGGAGCTTTATTAGGGTCGCCAAGAATAGGTAACTTTTCAATCAACTTTTCTTGTTCTTGTTTAAGAACATTATTTAATTTTTGTTGATATTGAATTTGTTGTTCTTGTTTTTCGCTTTCTAATTTAGCTCGTAAATTATTCTGATGTTCACGTTCTTTTGTAATTCTAGCTTGTGCCTTTACATATTCCGTTGGGTCTTCTTCATAGAGCTTTTCCAAATCGGCTTCGGACATACTAGGTTTATCAAAATTACTAACAACTTCTTCAAGTCGTTGAACGTATTCGGATTTTTTTTGATTAGCCACGTTCATTTCATCTAAAATTTTTTGACGTTCTACCTCTAGGGTTTTACGTTCTTCACTTAGCTTAGATGTTTTTTGTCGGTAATCAGAATCTTTAGCATAACCACTTTGTAATTCTTCTAAAGTAACTTTAATTGTTTCGCCATTAACTTTGACTTCATAAAGTTGCTCGTCAGTTTCCGTTGTGGTGTCTTCCGATACTAATTCCAAATCGTCAGGGGTTAATTCCTGCGTTTCACTTTCAACTTTAGTAGATTGCTCTACAGGTGTCTCTGGTGTTGTGTCCTCATTCCCTGTGGCTTGGTCTTTTTCCAAAGTACCCAAAAGGTTGATGATTTCACTTTCTGCTGTTTGCTGTGATAGCGCAACAGATTCCTTTACAGGTTGATCTGCCATATAATCTCCTTAATTTTTAATTAAAAATTTTTGTTTTTTGAATGTCGGTCAATGTCTTATTCGCCAATTTTCCTGTCTCCATGACAGACGTAATTTCGTTGATAAGTGATTCCAACATTTTACGCATGAGAAATATTTTTTCTCTTGCTTCGGTATCTCGAAGAGGAGATGCTAACCATTCTTGGTTTAATCTTTCTTCGATTTTTTTTACTGCATCAGTAAAAATTTCGTCTTCTAGTATTCTCTTTGCTTGATTTCCTAGATGAATTTCTTTTGACATATTTTATACTCCTGAACTATCATCAGTATAATCGTCTGCGTCTCCGTAAGCTGTATTTCCTTGATAAAGATTACTGCCACCTGAATATGGAACAAATACATTATTATTATTATCTGATTGGGACATTCCATCATTACCACCTGTATTATATGTAGGTCCGTAATCTTTCTTTTTCTTAGTTTTTGTTTTAGGTTTATCAATAGTATTAATTTCATTAATTGCAGTTATAATATCATTGCCTTGATCTTGTGTAAAATCCCCACGTTTAATTAATTTTTTTATTGTTTTAATATATTCAGGAGTTAAAAATTTATCTGGTACTGTTGAAACATTTCCACTTTGCGCTGCTGCCATAATTGTGTCAACTGCATCTTGCAAGGAACCAAAAGCAACTTGTTGTCCATACCCAGTTATAAAATCTCCATTACCATTATAATAACCACCTGTACTTGTATGATATTGAACATTATTTTTATCTTTATCTGCACCTACTCCTGTTGGAACATATTGATTAATTATTCCTGCTACAGATTTTGCAGTACCAGGTATTTTAATATTTGTATTTGTTCCAATGTTACCTAATTTATCATTGTAAAAATTTGCTTTGGCTAATGCTTGTTTATAACTAGGAGAAAAACTAGCAAAATTAAAATTTCCGTAAGAACTATCAACACCACTACCTAAAAACATATTTTTCTTTTTAAGAGCATTAGTAAATTGTTTGTATTGTCTATCGTTTAACATTTGAATAGGAGCAGATGCCATGTTTGCTGCAAAACCTAAAACACCAGGAGGAAGAGTTTGATCGCTAAATTGTTGTGGTCCTAATAAATTTCCATCTTCGCCAATGTAACCTTTTCTTAAACCAAAATCCATTAATTCACTTTCAGACATATCGTTTAAAGGAACATTAGAAAGATTTAAAACTTCAGGATTATTGTCTCTTATAGTTCCGTATCGTTGTGTAGTAATATCTTCAAAACTATTATTATCATTAGTGTTTTGATTTCCGTAATCTATATTAACTTCTGTTTCTTCTTCTACAGGAACTTGACCTTCAACTTGAGGAACTACTTCGTATTGTGCAAAGTTTGCATTTGGATTAGGTTTAGCTTTGTAAGGAAATTGATTAAACGTACTAAAATTAGGGTCGTATTGTGCAATTTGAGCTTCTGTTAAACCTTGTTGTAATAAATTATTATACGTAGGAAGAGTATAATTATATCCATATAAACCTGTACCCCCTGAGTTAATACCTAATAAGTTTTGTAGATATGGATTTTGTGCCATTATTTTTTTCCTTGTTTAATAAAATCACTTTCAATTTCAGCAGCCTTACGTAATTCTTCTGAGTCTATTTTTTCTGCTTCAATTTTAAGTTTTGTTTCTAATTCTAATACTTTTTTCTGCATGTCGTACATCATCTCTTCACGTTTTTGTTGAAGAGTTGCCATTGTTTTTTCTTTTTCTAATTTTAATTCTTCCATTGCAGCCATGAGAAGAGGATTTTCTTTCATAGGGTCTGGTGGTGGAGGAGGAGGAACAGTAGCAGGGTCTAAGAAGAAAGGTTGTGCAGAACTAAATCCAGAATTAACAACTAACTTCTCTAACGTGTTATAAATTTTAGACTCATCTACTAATCTTCCGTACCCACCTTCTTTAACTAACATTTGTTGTATTTGTAAAATTTGTGAAAGTAAATTTACTCTGTGATCTGTATTACCTGTACCTAAACCAACATGTATAGAAACGTCCATTTCTTTATCAGCCCAATCTTGAGGGTTCATTTCTACAAATTGATTGCGTAAACGTATTATACGTGGTTGATCTTGATACTTGGTAGCAAGTTGCATAATGCAACGAAATAAATCTTTTACTCCTGTCTCTGCAAATATTCTCGCTATTAATTCTATTCTTTGTGTACTTGCATTTACTAAAGCATTAACACTTGTAGCTGTTGTGTGTGATTTTTGTATTGTGTTAGGATCTGCTCCCATTTGAGAACGTGAAATACCTGTACGTGATTCTTTTAATTGATCTATTTTTTCTAACATTGCTAGACCTTCATTTAAAAAAGAAGGAGTAGCTAAAGGTGTTACTGCACCAGGCCCTTTAGTTCTTACAATACCACCAGGACGTGAAGTAATAAGATCATCAAGTTGAACTTGACCATCAATAACTAAATGTCTTGCGTTGTTTTGCAAATACATGTTGTCCATTGTTTGACGTAGGACAGTTGATTTCATTAACTGTAAATCCATTACTAAATCTGCAACACTCATTCCGTAAAATAAATGTGGCATAGGAATAGGAGTTACCATAGAAAAAGGAAGATAATCTATTTCTTCATTATCAAGGATAATACTTTCATTACCCCCCATTGTAATTTTTCTTAATGTAGGTTTTCCTTTTTTTTCATAATCAATTTTTGTATAACATTCAACAAGACGAACATAGTCTGTTGATTTATCTATACTTTGATATTCTGTTTCAGGAGAAGCAGTTTGATATAATTCTCTTTCTGTGTGTTCTTGATTATAAAAACCATCTGAAAAACTAGGAAGTTTATCAACAAGTTTTTTATCAAAACCCATTGCAATAACTTCGGCTCTTGTTTTAATAACTTGATGTCCTACAAATTGTGCATCAGCAAAACTTTTAGCATTTTTACTTACAAACATTTCTTCAGGAGGAACATTTTCTACACAAATTCTTCCTTCTTTTGTTGTACGAGTAATTTTAACATCGTGTAAATATTCTATTTCAAATTCGCCTTGAACTTCTTTTATATCGTGTTCATCTACAGAAACAGTATCATCAATTAATAAAGAATTATATTCAACATCTGTTAAATCTGCGTACTCTTCTGTTTTTGTTTTTTCTATTTCTTTATAATAATGTTTAACAAAACCATTTTTTTGTAAAAGAGCATCTTTGAACATTGTATATAAAATCATAAAGCCAGGATTGTCTTTCATAAAAATATAATTAACATAATCCGTACATTGTTCAGCCATACCTTGATCTTCAGGACCTTGAGGGTCAAATTTTACAATTTGTTCTCCTGCTGTAAAGATACGAAGCAAGGAAGGAAGAATATTTTCTACAACTTCCAACACATCTTGCGTTACTACTTGGGAACGACCTTCAATTTCGTTACCATAGGGCTTTCCTAAATAGTATTTAAAGGCAGTTCTACGTTCTGAACCGATTGTTCCTTCTAAATATCCAATAGAATTTTCTAATAATTGTCCCAGAAGTGCTAATACTTCTGAATTTCGCATTTTAGCCATTTAATCTTCCCACTTTATGTGCAATGGCCCATCATCTGCGCCTGTAATTTGCTGTTGTGTTTTATCTCCGTACACTTTGGGTACTAATTTTCCTGCTGTCCAATGTGTATCGTGCATTAAGAGTTTTAATACAGCAGCTTCTTCTAAACCTACTTTACCTTTACCTTGTTTTGCACGTTCTAATGTCTCTAATGCTTTAGCTCTATTATCGCCTAGCATATATTCAATACCCTCTTGTTTACTTCGACTATATTCTTCTTGAAATCCATCTTTCTTACGAAGCCAAGTACGAATTGTTTCCCATGTAGGCATGTCTGTATCTCGGCAAATAGAACGAATAGATTCTCCATTGGCTAATCTATCGCAAATATCTTTAACCATTTGCTTACTATATTTTGTTGGCATTACCATTATACTATTCCCATATTTCCATATTTAATTTCACTTTTAAAATCACTTGTTTCATTCATTCCAACTGCCATATATCTAATTGCATCACAACCATGAGAAGCCCATGAGTGTTTTGGTTTATCTAACAGTTGTCCTGTTCTATCGTTTCTTTCCCATTGGTACTGACGCATTGCTTCAATACCTTGTTTACATTTATCTCTATCAAACCACATACGAGAAAAAATCATACGTGTTGCATTGATACCATCTATAACAGGTAACTTAGGAACGATTGTAAAATACAATCCTAAATTATTTGCTATTTCGTATCTTGATTTACCACTAGAGAGCTCACGTTGACGTAAATCATGTGGTCCGTAATGGTTAGAATATTGATACCCTTTTTGTGCTAAGACTTTTACGTAATGGTCTAAGCCCATTGAGGTGTTTTCATAATAATCTATCAGGTGTATTCTATTACCCACACGTTGAAAGAACCATATTGCTGTACTGTCTCCAACACCCAAATCCCATGCAGTATCTACTTTATAATTTTCATCGTATTCTATATTTGTAATACGACCATCATCTTGTGCCTTTGTTAAAGACCTAGTGTAGATACCCCCAAGAACACCTGCATCAAAAGATACTTCAAATTCTTGTTCATATTGTTCTTCACTCATCATCTTACGAGCTGCGTCTAATTCTTCTTTATCTATAATTCCTGTTTCACTTGCTTTAAAAACAGCCGAATACCATTCATCAGGATTGTTAACAGCATTGTCATACAAATCAAAAAATGCGTTATGCCCTGCAGGAGTACCTATGGCTATAAGCCACCCTTTCCTATCCGATAATGCAGGACGTAATACTGTCCATATATCAGGAGGCATCATTGCAATTTCATCTACAACTATTCCATCAAATCGTTGTCCCCTTAGATTGTCGTAAGAGTCAGCTCCGAACATTTGTATTGTTCTGTTACCTGGTAAGGTAACACGAAGTTCGGTGGTGTGATATTGCACACCTGGAATTTTATGCGTGTAATCTATGCAGTATTGCCATGCTGCTTGTTTTGCCATTCTGTACGTAGGGGCGATATATCCATATTTAGGACTTGGTAATGTATTCAACATACATTTTTTTAATATTTCATTCAGAACTAGGCATGTTTTGCCAAAGCGCCTGTGTGCCACCAGTACATTCCACCTCTTTAAGTTCTTATGAACTGCTAATTGATGTTTACGTGGTTTATACGGAATTATTATTTTTGGCATTATCAAGGTGTCGATACATTGCATCTACATCGTCAGATTTAACTGCTCCTCGGCCAGACTCATTATGAACTGGTGTAGGCTTATTGATCTCTTCAACCAAAGCCTTAAAATCTTCCATAAATGAATCAGTTTTCTTTTTTATTTTTTTTTTAGTCATATTATGCCTTCGTTCCTCTTTTGTTCCCCTATGGTCAAATATAAGCCTTTTAGGGCTATATAAGGGGTGGGTCTAGTATGTGTGTGGGTCCCCTACATTATGTGTAAGTCCGTTGGGGGTGCCGTCTTTTTGAGGTAAGTAATGATACTACTTATCTTTTCTGTAATTTTAATGACCACCTAGTTGTACACTAGATAATCTCTTTACATTTGTTAGCTGTATTCCTGTGTATTTAATCGATATTATTCTAGCTGTGTCTTGATATGGGTCTAGACTGAACCTAAACTGGTTCTAGTTTGTTGGTTTGAACTGTCTATATAAGTAATGTGCCACTTTGGACTAAAAAGAACTATGGCAACGTACCTATCTCTTATTATCCCTTAGTATCCTTAGACTTCTTACTCTTATCCTTATCTATGATCTTTAGTGATACTTGTATTAAGGTATCGATAGCAGTTGATTGAGAGTTAATTCTATTATTAAATCGATAGTTATTAATCTTTTCGAGTGTATTATCATCTACATTAACCTGGAGACGATTGGGCTTGGATTGTGGTTTATTCATAACTCAGGACCTTTAAACTAATTACTCATTTAATCAAATACTATTTGACTCTACTTAATTACTAATATACTCACTTACTTACATATTAAACAAAGGAGAATAAATATGGATAAAGTAAGAAAAGTTAAAGTAGATTTATTTAGATCAGATAAACATAAAGAATTATTTGAACTATTAAAACCATCTTTAAACAATAAGCAACAGCACGAGGCAGTTAGTCGATTAATGTTTATGACTTTAAGTGAAGTGTTGACAGTAATAAATAAAGTTAAGGGAGTATAAATATGGACCTTTATATTTTTAACATATTAATTGGCTCACTAATATTTGCTATTAGTGGGCTTGGCATATCTATTCTGGTTATGTTTTTAATCTATTACTTTGAGGGAGATAAATAATGAAAAAAATAATGGTTACATTACATTTAAAAGACAAAGTTTCATTATTAGTAGATGTTAATACTGATAATATTGAACATTGGAAACAAGAAGCAAGAGACAAAGCTCTTGAAGAATTTAGAGAATGTTTTCATTCAGAATATTACAAAGCATTTTTAAGAAATGATACTTTTGATCTTGTTGAAGTGCCTGAATTTATTAACAATAAAATTATAGAAAATAAGGAGATAAAATAATGAGTGCATATATAGTCGATAATAAAACAATCTTTAATGTTATCAGAGGAATTAATAAAGTTTATGGTGGAGGTTCTAACTACCAGGATTTACAAACATTAAAAGACAAAGCCAATAATAACCCTGAAGATTTATTTAATGAATTATCTGAATTAAATAACTTCTCTATTACTGAACGATATGGAGAAGACCATGGCATGGAAAGTAATAACCAAGGTTTTAATAATGCTTATCATACAGAGCATATAAATATAAATAATATGCAATTATTAAAAAGTTTACAAAACTTTAGTTATCAATCTTGCGAGGGTAAAGCCATAGAGACTAAACTCTATAAACTTTTAGAGCATGTTGAAGGTCAATTAGCAGAATTAATAGTAAGAGACTTACCTGAATATAATAATGCAAATTGGGGTTCATAATGATTGAAGTACACCCTTACCACGAATTACTTAAAGATATTAAATATATTTCTATGGAGATAGAAAACAATCAACGAGTTGCTGGACCAGTATTACAAAGGACCTTAGAGACTTTAGTTAAGTCAATTACTAAACTTGAAGAGAAGTGCAGATCGCAACAATCTCAAATTAACCATTTAAAAAAGGAGCTAAATAATGAATAAAAAATTATTAAAAGCAAAAAGTGAGTGGATTAAATTTATGTGCGAATATTATTTTGAGGAAAAAGATGAAAATTTTTTACCCGAAAAAAATGAACGGGAAGATTATTTTTTATCGCACATTAAACGAGGTCTAAAATTAAATAAAAAAGATTTTATTGAATATTTAGATAGCGAGGGTTTTATGCCAGACCCTTATTTAGAAATTTTAGAGGTAAAAGATGAGTAATGAAAATATAATTATAGAAAAAGGGTACAAAATAAAAATTTGGGAACAAACCTCAGATATAAAATACGAATATAGAAATTTTGATAATGAATTTCAAGCAAAAGGAACTCATGCCTATCAAGTCTTTAATCCTAAAGGAGAATGTATTTATGAAGATATTTGGGATATGTGGGATAAAGATGCTTGTTATCAAAATGCTTGTCAAGATATTGACGCAGATTTAGGAGGTAAATAATGTTTTGGGATATTAATAATGTTAAAGCCGATATTTATGAATATAAAGAAGGCGAACACAAGGGAAATAAATATATTAAATTTAAAAAGCCAATAAAAAAATTTAAAAAAACTACTTCCCCTCTTAGTGAATATACAAATATTCAAGATTTAATAATTTTTTTAAGAGATTTAGAAAATTATCAAATGAACGAACATGAACAATTAAAATTTGATATTAAATTTGATATTAAATTTGAATGTTAATGTATCGTTTCATTCATACTAGGCAACGGATTATCGTATTGGTTGCCTAGGTAAAGATCAGCAAATCTTGCAATATCCTCCCTACTTTCAAATCCTGATATAGTCATAACTAAAGATAAACCCCCAGAATATTTTATCTCTTTTGCTTGAAGGACCAATTCATCAGTTAGTTTGTAATCTCTTTGCAATAGATTTTCTTGTTTCAATGTTTTCTTTTTTAAGTTTTTCATACAAATTTATTATTTCATTTGGATTTGTCTTTGCTAAAAAACAAATCTGGTAGAAATCTTTACTTCCAATATAATCTTGTGAATTTTTAATAAAATTTTTTTTTACTTTTTCAGATTGATCTAATATTCCTAAAGCATCACAAAGAGCTCTGTGAAGTATGGCTCTGTATAAATAAACTAATCTGTTTATAGGTGTTTGTTCTACTAATTCTTTTAGATCGTACATATCCGATATTGTGTCAAAACACTTCTATCGGTTGTTAGGATAATATATTTTCTTAAATGTGTCGCAATAAGAACAAAACTAGAACATTATTTATTGTTTTTAGGGTTCCAAAAATCATTTAAGTCTTCCAAACCCTCTTGTAATTTACTTAAATTATGGACTTTTTCATCATCTAATACGACTCTTCTCACTTCTTTTGCATTATTTCGACAAGATTGAAGGGCTTTTAAGTATAAATCTTTAAAATGTAAGTATAACATTCGGTTATCATGGTGTCCCATAGAGTTCACAATGTCATTAATTGTACTTGTTATGTTGGGATTTCCTTGTCCTATATTATGAAAAACAGCTAATTTTTCTCCTGCGCTGTATAAAATTAAGTTTTTATCCTTATTCCAAGGGCATAATTGCTCTTTTTGATACAATTTATCGAGCTCTGATTTATATAATTTCTGTAATACTCTAGGACCTTTACCAATTGGTTCTAATTTCATTAAACAATTATCAGCAAGTCTTTCAAGCAAACCTTTATCTAATTCTCTTAGTTTGGCTGCGCCATAATCAACTTGTGTGTGTTTTTTCAAATCTTTTTTCCCTTTTTATCGTAGTAAACAAGGTCTTTTGCAAAACCCATGTCATAAATAAATTGATGTTTGCCGTCAATAAAACCATTATATTTGTGATCTTTGCCTAGGTCGTTTAAACTTCTGATTTGCTGTTCCCCAAGCTGTATGTCTTCGTCAATTCTATCTCCATTTAACCAAGAAGAAACATGAGGGTAAAATTTAGGGTCATTAACAGTAGAGATTAAAAAATTATAGTTCTCAACTACCTTTTTTTTGTTTTCCTCACTTAGTTTATTAAATGATGTAAAGGCTTTACTTTTACTTCCTGTTCTTACAGTTAAATCTTTCCAAACTTTTTCAAATTCTTCAGTATATTTATTTTTATTAAGTATAGGTTTAGGTATAGGTATAGGTGGTTCACTTTTGTTTAAGTTTTGATTAGGTTTTGATTGACCACCTATTTTCCCTGCATTACTTTGACTAATAAAATTACCATTAACCCTAACCCACTCCAACCATTGAGCTTTTTGAAAATAACAATTTCCTTTTAAATCAAGATAATTTTCTTCAATGTAATTTCTAGTATTTATAGAGAAATTTTTTGTGTCATTTAAAACCACTTTAATAAATATTTTAAATTTATTATAGGGAGTAAAATATCTATCTAATATTTTAAATACTTTTTCTTGTGTTTTCTCGTCATATGCTTTTGTAATTTCAAAAATATCTTCCTCAATATTGCATAACATGGCTTTATTTTCCCAAGCATAGAAAAGCAATCTAACATAAATTCCAATATTTTCATTTGAAAGATTAACAGTATTGGCAATAAAGTCATTAACTCTTACTGGTTTAGAAAATATTTTAGTCATAGGTCCACTAATGGAATGTAAGCTCTTGCTTTATAATCAACTATATCTAAATAACCTTTAAACTTTAAAACTCTTAACATACTCCAAACAGACCCTTTAGATTTATAGCCTGTAAGTGTTTTTATTTCTTCAATTGTTGGAGATACTTTATTTTTCTTGTAAGCATTATTTATTATTTCATACACTTTTAATTGTGGAGGTGTTAAAGGCATAGGTTTCATAATTTAAAGAGGGGGGAAAACCCCCCTCGTTCCGAAGAAGCACCAAATAAAGTTTGACCGACTAAATTTGGAAGAGCCTTATTGCTCTAGTATAAAAATACGGATTATAATAAGTTAGTCAAGAAAATATCATTTAATGATAATTTATATAGATAAAGTAACTTTTAAATAAAAGGATTAGGTATTTTTTTTATTTTTAAATGTGGGTACATTAATTCATGTTCTACAACATTTAATGATTTAATTTGAGACAAAGCATAAGCTAATTTTCTTGTCATTGGGACCTTTTCATTTAAAATTCTGTTTAAATAAATAACACTAATGTGTAATTCTTTAGCTAAATCTTTTTGTAAATACCCAGATTTCTTAATACTTTTCTTTAAATCGTCTAACATAAAATCAGTATATACCTTTATATAATAAAACAAAATAACATAATTTGATAATATTTTATCATATTTTATCATTTTTTGTTAATTTGGTGGTTGATTATTGATAAAACTTTGATTAAAAAGGTTTTATGAACAAAATTTGTAACAAAACTCTCGATATTAAACGTCAAATTAAGTTCATGTTGTCTTCAACAAGGACTTCTAAAGCATATAGGGGGCATTTTGCCCCCTGCTTATTCATATTTTCTCCTAAAAATAAAAGGCTGAAGTCAAATGTTTAAGGCATTGTTGTTCTTTGGGGGTGGTTTTTTTGTTGCACTAATTTTTTACCACCTCCGAAGGTTTAATAAAAAACACGAAAGAATAATTGATTGGGATATTAAAAATGACAAAAATTTACATAACGAAGGTTCTGCGAAATATATTCGATTGGCTTTACTCGATAATGACAAAGCAAACACAGAAACACAAGTCATTACACCTAGACGAAGAGGAAAGGTTTGATGATTGGTACATTGATGAACGAATGAAAGAACACATTGATAAAACTGAAATGTTACGTTGGGAGGGGGAACAAGTTCCTCTCCACGAATTTAATAAAGGAAAGAAAAATGACAGAGATAATTAATATTGGAGACAAACTTAATCTTGGTATCATTAAAACTATTAGTAGAGAAATTAGAGAGATTAAAAATAGATTAAAAAAGTTAGAAGACAATGATGATGAAACTCTTCGTAAAGATCTTAATAAAGTAGTGAAAGAAATAAGAGAGGAACAATAATGAAAAGTACAATGGGTACAATAGGTTTGAAAGGCACTAATGAAAGAAACATTTTTGAATTTTTAAGAAAAAAAAATTACAGAGATAAAGGTATTCTTCCTTTAGATGCAGATAATAAACACAATCCTAAATTTACTAAAAAAATTAAATCTAAAAGATTACTAAAAAAATTAAAGGAGCAACGTGCCAACAATACCTTATAAATTAAAAAATGGTACACCTGTTACTGGAACCACAACAATTATAAATGAACATAAAAATCCTGGACCTCTTTTAAATTGGACTTACAAAATTGGTTTTGAGTCTGGTAAAAATCAACAGCTACAAGATTTAAAAATGGAACATGGTCCTATTCAACATTGGACAGATTTACGAGATACAGCAGGAGGTCAAGGAACTTTAATTCACGACTATGCTGAAAAATATGTTTTAAACGAACCTTTTGAATTACCTTCAGATGAGATAGTTTTACAAGCAATTTTAAAATTTAAAGAGTGGTGGAATAAAAGAGTTAAAGAAAATAAGTACGAAGTAATTTGGACAGAACGTAATATGGTTTCAGAAGAATTAGAATACGGAGGTTGTCCTGATCTTTTAATAATAGACGAACATAATCACAAGATTTTGATAGATTTTAAAACAGGTAAAGACATTTACCCAGAAACTATTATGCAAATGGGCGCATATGATAATCTAATACATGAAACACAGGGATTTTATTGTGATCAAGCAATGATTGTTCTTATACCTAAAACCACAAGTAAAATTAAATTAAAAGTTTTTTCAGCTTTGCAGTTAAAGTTGGGATTTAACCAATTTGATTTGATGCGTCAGGCACATTTCAATAATTTCGAATTAAAAAAAATATTTGAAAAAAGGAAAAGGAAGAAATAATGGCTATAGGCGAAGTAATTAAAACAGAAGAACATGGTGGTAAACCATCATTGACTATTAAATGGGACGATAAACCCCAAGGTTGGGGGTATAAATCTATGAATGATTATGGTCAAGTTAGACATGATCTTAGTCAATTTCATGTTGGAGATATGGTTGATTTTGAAATTGAAATAATGAATTTTAAAGGTCAATCGTATGAAAGAATAGGAAGTATAAAAAAAGTTAGTGATGAACAAGATACAAGTTTTAATCATGGTGCTAATGTAGAAAATAGACCTGATGAAGAAAGAGTTATTTCTTCAGAACCTATTGTTAGTGATACTTATGATATATTGGAAACTTACTTAAAAGCTGTTGATACAGCTTATAATAAATCTCAAAAACACCCAAATTTAAAAAATTTAAATGAAGAAAATTTGAGAGCAGTTTGTATAGGAGCTGCAATTCAACATATGCGAAGTAATGGAAGATGATAAGTTATTTAATCATCTTAACGGAATTTGCATTGAACTTAAATATATTTGGCCAACAATGAGAAAAGATATGAATGAAATCATCGAAGGTAAACGAGAAATATCGGAAATATATACGAAACCAAGAGTGTTGCATGTGCCGAAAAGGTCCTCCCTGGACACCAATACATGCACATCACATAACTGTGAGGAAAAGATTAAAGGACAAAGCTGGAATGATGGCGAAAGTGCCAGACAACCAGAACCTAATCCCATTGTGTCAGAGTTGCCACTTGTTCGATTTGCACCGAGTGGGAGAGAAAAGGTATTGGAAAAGAAAAAAGGCAGACCCATTCGAGATAGCAAATTATTATTGGCAAAAGTTTCAAAAGTTAAATGCGTAATGAAACATAGTAAATACTGTTTAGAATATTTTATTCCTGAAGGTAAATTTAATAAAATATGTAAAAATTGTAAACAGACTCACATGTTTAGGAGTGCAGTATGAAAATATACACTCAAAGAATTAGTCAAACTTTAGCAGAACAAATATCACAAACTTATTATGGTAATGTTGTAACAAGCAAAGTTAAAGAAGATATTATAATTTGTCGTACATATAGTGCTGAAACTTTAGAAAAAGCTACAGAAGAAGTATTTAGTAAAACAAGTTATGAAAAGATAATTCGTTTATTGAATGACTCTGATACTGAATTTGGTCCTGTTACAGAATGGTTTAAAAAAGATAAACCAGAATTAGAAGCATCTGAATTTAAAATACCAGAGGATAAAAGTGAAAACTAAAACAGTTAAAAAATTGTGGCAAGGCAGATATGTTTCTGTAAGAGATTATGAAATTAAATCTGCTTTAAAACAAGGTGGGTTACGATTAACACATAATAATGAAATTATGGAATTAAAACCAGATGAATTAAAACATTTAAAACCTAATAGTCAAGTTTTACAATCACAATTTAAAGGCAGTTATCAATTAATAGATATTACCTGGAAACCATTAACAGAAGACCCCAGACAAAGGAAAATGCTATGAATAATAAATTACTTAATGCAACAATGGTTTGTAGCATTTTAAATATTTCTAAACCTACATTGTACACTAGAATTAAAAAAGGTATGATTGAAACTGTAAGACATGGTAGAGATTATAAATTTAATGCAAATCACATTGAAGATTTAATGAAAGGAAAGAAATGGGAATTACCAAAAGAACAGGAAGTCCTAATTGGTATTGGCAAAAAACGATAGATTATCAAAAACATAGATTAACAACTAATTTACCAAGAAATACTTATACAAAAGCACAAGCCAAAAAACTTATGGCTCCTTACATTAAAGAATACTTAGAAAAAATTAGGCAACCTATATTAATGGAAAACAGTAAAGATTTAAAAGTCTCTACGATGTTAGCCTTATATATAAAAGATAAAAAAAGAGAATGGTCTGATAGTACCAAAGCTAATTATCCAAGAGTATGTAAAAATTTTCGTGATTATTTTGGGTCAAGTACATTGCTGCATACACTTTGGTTAAGTGATCGTTCTGGTACAAAAAATTTACATGATTGGAAAAGACTACGTTATTTAGATGATGTTGTAGAAACAACAATTAATACAGAATTAGATGTTATTAAAAGTGCTTACAATCATATCAAAGATAATTATGCGATATATAAATTAGGTAAAGAATTAAACAAATCTCATTGGAAATCATTACGAGAAATAGAACCAGATCAACCAGATCGTTCTATAGAATTAGATGATTTTTTTAAAATATTTTTTGCTCTTCCTCCTCATGCGCAGAATGTTGTTTGGTTTAGTCTTATAGGATTAGGTGTAAGAAAATTAAATGTTACTGGATTAAACTACAATCAAATTAAAAACGATAAGATCGAGTTTTGGGTTAAATCTAAAAAGAAAAGAAGAATTAATAATCAAATTGTAAGTGGTAAAATACATAATGTTCCTATTACAGAAGATGTATATAATCTTTTATCTGGCCAGAAATTATATTTTGAAACAAAAGAAAATCATCAAGCTAGAGTTCAATGTTTAAATCTTACTGGTGTAGGTAATCTTTTTTTATATAATGGTAAACCTTTTAAGGACCCAAAGAAAACTTGGAGTAATACTCAAAAGAAATTAGGCATAACAAGAATAGGTAAAAATAATAAACCAACACATAAATATACAATACATGGTGTTCGTCATACAGCAGGTTCTATTATTGGTGTAGAATTAGGCGATGATTATTCCCAAAGAGCATTAGGTCATTCTACAATGCAAGTTACACGAAATTATAATAAAAAAGATATGCAAATGAAAGTTATTGGCATGAAAAAAATTCAAGAAGTGGTACACAAGTGGACACAAAGTAACAATACTAACAATGACCTTAATAAAAAATCCCAGAAAACTGGTGGGTGTTTAGGGACTCGAACCCCAGACCCTCTCGGTGTAAAAAAGAACACCCAATAATTAATCTATCCTTATAACGTAAAAAAGAGGGGAGAAAACAATAGTTTCTCCCCTTTCTTATATAATCGTGTTTATAATGTAATTTTGTCTTTTATTAAATTTTATCAAACTTTATTAAATTTTATTAAAAAACTAGGACACAAAAATAGACTCATTATCCTAATTTCATTTCTTGTTTTTGTGTACTGTTCTCCTGAATAAGAAGTTGGCATTTAAGCCTTAAACCCTCATAATCAGCATATGCACTCTCTGTCTGCAATTCTGCGCTATCAAGGAGCCTATCTACCTCTGCATACTCTATATGAGTACGAGCTTTCATTTTTGCGTCTTCAACAGTACATTTTTCAGCCTGTCTAAACTCTAAATATAACTTAGCTTCTATTCTTTTTTTTTGACGTTCTAAACTATCATAGGCAGCTTTAGACTCCCCATATCTTTTTCTAGTTCTTGTTAATTCAGAAGAGATAAAATTTTTATCAAATCGAAGGGGGTGCCATTGGTTCATAGGTCCTCTACATATTGTCAATTATCCATGCTTTTAATTCGGAACGAGTAAGTAATTCTGTGATAAAATTCCCATAAGAATTAACAACAGTTTCTTCTTCCTTTTCTTTAAGAAGATATTGGTAATATCCAACATGCAACATTTCATGGATAACTACGTTTATTGCGTCTTTACCTCCACGTTGGATAATATCATCATCTAAATATATTTTGTAAGGGGGCTTTCCAACGAAGGCCCCCTGTGCTTCTGAAACCTCATAACTAATATCGTGAGGAATGGTAATTAATTCTACTTCAAAAGCTCCAATAGTTATCTTGGAGGGTAATTTAAGTTTTTTCACGTAATTTTTTTTTGTTTTTTAGTCTTCCTTTTATTCCAATTATTTTTCATATTTTTATAAGAAGAAGAACTTACTGTAGAATTACTTTTAGACCTAGATATACCAAGTCGTTTTCTTCTATTAATATTTTCTACTAAAGACATTTAAGTACCAATCTTTTTTTGCGTTATTTTATGTGCTTCTGTAAAAGTTTTTCCATTCTTCATTAATTTTTTCATCATAACCATGTGTTTATTAGTATGATGTTTAGAATGTTTTTTTAAAGTTTCTGTTTGTCTTTTTGTAAATGACATCAGTATTTAGGTGGTCTTGGTTTTGGTTTTTTCTTATCCATGTTATCCTTTCAGTTTACCACTTACATTTTGCAGCCCAAAATGCAGCCGACATTTTTCCTTTAGCAATATTTTTTCCATGTCTTGCCATAAAAGATTTTCTTCTTGGAGTGTTTTTTTTATCTCCTGTTACACCTTTTTGACCAAAGCGAATAAGTTTTATATTACTACCTTCTTTAGCCAAAACTGCATGTGATTTAGAAGAATGATTTGGAGTTCGTTTACATTTGTTATAACCACTAAAAGTTACACCCCTATAGGTTATTGACATTTAATTAGATTACACCAATTATAAAAAGAACAATTAAAGCTACTATACCTGCTTTAATCCAATCTTTGACACCCCACGAACCCCATTCTTTTAAATGGTCCCATAAGTCTTGTAATAATTTCATACTACCTCCTATTTTTTATTCATAAATTGTTTTGCACCACGCAGCCCAAATACACTTGCTATCATTGCTGAAATTGCAGCCTTGTACCAAGTCGGACAATTATCCAAAGCAGAAAAGCCACGTTCTACAATGACTTCACAACCAGGAATAAAAGCGAGTATTAAAGGTATTGAAAATAAAAAAACTAACCATTCATCTTTAAGGCTATCTTTTCCACCTTTAATTGCTTCTATATCATACTCTATTTCGCCAGAAATTTGTTTTTCCATCAACGAAGTCTTTGCTTTTATTTCAGTTAATTTTTGAACTGATTTAGCTTTTTTAGTTTCAACATAGCCACCAACTGCATCTTTAACAATACTAGCAACAGGACCTAAAAGTAAATTTAACATGCAAATCCTATTTGTTGTGCGTAAATATATAAATTAGCAGCTTCAATTAAAACTAAAGAGGTTAATAAAACTGTTATAATAATTTTCATTTATGTTTCTCCACGATTTTTATTAAAGCATCACATCTTCCAGGGGTTTGTTCAGCCCACAAACTATTTTTCATTTCCAGGCAACTTGTGGAATAATCTTTCTTTTCTAATGCTGCTCTAAAATTTTTAAATTTAAACAATCGACTTCCTAATTGAAAACTCATTTCAATACATACACCAAAAATATCTGCATGATGTTTGTCTGGGTCATACAAAAATGTTTTAGCTAAATCAAATGCGTCATTAAAATCTTGATTAAAAACTTTTTCTGCTTCTTCTTTACTATATTCTATACCTTCTTCATAAGGGTCTCCAACATCACATAGATGTCCATAAAATATTGTTCGGTTTCCAAGATGATCTAAATAAACTTTATTTCTATAACCTTCATGGTCTTTAATTCTTTGTTTAATTTCTTCAATCATCTGTTCCTCCAATTTTTTCTTGTTCTAATTCTTCTTCTTTTAAAATGTATTTAAACTTTTCTAAGTATATAATTGCATCTGCAAGTTCCTCTTGCGCATCATCTATCCAGGCTATTGTAGGTTTTTTAGATTGCAACATAGTGCAACCAAATTTTTTTATTCCTTTTTCAGATCGTTTAGCAATACGATCAATGACACCTTGAACTAACTTATCTTTTGTTTTCATATCTTACCTATCCAATGATTACCTTTTTCTAAAACCATAGGAATTAAATTAGGTATTCCGTCTTCTATATAAGCGCAGCCAAGTATGGGTCTTCGGATATTTACTCTTGAATAAGCAAAAGCTAGGGAGTCTTTATCAATTAAACAACCTACAGATATACCCCACCGAAGAGCTTCAGGAGAGGACCAATATTTAATTTGAAAGTCTGTGTGATAATGACCTTGAATAAAATTCATACCAATAGACATAGAAGATTTTAATGGGTCTTTATTCATATTGTGAACAAAGTAATAACTTCCATACTTATCATGTAAAATAAGTTTATCGTGCCATTTCCAGTTCTTTTTATTAACGTCAAGAATATCTGCGTAATCTTTTATAATGTAGTCAGGTAAACCATGATATTTTCTTTTACGAAACACCAGGGAACCATGATTAGAATGAAGTAAATCCATTTTAGGAAATAACTTTTCTAATTTTTTTATATCTTCTCTTGCCTTCAGCAGCTCTTGAGTAGCATTATCAAGATCAGGGTCTTTGTCATGGAATGAAATTGCATGATAATCAACTTCGTCTCCTATATTTACAACTCGGTCTGGCTTTAACCAGGACTTAACAGTTTTTAAAAAAGGTAAACTGTCTTTATGCGCATAAGGAAAATGAAGGTCCGAAATTATTAAAGTCTTCATATAACGTCCTTTTTAGGGGGGTACTAATGGTCAAGGAAGGTCAGTTTTCTTCTTCTACGTTGAGATATGAGCTTTTTTTTTAATCTATTAATCGAAAAAAAGTATAGATTGCTCCTAAAATACCACCAATAAACAATGCAACTTTTAATCCACCAATACCCATGTTGGAAGTTTGATTAAGGCCCATTATTTGTTTTTGCATAATATTTACATCTTCTCGTATATATTTTACATCAGTTTTTAATTCTGCAATTTCTTTTTCCCAATCAGACATTATGCACCTGTACTTTTCATTGTAGTTAATGGGAAAGAATCAAAAGGAATACAATACGCATTTGTTCTAACTCTGTCTTTGTATGCTTGATTTTTGTTTTCGTAATTTTCCATATATCCCTTTTTTGCTGTTAAACATTCTTGTTCTGTAAAATAAATATAAGCATTGTATTTAACAGAAGGTTGGTTTGGCATTGACATTAACATCAATAATAAAAAAATCTTAGTCATTCTTCTTTTTAATTCCTTTGCACTTCTCTCTTATGTCTTTGAAATCATCAGAAAGTTCTAATTCTTGGTAGCGACCACATAGCTTTAAAAGTTCAAGCTGTTGTTTAAGTCTTTCGTTTTCGTGCATTAAACTAATAGACTCTTTTGTGCAGGAAGATTGTAGAGGATAAGTAAATCGTATTCCTACTTTACCACTATCAGCAAAATAATCTGAATTACTATTCATTCGTTGGTCGTAGTCGTATCTATCAAATTCAGTATAAAGTTCTATTCTACCTTTTTCACAACTATTATAACTATTAAGATATTCATTAACTGCTTTAGCATCACTTGTAATAGCAGAAGCTATGAGTATTAAACTCAATACGAAAAATAAAGTTCGCATTAGTAACCACCACTTAATTGTCTTTCTAACTCCTTTAGATCATACTTAAATTGGTTTATATCATCTCTTAAAGTGTAATAACTTTGTTCTATTGCTCGTAATTCTGCCTCTGATGCAAGTTTATATGATCCTTGTTCTAAAGAATTAACTCTTGCCTCAATTCTACCAACCCAAGTAACAAGTTCTGTTATCTCTTTAACAAGTTCTTCTCTTGCCATTGTGTAGTTTTTAGAATTGGTATTAGTTTTTTCTGAATAAAGTTGATGGATATTTTCTATATCTTTGTGCAAGACCATAATTTGATCGGCACTATCATCTATCTTAGTTGTTAATTTATTTATATAGTTAAGACCACCATAAGCCCCTGCAATTACTGAAAGTACAACAGGTATTGAAGCTAAATATTTTAACATTTAATTTTGTATGGCTAATATAATTAAACCTCCAACAATACTAATTGCGTACATTGTAATAATTATTTCCATACATCTCCATTGTTAAAAAAAAGCAATATCCAAACATTAATATTTGTCCTCTATAATTTTATATATTTTCATGTTACCTTCTGCATCTGGTCTTAACTCTGCTTTGACTTGACCACACTCATAGCGAATAACATTAGTTCTTCCTTCTGCTAAATTTCTCTCAGCTTCTCTTTTAGCTTTTAAACAATGAGATAAACCATCAGTTATCATGTGTCCGTCTAAAGAGCCATTAACAAACATACAAAGACTAAAAACTGTTTCAATGATTCCCATTATTCCTCACTTTATCTTTTAATGTTTCAACATCTTTCTGCATTTTTTCAACCTGTGTTTTTAAAAAGTCTATGTTTATGTTATTACTTTCAATAGACTGTATTTCTTTTTCCATGACTTCATTTTGCCCTGCAATAAATTCTAATAACATATACTGCTCTTGATCGACTGGAGTTTGCTCTGCTTTTTTTAACAAGTCAGCTTCCATTAATTGTCTTGCAGTCTCAAGTTCCGTAATTCTTTGAGTTAAATCGCTATATGCAAATATTCCAATTCCTATCGCCATTATTAATGCGATTAAATTTCGCATAGGCATACTGATAGCAGTATTGTCTGATATTTTCATTATTCACAATCGCACTCGTCAGAGTTTTTACCACAATCACATTTAGGATTAATCATTTAGGATATTTCTCCTTTACTACTTTACAATCAGCAATATATTTATCTATTTGTGTTTGGTCATTTTTAACAATACCATCTAAATAATCTTCCATTGGAGGATATTCTTCTTTTCTTTTTCTTTGATATTCTTTGCTATTATATTCTGCCATTAATTCAGAATGTTTATCAATAATTTGATTTTCAGTTATATTATTAGGATTTCCATCTTCCCAAACTAAAGTAGATAAATCTTCATTTTGATATAAACACTTTGCATTAGGATTAAGAATAATAATTGCATCAATATAATTTGGTTTATGCATCATGCTAAAATCTCCATAGCTGTCAGATTGCTAGGAGTTCTTGCTCCAAAATCATTGTTTACATCATCATTAGTTCTATTAACATAATAAGTTCCACTATAAGAACCACCTAAAGTTCCTTGTAGTTTATAAGTAATCTGGCTAGTAGTGTTTGGTGAGTCTAAATAATTATTTGAAACATCATATAAAGCATTTCCATAAGGTGTTGCTGCTTGATACCTAACCGAGTTCATATCTGTTAATTGATCACTTTGCAAAGAAGCTATTTTATTTATAACTGTGCTATCTCTTAATAATCTAACATGAATAGTAGCAGAGGTGCTTTCAGATATACAAACAGTTGAAATTAAAAATATTTTTGAACTTGTTGCAGTTGGAGTAATATTTAAAGATACATTTAAATCTGCAAAAGTATCTGTGCTAGAAGAAGAAAAACTATGAAGATCGTCTTTATGAGCAGATACGACTTGACCAATTTTTCCTCCTGAATATCTTGCTGCTGCCAAAGTACCACTTGAAATATTAGATGCGTTGATTGTGGTAACTGCCGAGCCATTTAAAGCAGGTAAATTACCAGTTAATATTGTTGCATCTAAAGCTGATGCTGATCTTGCGTTTGTTTTAATTAATGCCATTATGCGTTCTCCAATGCTGTTAGTCTTGCTTTAATATCTGTATTTTCAGTTTCTAAAGTTTCTATTTTTTCCATAGCTTCCTGTAGTGCTTTAATAGATTTCATGTAAAGCACAGAGTATT
>VTLG01015606.1_pt1 | contig 28477 bp, 48 predicted proteins | sample 4694571 | NCBI WGS metagenome assembly VTLG01 (sample SAMN12604809, study PRJNA352737) | marine metagenome | biome: ENVO:00000447; feature: ENVO:00000209|ENVO:00000569|ENVO:01000036; material: ENVO:00002151; isolation source: viral sequences binned using virsorter ...
CCGCAGCTCAATTGTTTACTCTCGAAGCCTCTGTTAGACTCAGCTAAGATCAGATAGTGGTTTACAAAAGGTAAACAGGAGTGAAAAAGAACGAGCTTTAGGGATAAAAATCATAGATTTTGACAATATGTGCATGTCTGAATCGATGACTTTATAACCTCTATTACTCATGTTTCCTCCCAAAGTAGGGCCACAAAGTAGGGCCACAGCTATTGCGTAAACCAGATCTGAAATATATCTTAGATCGATAATTGATCTATCAGTGAGGTTTACTATGGCGAAGCGTAACACAAACGGATTCGGTTTAATAAGTAGAGTAGGGCCACGATCCAAGGAACTCGAATACCAGCTCCGAAGATCAGCTCACGTAGCAAACATTGGAACCATCAGAATCAAAAGCGATTGGTGTTTAAGTGAAGCTGAGGCTTTTGAAAGCTGGTCCATGAAAAGAGATAAACGTATATCCGATCATACTAGTGGATTCACAAAAAATTCATTGGTTGTCGATATTGCAGATCACATAGCAGCTCAGACTTCGAGAGCTGGCGAGGCGTATGCTCTGAACACGATAAGGAACCATCGCACCTGGGCTAACACGTTGCGAAGGTATATTCCGAAACTGCAGCTCAAGGACGTAACACTCGAAACATTTATGCAGCTGCGAATAGAGCTGGAAAAGCCTATTAAAACACCTACGTATTCATGGAGTGGTCGATCGTCAGTCGTACCTATGACAATGTGGATATTCCGCGAAGCAATGGATCATGCCTATCGGTACGACCTGATCGCTAGGCATCCACTGCAGAAAATGGATCCAGCCACCAAAAAGCAGATCTTCAAAAATAATAGGTTGAGTGTTCAGGAGCATAAGTACTTGGCCTATACACATGATGAGGTCGAGCTAATACTGGGATCAGCCGATCAGGATGCAAGGCAAAAGTTCTATCAAAACCTTCCAATCAGAGCTCACAAAAAATATTACGACAACACAAAACATGATATGTGTGTGTATCAAAACAGGATGTTATTTATAGTCGCTGAGATGGGCCTTCGCGTTGGGGAAATATGCGCGTTGCAATGGAAGCATATTCGCTGGGGAGACAAATCGAAGGACCAGATCGGCTATATAGTGATCGAGCAGCAATACACATGCGCCTACAAACCCGGCGAAATTAAGCTCCCGAAAAGTTTGCATGGGATCCGCGTTCATCCTATGTCATGGGAATGCCAGGAGATGTTGCTCAAACATAAGGCGCAATGGATCGAGGACAGGCTGCTATCACCTATGCCGTTTAACTGGCCAGAAAACGCGCTGGCAAAAAAATGGAGGCTCGCTCGCAACCTCGAGGCCGGAGGGGATCTGGATGGAGTACCAGCGGAAGGAGCTGTATTTCCCAATATCCTTGGCAATTTCAATGTGCCTGAATCCGTACAAATGAGGCTCAGGGATTTGAGTAAGAAGCTCGGTATTTACAGGGAACGCCGATCCATACATGGATTCAGAAGGAAGGTCGCAGCTGAAACACTGCCATATTTACACCAAGAAAATCTCGCTAAACTCCTGGGTCATTCACCATTAAGCAAAGCGATCAGTTATGAATACGGTAGCTTCTCAGACAATGAAGAGCTCAACATACAGACCTTCGAGAGCTGGGAAGCAGCTCAGATCAAGATCAGAGAGAAACGAGCTGCTGATTAGAGAGCTCCAACCTAGCGCCTAACAAAATGCCTTTGGATTGAATATTCAACTCAAGGGCATTTTCTATTTTTACGAGTAGCTCGGGGCTGGGAACCAGTAAGCCGTTCTCGATCTTACTGACGCTCATCTTCGATGCTCCGGTTCGCCTCGCGAGCTCAGCCTGACTCAGCCCTCGATGCTTGCGATAAAGGATGATTAGGTCGCCAAGCAGGTTAGGTAATTTATGGATCGTCATTGGTAAGGTTTTTGCTCCAGCTGAGCAACGATTTTAACTGGGAGCTCTGATAGGCATCGAGCGTCATTCCATTAAACCTTGGATCTAAAGGACCGGATACGTATATCGTAATTTCCTGATCCAGCTGATCAGCTGCTCTGGTTCGTATTGTTATTCGGCTGTGATGGACCATATTTTATCCAACCTTTGCAAACCGTTATCAATTTGATTACAATTTCGTAACCTTTTTGGTTACACCAAATTTGCCATTATAAGAGTATTACTTAAGCGAGGAGACTAACATGACAAATAAAAGTACGTCAACAGTGAACAAAAAAGTACGAGCGCGACCTACGGCTCTGGGGATACACATAGCCCAAAAACTTACAGAGTCAAATCAATCCTGGTCTAAGATGGTTACATCGTGCGGATTGCCAAAATCTTACATAACCCGGATTAAACATGGATGGATTCCGCCACATGAGATCTGCACTGACATCGCAAATTTTTTCCACGAGGATTGGTGGGATTATTGGGTTTTAGCAGGGCATGTGAAAAGAGCAGATATCAATAGGTTAAAGCGTACTCCCATCATGTATAGCTGGCGCTTAAATGCCGAGGAAGCTGAGATCATAGGGAGCTTCAGGGAATGCACAAATGATAGCTACAACTACCTTACAGCTGCAGTTCGAGGAGCTGCTCGAGCCACTCAGAACAAGGCGAATCCAAAGCTGATCCGCCAGCACAAGGTCCATGTTTTACTCGAACTCGATTTCGTGAATGATCCAGTATGGACTGACATGCAGCGATATCCAAAAGTCATGCGAACGACTATCCAAAAAGATGGAAAAGATCTGGAAGTTTACGTGTTCTCAGAAGAAAACGATTTTGGCTATCTAGCTCAAAGTACCGTAAGTGGCACTTTGCGCTATGCAGTCACTGGAGAAATGTCCCCACTTCCCGATAGTATATTCCGATATTTCAGGGAGGATCACCCATATATTGATGAGGGTGACAAAGAAACTAGCGCCTAACTATTGTGAGCCTTGTTCCATTTCGAGGACTGTTTTTGTCGTGCCTAGAACGACGCGCAGCTGCCCTGGACTAAGAGCTCGAAGTATTTGGATGTGCTCCAGCTCTTCTTTACTGAGCAGCTCGTAATGATCTCCAGCTGCCATTTCATACCCAGCTAGTTGCATGATCTTGGATCGTTCGATCTGATCCGATCCTAATGCCTTGCATATAGCATCGATCGTATCGAGGCGCGGATCTGAAACTTCGCCGTTCTCGATCTTTTGGATCGATCCAAAAGAGATCGCATTGCTCGAGGCCAGATCGCGAATCGTCAGCGACTTTGCCTGTCGTAATTTCCTGATCAAGGAGCCAAGCTCCTGTATGTTTTTGGATTGATTCAAGCATCCCTCTTCGCTGGCAGATCATGGACTGTCATCATGATGATAGATCTGAAATACATCAAATGTCTAGGTTCAATTTAAGGCTCTCGAAGATTCACTAAGGCTCACTAAGCCTCAGTTACTCCAGATTTTATTGTTTGGTATTGTAGATCCTGAATATATCTGATATCTATTTTGCATATTCATTTAGGGGGGAGACTAATGGATCATCTTTTATACAGTGTTGCTCAGGCAGCAAAGCTGATTCACATAAGCCCAAACACCTTAAGGGCTTACATCAATCGAGGGCTCATTACAGTAGTGAGGACCGGAGCAAAGCGCGGTACATGGATTCGATCATCTGATCTGGAGAAGTTCGTCGAATACCTGAACAGCGAGCACTCCAGGGCTAATTGTGCATGAACTTTTCCAACCTTAAGAGTTAGAGAGAGAGTTACACACACACACAGAGAGAGAGAAAAAAATATACATGGGAATTGTTCATGAAAAAAGAAAAGGAATTTGGAATCAATCCGGAGAGAGAAGGATTGGAATTACTGACGGCGAAGGGGTTGGGCGATCTGATGATTAGTGACTTCGAGCGAGCAGTAGAGCATGTGATCAAAGAAGGTCGGACTGATGGTCTGAAGGAATCGATCATAACAGCAGCAGCTCACTTATCTCGCGTCGGCTATAAAACAGCTAAGTATGACTACCTTCCGAAGCTTGTCTCAGCATATGGACCATTCGTTATTACTAAAGACGATCATTTCCCAAACATGGAATTCCTCGAGATTCGTGGTGAGTCTCGTCATAGATCCTAGGTGTATCAGGAGCGAAAAATGGCACAAAAATCTCATAACATCAATATCTCCGACACTCTTACATATCAACCAGAAATTTACTCCTTGGTAAACAAACCTGATACGCCTAGGTTCGCCTATCAAATTATAACTGCGATCGAGGACAAAGATCCTGTCGATGTTGTGAATTTTATGGAGGAGCTCACGCATCGATTGAATGTACTGACTCGAAGGCTTCTCACTGAAAAAGCTGAAGCGAAGCATCTTGAAATTCCGATCGGAGCTGAGCCGGGCTGGTACCCAGATGAGGAGGACGAATGAAAGCCAGCGAACGAATAGTAAACAACAGTAAGTTTGTAAATAAAGAATACGTTATTGCCTGGACTGATTGTTTGCTCGCATACGCGAACGACACGATGTCAGAACAGGACTACGACCAGTATGTTGAAGATTTAGCAAATGATGTGAAAGTCATGTATATGGGCCACCCTCACAATAAAGGATTCAGGGACTGGTGCGACCAGCTGGATGAAGATCGGTACTGGCAGCTCTTCGAGGTCGTACATCGAACCATCTGGAAGCCTGACTGGATTGGTGGCCATTGGAGCCCGAATGGACCAATTCGATGCTGGGAAGACTACCAAGAGTTAGGCGCTAGTAATCAGGAACTCACACTCTCATTTTTAACACCACCGGAGGCAACACCATGACCGATAAAAACGAATCTGAATGGCATGAGGAAATTAGAAAAGAGCATCCAGAGCATTTGGACGCATTGGAATTTATGTCCAGCGCAAGAGGGTTTTTTATATTGGGCCAAGCGGTCTATATAGCGATTCAAACGCTGTCTAATTTTCCTGAAAGGGATAAACCAACCAGTAACATCGAGGACTTGAAATACTTACGAAAACACCTATTCAACTTGCCAGGTGAGTTGGTGGATCCGCTCGCATGGGGAGCTGCAGACGTAGCCAGCTTGTACGAGGTTTTCATGTACGGCGAACTCGAAGGAAAAGACGAGTTCAAAAAGCTAGTGGAAATGAAAAGGAAATACAGGCATGGCAAGTAACAGTGAATTAAATGAATACCGAAAGCTCGTTGATAAATACCACGCAAAAAAACGAGCCGAAGATTTAGCAGCAGCTGGCGAAAGTGAAATCAAATTGAATTCGCAGCTCAGCTTAGACCAGGGATTAGCTGGGCTCGAAGTTTCGCAAAATACACAGATTGCGAAATCTGGACCCGATTCTGAAAAATCTTCAGAAGTAATCGATGACAGGAAATAGCGAAATGTTTTCGCTGTATTTGAATGGTGCGAAATATGACTAATCAACTTGTACCAATCGGATCTAATCTGCCTGAATGGATCCAAGTCGAAACTGCTGCCATGTCTGAGTTTGATTATGAGCAGATAAAACTGGAATTCAGTAGCCATCATGCTAGATCGAAGCGCCATTGGTTGTTACTGACAGAAATGTTGAAAGCAACCGGGCTTCGATTGGCTGAAGTCATGAGGCTCACGCCGGATCACATAAAAATCGAAGGCCCATATGTTCATATACTGGTAAAGCGTGGGAAGCGACAGGATAAAGAAAAATCAGATATTCATACTAACTTGCCTTTGAATCCCATAGCTGCATCCAATCTCCTGGCTTATATCAAAGCTGAAAACGTCAGGCCCGGGCAAAAGATCTGGCCTCAAACAGCTCGCGCTTATCAGCTCGCATTTAAGAAGGCATCTCTAGCAGCGCTCGGCGTGGATCGCCATCCGCATGAACTCAGGGCGCTTTATACGATGGATTTGGCAAATAATCAAAACTTACCTATCGAAAAGGTCGGATACATGGTAGGTCATTCGAGCCTCGAAACCACCAGAAAGCATTACTACAAGCTGACTCCGAAGGAAATGTATGAGATCAATGCGAGGGTTCGAGTATGACGCATTACATTAAAAGCGAACCGATCCCGATGGTGAGGCCGATCCGGATCAATGCTTCAGAACGACTTTCACCAGAACGACTGGTGAGCTCGAAGCAGCTCGCTTACATGCCAAAGCATTATTCCGGCATCACGTTTACGCCCGAATATGGCAAGCCGTATGTAGTTTGGTTTAATGGCTACATTTGCATCTATGCAAAAAGCAGAGCCGAGGCCGAAGCAGCCTATAAACGAATCGCAAAAGGAGAAGGATAATGGCAAAGATTATTTACGCGAAACCACATGCGGTCAAAACCCTACCTCGATATCTCTATCCGGAAAATCCTCCTCACTTCAGCCTCGAGGAAATGCAAGCAGCTGTGGGTGGCTATATCCAATTCATCTATTTGCCAGATCACGAAATACTGGTGATCGATGAGGAAGGAAAGCTGAAAGGCAAGCAACCCAATTGGAATGCGACCTACCTTGCCCATGCACATAATGCGATATACGAAAGCGATTACATTGCTGGAGATGCACTCTACTGCGATCCCGGTGAAATAGATCCGAACTAGCGCCTAACTTTTCTAAGCGTGCACATTGATCTCCCTGAAAACTAGTTTTTACGGTAGATGCACTCGGCATGATAAATAAAGGAGTAAGTGATAATGGAAATAAATTGGATTGATTACCTATTTGAGGATTTAAGCAAAAAATCGGATTTAACATCTAGTCAAGGACAAGCCGATTTTATAGACATTGTATTACCTATAATTTTTAGTAAACCTGATTGGTTTGAACAAGATCGGTATTTACAAAAACTAGCCGATGCAACTGAAGTTTCTATAGATATGCTCAGGGACATTGCTGTAAGTCGTCTAGGTCACTATACAACAGACGCTAAGGTAAGAGCGTTAGCGTCACTCAGACGTGACTTGGATGCACTGAGAAATGAAATGGATTCACTGAGAAATGAAATGGATTCACTTAGGTGCTCTCGGCATGAAAAATAAAGGAGAATTAGTAATCATGGGAAAATATTTTGAATCTATGTTTGAGGATTTACTGAAGGAATCAGATTCATCATCTCAAGGTAAATCGAAACTAGTAGAGCGTGTCTTACCTATAATTTTTAGCAATCCTGACTGGTTTGAACAAGATCGGTGTTTACAAAAACTAACCGATGCAACTGGAATTCCTAGAGATCAACTCAGGATGATTGCAAAGAGTTGGATGGGTAAGCATTTAGAAACAAATAGGCGTTTACGTGAATTGTTCACCTCAAATGACTAAGACCAGGCTTTAGCCCAGGATTGTATTTACTCGTAAAATCAAAGGTACTGGACATCAGGTGATGTCATAAAAATGCGCCTATGGGCTTTATATTAAGCCGTTTTTTCGACGAGCTCGTGATTTGGCCCAACATAGAGGAAAACAGGCGTGTGCTCGCCAACATACATTCCAAGCACATTAAAACTGAAGTATTCCTCAGCTTCCTCGAAGCTCATACCATCTCGCTCGACCAAGATCAGCACGCACTTTTCAAGATCATAGACAGCTCGATAGTTAGAGCCGTAGGAATCAACGATCCCTACCAATGCTTCCTCGAAGCCGTCGTAGAGAATAATATCTTCCCAATCTATAAAGTGTTCCATCCAATTTAGCATGTCTCGATGTATCTCTATTTCAGATTTCGGCATATGACCTCACGCTGCCAGCTGCTCGAGCTCGCGCTTTGTTTTCTTAAAATCACTCCGTAGCAACGCTCGCCTTGCTTTTGCCTCACCAAGCGTCATAGGCGCCCCGAATAAACCCTGGACATCGCGCAAGGTTCGCTTTCGCTCATATGTTTTCGTTCGAGGATTCCATCGACCCAGATCAAGCAGCTCGCCAAGCAATTCCGGAGCTTCTATATTCTCAAGCTCATCCACTCCATAGCTCCAGTAATCAGCAACTGCCCCAGAACTCCGATCGCCTCGAAGGACAGATTCATCGCCTTTCCCATACGCAATCAGGCTATGAATCTGAGGAACGCTGAGCCCTCGAAGATAGGGAAGTTTCTTATTGTATTGGGCAGACTCATACAGCCCTTCCAGAGCTTTAACGTCGCTTTCAGCTTTATCGAGCTCAGACGCTTGCTCTTCTAATTTGTACGATAGATCGCGACGAATATCTGGAATGTTAGCTGGAATAGGCGGATAATTTTCTAATGGATCATAGCGCTCGAATTCCTCCATTTCTTCAGGTGAGAATTCAGCTTCGAGCGTCTCGAGCCACTGATTCATATCATCATCAGAGATCTCATAAGAGCCCATTTTTTTCTTGAGCTTATTATGGTAATCCATCACCTTTTCAGCTGGCTTCGCTTTCAGCTGGACTACGATCTCAGGCGGAACAGAAAGTATCCGAACCTTGGGATAACCCTTCACGCGCTTTCCGGGGAAAACACCTGATTTGCCGAATGGCCCTAGGTACTTAATGTGCTTCGAGACAACCTTGCCGTCACCCTTCCAGACTGATTCCTGAAGATAGGCATACGGCCCATGACCTCTGACCACTTTCCATGCTACTTTCATGCAATCAGGATGCAGCTCGAAGCAGGAACAAAATAGAGTCGTGCTACGTACTATTTCGTGGCACGACATAGCGCCTAACTAATCTGGATTATGGAGTTATAACGATATCTGCCCAGATCGCAATTGATATCGATCCAAGCCCAAATAAGAATGCAAGCGCTACCCATCTGAAATTATTCATAATCGCTCCTAGCTAAATCGAATGTCATCACCACGAGAATCCATAACAAAATGCCTACAATTGAAATAATCGAGATCACACCGAGAGCAATATCGGAGAGTACTCGAAGGCCTCTATTCATCAGGATCACCTTGGTCGTTATAGGTTTCGAGCTTATTTCTCTTGCGCTCCAGGGCTATAATTGCATCACCCCAGCCTCGCTCTGAAAGATCCAAGTACGATCGGTATAAGAATGCAGTAGAAAACATTGCAAGTACTGGCACCATGAATAAGATCGGGGACCAGATCATGAAGCCAGCAATAATCGCTGCAATAGTACTGGCCAGCATCAATGCTTGCTGCAGAACCATGAATATCCAGAGCTCCCGATAATCTCGAAAATGCAGAGCTCCCGGATACGTCAGCTTCCTTCGTATCATTCCTTTGAAATCCCTCGAAGTAGTGACCTCGAATAGATCAGATTGGAACTGCTCGAAGTTCTTTCGCCTACTCATATTTGCCGTCATCGAGTACATCTTTGATAGCGCCAATGCCGACTGAGATCCAAAGAAATCCCATGCCGATGGCAACCCATCCAGCTGCATTCATTGATACGGTATTGAATACGCTGAACAGGGTATAGCCAAGCATGATTGAGGCGCTTAATCCAATAAAACTCGCTAGTACGATCATGATTCGCTCCTTTCACACATCCATATTCCTTTATCGTCGCGGTACGTAAGCCACCCTCGATCGCTCAAATACGTAGCCAGATCGGTCACTGCAGTGATGTTCGAGAGCTTCCTAGCAGGGCGTAATATTTCTGAGATACGCAGCTCTCCTGGTGGTAATCCTTTGAGGTAATCATCGAGCGATCCGTAATGAACTCTCGGCTCCTCCCTTGCATCCTGAGCTTTAGTTATTTCCTCCCTGACCTCCTCATGCCAGTCAGATTCGTCTTCAAATTTCGCCTCTTCGCTTTCGATAACCTGAGCTCTGGACCAATCATCCATAAACGTCGGAACTATGATTTGCTCGGTCGAATAATGACCAACAACGGAGCTAACATTTGTGATCCGCTTGACTGCATCAGCCTCCCATTGTCTAGGTGGCCAGTACTTGCGCCAGTTCTTGCCTGTCCACTGGCCCCAGTAATCATGGACATAAAGCGTGAGCACTTCAGGCACTCCGCCTTTCCCTCGATGCGCTATATCTATATCGACGAATAGATCCACCTGGAGTAGCAGCTGGTAGTCCAGGACTTGAGGAAATTGCGTTGTGAAAATAGCCTCGATATTCCTATGCCTGATCTGAGTCAGGAAGGTAGACAAAAATACATTTGATCGGCTCATCGATCTTCGACCACTTGCAGCTGTCTGGATCTCATCGAGCAGCAGGTAGCCGTTTCTGAACCAATCCGGATAACCCATGACATCCTCGATCAGATAGGGCGAGTACATATCTATTGGGCGTCCAGACTTATCCTTTCGCATGTAATCGATCCGGTAGTTCGAGAACAGCCTGTAATCAGCATTCAGGCGATCCCATTGCTTGATCATGTGACGAGCCATAGCAGTCATGAAAAGCGTCTTGCCATGACCGCGACGGCCCATAAGCAAAACGACGATCGGAGCTCCAAAGGATTTGGATCGTGGCGCCTCGAGCAACGTGAGCCCAGCGCGATTCGGCCCAACATCCCAAGGCTGCCGATCATCATCCGAGAATTCCAATCCCTCCACCTTTTTCTTATTAGACCAGGGATCCGGAGCTGCATTCCAAAAAAGATTACTAGGCAGCACTTTGACCTCGATCATTCGGGCTGCCCTTATGCGTGAAGCCCTTGAAGAAGCCAGCTCGTAATTTATCTTCGCGGTCTACAGCTGCTCCAGTTACGCGCATCATGTCATCTCGGCCCTTTCCATTTATTCCAGTCTGGAAGCCTGAGTACATCCAGTTGATCTGCGCGTAGTTAATGGTCCCTTCCTCGAGAGCCATATCCTCGGTGTACATTTCGAGCATGGCTAATCCCTGTTCTTCAGAGAGCCTCGAGCGTATAACCCAGACTGAAAAATCCTGATCATGCGTACCCATTTTCTCAGCGATCGTTCCTTCGTTCGGGGTGTTCAATAATCCGAGAACATCTGCCTGAGAGGTTGGTACGCCAGCCTTGCGCTGATCAGTTTCACTTACCTCCATTTGCGTACTGTCGTCATTCATATAGTCATTCATAATTCCTCCAAAAAAGTTAGGCGCTAGGCTTATTCCTGAATCATTGCCTGAACTAAAAATATGAGAGCGAATAAGCCAAGGGCTATTACTACAAGCGAAGCAAACATCACCTTGTCCGCTCCCTTCTTTCCGATCCGGTAGAGCCTTCGAGCTGCATCCTGACGCACGACTCGCTTCATGTAATCAGCTCTGATCACGATCACGCGATCATCGATATAGTCTGAGATCAAACCGCTTGGGGTAATGGGCTCGATCGCATATTTACTGCCGTTATTTACGATCGTTCGCTGCATGGCCCATAAAACGACGGTCTGCAGTTTGGCCCTGATCACCAGCCATGCAGCTAGCAGTCCAGGCATCCAGCCAAAAAGAGCTCCTAGGACGAGCGCCGGAAGCCATGACTGCACTGGTGGTCCTAGTGTGAATAACAGGAGCATGACTGTAAGGAAAGTGGTCAAAAGAGGGAATGCTATCCACGCCATGATCCTTTGGCGCTTTGGTACTCGCGTGTATCGGGATCGAGCTTGTTTATCAACCTTAAGCAGCTCATACGCTGGCAGCTCCGCAAACCAGTAGGAGCTTGTGGGCTTTCCCTCGTTATCGAAGGATGGATCCACGATCAGTACTTCCTCGTATTGATCGGATTCGATCCCTCTGATTTCGATCTCTGGATCCGGAATGATCCGGAGATCCTCATTTCGTTTGAAAAATTTTCCTAGATTGATCATGCTGCTTGTGCTCCTGGCCAGAAATTAAGAGCTGCAATGCTGATTGCAGTAATGACAGTTGCAGCTGCGATTGCAACCGAAATAATGAGGAAGGCCATTCGCATCGCATCCTCTTTGTTTTTACCTGATGCAGCTTCCTTGAATGCCGTTTGTCGATTCACTTCTTTTAGTACGCGAGCTTCACGCCTCGCTATTTCCTGACGGCTCATTGCTGTTGGTCGTACGTGCTGGTGCTCGACAGGCATAAAGCCGTTCTTATGAATCAATACGCATTTTGAAACATCACCTAGATAGGGTGGTGGCGTATCGATGTTTTTGAGTACAGTGATCGATTCGAGCTGGATCGCTGGTGCTTCCGGGAATACGACGTTCTGGCTGATCGAGCTCGCGCCGTCCTCGTATTCGACGTAGCCATCATGTTTGTCTGCTTCGATCTCCTCAAACGTCCTGTCATAATCCAAACTGAATACGCTTATCGTTTCTCCCATACATCACCTCAAGATAATTTTCGGAGTCTGATTTCTCGCCTGAATTGCTAAAAACTGCAAAGTAATAGCACTATCAGGGCAGTGGTCCAGGTGGTTTTCTTCGCCTCCTTCAAAACTTCAGCTGGCAGTTCATGAAATTGCCAGCCAAGGCTCACTCGAAGCCCGAATGCCTGGATCTTCATGGCTTCAACATCACCTATGTTCAAGCGAACAAGTAGATCGAGCAGAGCTATTCCGCTGATCGTGTTTAATCTCCATATGCTTTCGTATATACGGATCAAGCTGCATCCCTATCGTAGATACATCGCATTAGTGGGCATTCGAGACAATGAGGGTGGATATAGCATCCATCATCTTTGGGATGGATCACTCCAGGCAGCTTTACACTATTACGCCGAGGCTCTGGATCCTTTACCCGATCTGATTTGAAATAAACCTTCAGTGATCGATCGCCGTAATCTCCCATTGACCATCCCTGTATATGAAACGATCTGGGCATTAGAAATCATCCTCGTCATCCCATATTGGAACCTTATGAGGATCAAAGGTGCCACTGATCTTTGCTAGTAGTAGGTGGCCAATGCGTTGTGTGGTACGAGCTGATGGACGCCTGGTCCCATTCAGCCATAGGTAAACATGCTCGGGTGATTCACCTTTGACCATTCGGCCAAGGGTGTAGCGATTGATATTAAGGCACTCGAGTACTTCTGAAATGAATCGAGCAACCACTGCCGGATCGGAGTAGTACCCTCGCTTGGTTTCATGCTGCTGCTCTTGCCATCGGTATGCAGCAGTATTCTTGTATGAGATAGGTTTGAGACTAGATACCATTACTAGTAGCCTTCCTAACTCCGACCACATCATCTTCCAGAAATGCATCTATAGTATATATAAAATATATATCGGATCCAGTTTTTACCCTAGTTCGTGAGACGCACTATTACGTGGCACGACACTATGCAACCTTCAGATCTGGCTAGAAAGTGGCTCTATGCGCTCTGTAGCAAGCATAGCGAGCCTTTTCAGCGTAGGTCTATTTGGTCTACTGCTGTCAGATGTATTCAGGGGTTTCTCGACCTCTGGTCAGCTTGCAGCTGGCAATGAGCAACTTACCTTCGATCTTTTTCCAACAATAATCCTCGTTTTATCCCTGGCATCTCTGGGGATGGCAGTGATTTTGTCATGGAAAGTATTTCTGAGGAGCTGATCATGCCTAAAAGTATGTACAGGAAAAAATGGCAAAGCCGGAAACCTTATAGCCGATCTTTTAGTGGTCGGGAGGTATTGCTGAAGAACGTGAAGAAAGGTGATTTCTTCAGAAGAACGCCTGATGCGAATACCACATTCATAAAAGGCGACTACTTCAGGGATGGAGGTTTCAACAAATATGGCGCATCTGATGCCGAAGATATGAATCGAGAAGTATTCCTAAAAGGAAATACAAAAGTCTGGGTGGATTTCACCTATTGAGGAGCTAATCATGCCGAGAAGTATTTACAACCGACCATTAAAAGCAAAAAGACCAGACTCAAAGCGACCAGATCGATCGGAAGCAAAGCTATTAGCAACGATGTTTGCGAACGCTGGTAATCCGGGTAATTACGAGCCAATTTATGAAGCCATGTTAGGGAAGGGCAATTTGCCTCCGAGAATGTCGAAGCAATTCTTCGAGAGAGCCCTGAACAAGCGTACAAAACTTGGAAAATTGATCGTCGAGAAGGGTCGTTATGACTTTGAGACTTATTACAACGAGCTTGAGCCAGTCCTCAAAGCAATGGCAGCCCATTTACGCCTAAACGCCCCAGCTAGAAATAAGCCTGTTTTCAACGAGGCAACCATACGAGAAACCATTCACGAAATAGACAAAATGTACCCTCCGATCACGCTCATAGATTACGCGATGAATAGAAGTTGGGGCGGAAAACCAGTTTCGGAAATACTCAAAATGCGTGGCCTCAAAAGGAGCTGATCATGCCGAGAACTTTGAGAGATAAAAAATTCGGAAGGCCAGCTCGACCGACCGATCCGAGAAAACGAGCAGACGGCAGCGAAGGCCGTGAGCTCTACCTCATGATCCATACCGGATCCTTGGGTGAGCCTCTACAAAGGCAGTACGAATCGATGCAAACCAACCTCGGTAAAAAATACAAAAAGGGCATCTACGACCGCCAGCTCGGAGTGAAGATGTTCCAATACCTCGTAGATGAGGCAGCGAGGATGATGAAGGCAACGCAGCTCAAGGATGCAGCTGCATGGAACCGGGAGAATCCCGGCGATCCCTACTTCGGTGGTCCAGATGGAGAGAAGCGACATGACTTCAATCCTCGGACCAGGCGCCTCGCAGCTGCTCGACTAGAGTCTGATTTCAATAATGATCCTCTGGGTTATGTGGATTAGGAGTAGCTGATTATGCCGAGAAGTATTCACGACCGACCATTAAAAGCAAAGAGGCCAGACTCAAAGCGATCAGATCCATCTGAAGCAGAGTTCTTAGTAAGGTTTTATATAGATCTTGGCAATTTCTTTGCAAATGAAGAGGATTTTCGTTTTTATGGTCCTCACTACGAAATTATCAGACGTACTCGGCCTATGGGCTTTGATTTTGCGTGGGATCTTGAAGGTGTCCAAAAAGAGGTTGAGGCCAATCCGCATCTTTATAACACCGAGGCTTATTACCGCAAGCTCGCGCCGTACTTCAAAAAAATGGCAGCTCATTTACGCAAAAGCGCTTATGAACTCAAACCTAGCATGGATTTTGCGGGTGTTAAACAGCCTGTTTTCAATGACGCGACTATCAGAAAAGCCATCCAATCCACTAGAAGACTCAAAAACCGGGGGGAGTCTTACAGAGTCAGCGGGAGTGGTCGATATGGGGAAAGTTACTTTGGGAAATAGCTATGGCACGACGTAATCCAGCAACACAGCGTTTAGCGATCGGAGCCTTCCGTCCTAGCAAGGATCGCGCATTGACGGAGTTGCTCAGGCAGCGACGCCTCGAACCAGATAACAAAAAGCACATTGCTTTTATCAAGAGCCGATTCGATCCAGCGCTAAAGGCGATGCTTCGCCGTAACAAGATCAGTCCCAATGATGCAGCAAGGCGATTCATTCAGCAGCAAACTGATCCATTGCCATCTTCGCATCCAGCCTCGATCAACTACCGGGCCTCGAACCCGACTGCCAGCTTCCGCGTGGGAGCTGAGAACCGAATTCCACTCATGCCTGCTTCCCTGAGATTCAGGAAGCGTATGGCACCAGGAGTATGAAAGGAAATTAATCATGCCGATAAATCCGAGTAAAAGAAGATCACCAGCTACTAGGCGAGCGTTGGATAGGAAGCTTGAGCGCTACAGGGATCGCTATTTCAATCCAACAAAAGCGGTGCTGACTATCAACAAAATCGATAAAAAATTCTATGAATGGCTCGTCGATAACGAATACGCCCTAAACGCTACGCCAATACTCGATGCAGACCTGATCGGCAGCCTTAAAAAAGAATTGTTTGGCGGTAAAAATCGCGAACTGAAAAAATACTTTCCTTGGTTTTACCACGCTTTATCTCAAACAAAGTCTCCTTATATCTCGGTGCCAAAAAGCTATCTCGAAGTAGCTGCTGGTGAAATAAAAGATATCACTCCTCAGCAAGTCCGAAATATCCGCGAGAAATTAGATCGTGGATTTGATAACTGGCTTGACGATCAGGGCTACGTGCTAGGAACTGCCATTATCGAAGATGACAAAGGCAGAACTCCTCAAGAATCGCTCCGCAAATTATTAGGTAAATAAGGAACTAATCATGCCAAAAAGTATGTACGCAAAGAAATTCAGAGCTGCCAGATTCAAAACTGGACCAGCTGCGGATCGGAAGCGAGAGAAGGAATTATTCAAGAGATTAAAGATCGTCAATGACAGCATTGACGATCTAGCGGAACTCTGGACAAAGCGTGACAAGACAAGATCTCGTACAGATCCGCTACAAGTACGGACCGCTGAACAGGTGCGAAACCTCAGAGCACAACGTGACGACTTATTCGATGCGTTACAAAGAGTCATGAAACGCACAAGACCTAACACCATTCTGATCGGTCGCCAGGAGAAATATTTCTAAGGAATTGATCATGCCAATGAATCCTAGTAGGCGAAGATTAAAGGCTCGAAAAACCTTCGAGCAACCTCAAAGGCTAACAATGCGCGAGCAGCAGCTCCAGAATCGAAGTTCGTTCATGAAGTCCTCCCTGCTGAGTCGGACGATTGCAGATATGCAGGATGCCTACGAGCGAGCTGTAGCAATCGGGAATGCTCCGCCGGGCTATGGAAAGGTCATAGCCGTCGAAGGGGAGAGGGAGCCTTTTGGGATCAATATCTACGTTTATTTCGAGGGAGGACGAAGACTATCTCCCTGGTTTGATCAAGATCCATCGGAAGAAGACTCGGCTGAGGTCCGGAAGGATCCAGAGCTCTACGCAGCGATGATAGTTGGTGGGATGGACAACCAAACATGGGCGGAATCGGAATGGGATTGAATCTCAAACTAGCGCCTAACTTTTAACGATGTTGGTAATTATCGCCGGGCCTAAAGGCTAGCGAGGAAAGGAGGTACCAAATGGGCAGATCAGTATCTTTGATTATTGGTGGAATGGTGGTGTTTCTGATCGGTTTAATCATAGCCGGGGTAGTTAACAGTATTGCTTCTACGACAGGAGTAGCTGGAAACATCAACTCATTTTCTGGCGCGAAAAGTATCAATGATCTCCTACCTGTGATTTTCTACATAGGTCTTTTGACCGTAGGACTTGGGGCAATGGGGATCGGCGTCGCCGGAGCAGTTGGTCGTGGACCAGCATCTCGCTAGTAGTTGGTAAATAAATACTCATGGAAGGAGGTACCAAATGGGACGCAATATCACATTGATCATAAGCGGAATGATCATTTTCATCATTGGTTTGATCATAGCAACAGTAGTTAATTCCATAGCTACAACCCAAGGCGCAAATGCAGTCATCAACTCATTTTCTGGCGCGAAAAGTATCAATGATCTCTTGCCTGTGATCTTCTACATAGGTCTTTTGACCGTAGGACTCGGGGCAATGGGGATCGGGGCAGCTGGAGCTGCCGGGATCAACTTTGGTGGCAAGAAAAAAGCAAAAAAGGCAAAGGCATAAGCCTAGGCAATACGGCAACGAGCTGGGATGTGCATGAGATCAGATCAAACGCATATCTCAGCTCGTTAATTAAAGGGAGATCATGGAGCAAGCAATTCGAGCATCGAGCCAGACGAATATAAGCCTGAGAACTGTCTCAGTACTGGCGCTCGAGTGGTTGCGTGATCATCCCATAAGGGCCATGTTTGCATGGCTCACTCTGATGGCTGGCTTGCGCTTAGTCCTGGCAATCAATCACGAGGGGTATCTCGGAGTGGACGGCGGAGCTTATCTGCTCGGCATGGCTCAATTCTGGGGAGGAGAGCCGACCGGAACGTCCTTCGAGCGACCGCCACTTGCACCGGGCTATCTGCTGGTTCCCTTCATGGAGCTGATCGGCGGATCGCTCGGCTTTAATATTTATGCAGCTGTTTTCAGCTTTGCAGTATTCCCTGGTTTTTTCCTACTCGCTCAAAAAATAATCGGTACGAGGTATGCAGCTCTTGCGACTGTTGCGCTCAGTACTGATTTCGCACTGGGGGAAATGTTCGTGACCGGAGTCGTGCCACTGGCCGGATTTGGTTTTTTGGCACTGCTTCTGTATGGGATGATCGGGCTCTCGGAGGAGGGTAACTGGAAACATCGAGCAGCAGTCGTTTTGTCTATGCCTATGATCGCAATGACGAACCAGACAGCGCTCGGATTGGCTCTGGTTGTTGTACCGATCGCTTGGCTGTTCCTCAATAAAAAGATCCAGCTTCTTATGGTGTTGGGAGCTGGGGCTCTCGTCTCGTTATCAGCTCTCCCTTGGTATCTGGACGTATTGCCGGGACAGCCTCGCGTCAGCTATCCGGGACCACTGGTCTATCTAAATTTCTGGTGGAGCTCACAATGGCTCCAGGCGCTTTATGCAATCGTCGTGGGATCGAGCATTCTCTATCTCTTCCGATCAGAAAAGTTAGGCGCTAGGAGATCTGAGCGAATAATCGCGACATTGCTCCTTGTCCATGCTGTATTGAATGTATTCCTGAGCAATGACGAAGCGCTCATGAATATCTTTTATCGAAGCTCCTACTGGATCAGCATTCCCTTCTGGATTGGATCCGCGATCGTCGTGAGGGAAATCTACGATCGTGTGGACCTCGGATCATTGCTTCGAGTAGCAGCTCTTATCGTTTTTCTGGCCGTAGGAACCTATGGATCTATCTATCAGTTCTATGGCCAATCGCATTACTCAAACCTTGCCGGAATCGAAGTCTTGAATGCACTCGACTCCATACCGGAAGGCGATATCACGCGGATCGGTACCAATGCTGAAAGCAGGGGTTTCTACTTTGCAGCTCTGACCAAAAAGCCTGTTGCATGGGTGCAATCGGCATGGCCAGCTGCAAGCTATGTGAAGCAGGAGGAGAAAGCTCGTTGTGAGCTGGGCTGGGTGAACGACTGCTCAGGCGAAGGTTGGATCTCGCACTGGATCGTTGATACGAGGGAAACGCAACAGGTCAAAGCACTCTTCCCTATGGCTCCTGATCCCGAGGATGCCTTTGGCGATCTGGGCAAGCACGCTCCTTGGCTCGAGAAAACATTCCAGCAAAACAATGTGGAGGTATGGACCTATGTCGATGCGTCGTAGTTCATTTCCCACAAGGCGATCTCCAAAGCAGATCTCGATGTTTGCTGGACCTCCGATCGTGCAAAAGCGTGGATTAAAGCGACCGTTCCTGATCAGGGATGCGAGCAATCCGAAAGTTAAAACAATCTCCTGGGCTAAAACCTATCAGCAAGCTCGATCAGCTTTTGATCAGTATGCACGAGCTCTCGCTCAGGCAACGCGGAATCCCAACATAAGCGCTCTCGAGAGCATCGCTGAGCGCTACCGGAACATACAGCGCCTCAGCGCCTCTGAGTATGAGAACTTACAAAAATTCTATGCACGATCGCATGTACTGGGAGGGTATTGATATGCCGAAGAAATTAAATGGCAGAAGGAAAGAAAAAAGGACTCTAGTTTTTGGGGAAAGGCCGGGGCAGCAGCTCGGCATGTTCGAGAAAGAGGGTTATTACAAGGCTGAGCTGCCTATGGAAGTGAAACCAGTTGAGGCTTCGTGGGCCTTCAAAAAAAGAAGGCTTGGATCTACAAACCAGATCATGACGTATCCACTACTGAACCAGCTGCCACCTCTCTATGCAACGGATGCAATACCGCTGGATGAGAAAAGAGCAATCGTAAAATATTTCACTCCCTCTGGAGCATGGACATGGATCGGATTCGAGTACGACAGGGCAACCAATGACATGTTCGGAGCTGTGATGAGTCCTGATACATACGGTCGATGGGAGCTTGGCTATTTCAATTTGGATCAGCTCGCGCAGGCACGAGGTGCCTTTGGTCCAGCTGTCGAGCGCGATATTTATTTCAGGCCAATGAGGTTCGGAGACTTGAAGAAAGGTTCGGATTATGCCTAAGCGATTGACCAGGCGAGCTCCGGATCTCACTTTGAGAATGAAGCCAACGCAAATGCGCTTCGATTTCTCCAAGCGTGTAGATCCATTACCGCAAGATCGGCCTAGTCCAAAGCAGAGCTGGATCGATCGAGCGCTTGAAAACAAAACTTATGCACAATCTGTTGCAGAGCAGCAAGTCAAAATACTAGCGGATAAAACCAAGCCTGAATTCAAATTCAGATATCCAGACCAGATGGATATGGGGTATGACTTCGCGCTGTATATACCTACGAGCGTGAAAGCAAAATTGAAATTCGGCCATAAGATCAAAGGAGCGTTCACTTCATCTGATCTCGGTCGCGCCACTGATCTGGAAGTCAGATCGTTATACCGAGGCGAGAGGCTGAATGTACCTCAAGTAACGAACTTTGTTTTAGTAGGGGCTACTGATCAAGCGAAAGCCGACAGGAGATTCGAGGACTATCTCAAAGCCAAGAAACTGCTCGGGCTCAGTGATTCACTTACCAAACTGTCAAGGCAAACAGACACGCCATTTCAACATGCAACACTCAAAAAGTATTTTGGGGATGTAGGAGAAATCTACGGAAAAGAGATTCTGGATCAGTATCAAAAAGTTGTAGGCAAATCGCCTCGTGGTGATCGCGCTAAACAACTATCCAAAAATACGCTGCCTTATTTATCAGAAACCCTAAATGACATCGAGAATTGGTACGATCCTGATCTCAAAGCGCGAGCTGAGAAACAAAGTACCGATGCAACTGATGCTCTCCGAAAAAAGATTCTGGCAAGGTATGCAGCGCAAGACGAGGAATGGGCTAAAAAAGCCCTCGAGGATCCCGATGTGAGTGATAATTTCGGATCCAGCTTCAGAAGTGGTCGATATGGTTAATCTCATCCAGAAAGCAGCACCATTTATTCTGACGCCTCGTGTTCACGCCGGAATAGCTGCGAGCTGCGTACTGGTAGGAATGACGGTGCATGGCAGCTCCGGATGGAATTATGTCTTATTTGCGATCCTTGCAGCGCTGTCCGTAACTTGGATTCGATGGCCAGATCGTAAGATTATGATCCTGATTGGATCCTTTGCAGTCAGCATTTTGGCCATGCCGATCTATGCTTCGCTCTGGGGTGATCAGAGATCTGGCGTCAACTTTGTTTTCATACTTGCAGCTTTGCCAGGGCTAATGCTGATCCTGGTTCCCGGCAAGGTTGCCAAGCGAGCAGTTGAGCTCTGTCTTACTTGGGGAGCGTTGGTGTTCGCCATAAGTCTACTCATCGATGGGCTAGTCGGTGATAAGACACTCCTTCGCTTCTCAGGTATCTCGCATACGACCAATAACGTATCTGGTCTGCTGCTGCTGGCCACTGGCTACGCTTGCTGGAAAACGAATAAATATACATTCGCTTTCCTCGCGTTGCTTTTACTGGGCCAGCTGCTGACTGGATCTAGGATGGGAATCGGATTATCAGCGCTGATAATCTTTGTCGCTGTTCTGCATTCTCCTAACCGGGCTCAGATATTTGCAGCAATGCTCCTGAGCATCATTGTCTACGTGGCTTTATTTCCAGATCCAGCTGATTCGCTGATCACACGCTCGCGCGTGGGATTTGCAATGGAGCAAGCGCTCGATCGATCCAGCTACGTGAGCTCCAGGGATCTCGACTGGTATCTGCCAAGTGGAGCACTCTCCCGGAGCGCTAACGACACGCATATGACGTTTATTCGCATCATGCAGGAAGCCGGAATGATTGCCTCGATCGCCTTTGTCGCATTGCTCGCAATTGCTTGGAGGCGAGGATCGGATCCAGCTCGCGCTGGGCTCCTACTGATGATCGCAACTATGACTATGGATTTGTATTTCTGGATACCGCCAAACGCGGTCGGTTTCCTTTGGCTGTTTTTGGCTATGACATTGAAAGGGGATTCGTATGAGTCTACGGATAATACGCTGGAGCGTATTGCTGGGGATCGTGCTAGCGCTCGGAATGCCGTTGCTATCGGCATACGCAGCGATGGCAGCTCCGGATGGGCTGTTCGAGCTCAGCAGTAGCCGTACAAAAGCATATTCAGGTGTAATCGAATCTGGGGACATGCTGGTCGTCAGTCAGTACTCGGTCGGCTACGCGACCCAACCTACAGACAATATCGATCAAACCTTTCTGGTCAATTTGAAAGATACAGTCGACAACACTATAGGGACCAATACGATCTATCCATACAGGACCGGAGGGTACGGCATTGGCGCACTCTCGATGTATCTGACAAAAGCACAAGTAGATGCAGCGAGCCTTGGCACCTACCCCTATACCGGGCTGGTCCTCGAGATCACTGGGAATCCTTTGAAATTTGTCGGAACGCCACCTACCACGACGTATACGCTCGCAACTGAAGATTTCTCGGCAGCTGACAGCAGCCTCGCAAACCTGAGAACCGAAGTGATCGCGATTGCCAGGAATATCGAAACCGACTGGTCAGTGACCCTTTTGACTGATGCGAACCTGATCAACAATACCGACGGAGAAACGTATTTCCTCGGCGCCATACCGGGCCTCAGAACAATGATACCGACTGCATTCGTGCTCGCGAGTGAGCCTGTCATTATTCCCACGCCAGTACCAACAATCGGAGCTCCTGGCACATTGGCACAAGTGAGTACGGATCGATTCGATACGACCTTCTACCTCACGCCAGCTCTGGATTCGATGGGAACGACACTCGGATTACCGAACGGCGCATTCCAAGGAATTTTGGGATTCGTCCTGATCGCCTTGGTCGCGTATTGGGGATTGCGCTATGGAGGCTCTCAGGGAGCGCTGATGGGCTTTTCGGTAGGGATCATGGTAGTCATACCGCTTTTCATGTTTGCAGGATGGATCTCATGGGCCTACGGCGTCATATCGCTAGCACTGATCGCAATTGTTGCAGTATTCAAATTTGCTAGGGAGTGGATGACCTCATGAAAAACATTCGCAACCTAGCGCCTAACAAATTGCCATCTCGATTGGGATTCAAACTTGTATCCATCCTCATGCCAGCTATAGCAATGTTCCTGATCGTGGCTCCGATCCTGAGCTACTCAGCGATCGACTTCACATGGAGCTCTGATACCTCTGTTACCAATAATACCGGATCAGATATCACCTATAAGCAAATCCGCATACCAGTGAACGCGAGCTCCCTCGTCGATATAGGAGCACTTAGCACTTCCGGAGTCGATACGATGGCTGTCGTTGATAACGTGGAAGTCCCTCGAATGATTCAGATGGATGGATCCGAAACGAGCTGGTGGGTGACAGTCCCGAGTATAGCCAACGCTGAATCGAAGACAGTCACGATGTATACCGGAACCGACACGCCGTCGCTCGATAACCCACAGGGATTTTATGTAGGTGATACAGCGTCATGGGCAACGAATACAACTGATAGCGCATTTTGGAGGCAGACGGTACAGCGCTTTTATTTGAACTCAGTGACCTTCGATGCTCTGCCTAGCTCTGGCAACTACGGCATGGTGTTTTATAACTACCTGACATCTCCCGGCCCAGCCCAACAGGTGATCTGGGCTGGCGATGGCGTTATCAAGACTGAAAACCAGTACATGACTGGCAGCACATTATTTTATGAATGTGCATCGACCTGTATCCAAGCCAACACACAACCAGTCGATATCTACGTCATGCTTGCGATGGATTATTCAGGTAGTGATGAGGCGAATCATATCGTTGTCAGAAACAGCCGTACCAAGGACATAATTTACGACGGCACAAGTAGCGTGGATGTAGGCACTGGACTGATGACTTCAGTAGGCCAAAGGCTGGGTAACTATAACCAGATGAATGGCCTCAAATTCTACGTGCAGGAAGTGCTAGGAAATGAGAATACTCGCTGGAACTTTGCACCTACCAATTTGAACCAAGTCAATGTTGGTAATGCTGCTAATAGTTATAAATGGCGAGGTACTTTGAAAGTAAATTCTGGCTGTTGTGACATGCTGTATACCATCATCTACGACTCCTCGAATATCGATGTGGACGTAGGAGGGATAGCACCTCGAGTACTGAATCAATCAGGCGCCGGAGTACCTAGCGATTCGATCCTGGAGATAGCGCCGTCTGATCCGTCGATGCCGATCAGTGATGCTTACCAGGCGTTACCAGCTGGAAGCACCAACACCAGCGATTTCGGCTTTCCATTGAGCATACTTGCTGAAGGCGCCAATGGAGGCGATATACCTTTGAATCTACTGGCAATGACTATTGTCATGGTAGGAGGCGTCCTTGCAGGATTCGGTGGCTGGCTCACTACTCGCATGACTGGAGCTAGCGTTATTGCAGCTGGGATCGTCACCAGCGCCCTGATCTACATGACGCCTGTTTCAAACATCATGATGATATTCGTGATCATCACTTCTATAACCCTCGTCATTTTATTGCCGAGGCCATTCGACTCAGCAGGGAGGACATCATGAACAGAAAAGGTCAATTACTGATACTGATCAGGCAGCTGCAGATGGATCTGAGGAAGCGAAAAGTCAGCACCCTCAACACGACAATGATGATTACTGAAATGCGAAGCATATTACGCGATTTGGAACTCAAGGAAGCAGCATGATGGCACGAGCATTCATAGGCATATTCACGATCCCATTCCGATTGCTATTTCTGATTGGCAAGATCGTGTTTGACCAGATCGTGAGGTCATTGGTAACGGCAGTGATATTCCTTGGTGGAGGGTATGCAGTACTTCGACTAATGGGGGCATGGGGGTAATACATGAGCGCAAAATTCTGGATGGTCTATTTATCGATGTTCTTTATTCTCACGATCTTTATGCAGATCGGAGAAAGCTCAACATCATTGTTTTCATCCAATGATGTGAACCTGATCGGTACGTATCAGGTTGATGCAGTTTCCAGTGGATCCGGATTCCTCGGCATGGCTCGCGAGGCGCCGTCATTCTTCACTGAGCTGCTGAGCAAGATCATTATGTTCAATTACAGTTTTCTCGTTGGACCACTTGATCTGATCCAATACGCACTGGTCGTTATATTTGGCGGGCCAGTCGTGATCATGGTCAGCTTCATGTTCATCAGCGCGATCTACAGGGCATTAACCTGATGGCAAGGACTACAGGGCCAAGAGAGCAACAGTTCGCTCGCCAAGGAGTATCGGCGAGCTTGGCTCGAACGCTTGCTGAGGGGGAAGCTAGGGCAAAGGCAGCTCGCGAGCGACAAGAAAAAATAAATCAAATGCCAGATGAGGAGAAATATGCTACGACTAAAGATTTACCGTTCCCGGTCCTCGAACCGGAAAAACTTGCGAAGGATACGAACATTAGCCTTGAGCGAGCTCGGGCAATTCTCAAGGACATGCCGATCCCTGATAAGCGACGAGTACTCACAGCTCAGAAGTTCATGGCAGAAGGAAAAGAAAAGGAAGCTCGAAGGGTATACGCGAAAATTGCTGGAGTACGGATCGTCGAATCAGCGACGCCTACGAAAGCACCTGGCAAAGAAGCTGGGAAACCACCTGTACCGCCTTCACAAGTACTTGCACAAACAAGAGGAAAAGATCCATCACCGGATGGAAAATCTGAAAAGCTAGCGCCTAAATCTGCAAGGACCAGCGATGCGAGAAGCGAGGTAAAAAAATCTCTGAAGCTGAGCAATAAACAAGTCCAGGCGCTTGAGGACGAAGCTGAAACTGGAGCGGAATTTAGGCGCTATGCGGAGCTCACGAAAACCAAGGAAGGCAAGGATTTCGTCAGGCGGAAAATTGCAGCGATCGAAAGACGAAAAGATGCCATCAGGCTAGCAAAGCGACCGCGACCGGAACCGTTAAAGGTTCGTGATTTGACCGACATTCAGGTGCAAGCTAAGCGACTGGCAGAGTCTCCACGACCAGGAGCGCTCAAAGTCGATCTACTGACGCGAACCGAAGAGATCAAGAATCTCGAGAAACGGATCGAAAACGCTTTCAAGGATCGCGATCAAAAAAAATATATCGAGCTCACAAAGAAGAAAACTGATCTTGAGCTGAGACTCCAGGAAAATATCAGCAAGGAAAATAAAGACCTCATCGCTTTCATTGGCAAAAGCTTATGGGACGCTTGGAATAAATCGATGCTCGAACCCGAGGATCTCAAGAAAACAGGGCTCATAGATGAGAGCTTTACCAACCTTGGAATAGCAGCTGAAAGGCAAGCTAAATTAAATGGGGATCTGGATCTGTACAAGCGCCTGAGTCGCGAGAATTCACTCCACGCCTATGCTCCTGTCTATAAAAGCATGACGCTGACAGGCAAGCCTGGCAAGCCTGTTTATGATCCAGAGAAAGCCGGGGGAGGAGCTGTACGAGCAAAGGTATCAGAAGTTTATGATCCTATTGCTAAGAACCTCGCACTGGATCTGATTCCATTCGGATGGACGCGAAACTGGGATCAATACTCAGATGCCGAGAAGGGCATTAATCTCCTGATCGATCTGGTCCTAGTAGGAATACCGCTGGGGAAGCTTGTAGGTAAGGCTTCTGCCAAAGCCATAAAAGACGCCACGACTAAAGTGGCAGGCAATGTAGGCAATATCACGCGAAAGCAAACTTCGACAACAGTACGAACTCTCATCAATGTGCAAAAGGACATTGGCAAAGGAACCGAGCAATCCATCAGGTCTGCCGGAAATAAGCTTATAAAGCTATCGCAAACGGCGCCAGCTGAATTCAAACAAGGATTGCTAAACCGAGGTCAGACACTGATCGATAACGCTAAAGAGGCAGCAAGCGTTCGGCGATCCAATACTGATTTCAAGTTCGATAAGAACTATAACGTCACGCATGTGAAGATCGATGGCAAATGGCAGAAACTGAAAAACCCTCTTCGGCCAGAGCAAGCACGAGGCCAGAAGGGAGGGAGCCCTGATGCAGTGATGACGCCACGCGATCTAGTGGATGAAATAGATACTGCTATATCGAAAATACAAGCTGGACCAGCAGCTCCAGCTCCAGTCAAACCTACTCCTGGCAAACCAACACGTAAGCCTGGCACTAAACCATTCGATCCATTCGATCCTACGACCTATCCACCAGTGAGGACGCCAAGTCCACGAAAACCGACTCCTCGAAAACCGCCTCTACCGAAAGTACCTGAACCAAAGGTTCCCTACGAACCAGCTCCGTTCAAACCTAGCGTGACGCCTGAACCCGAAAAATATCCTGACAAGGGACCAGACGAACCTGACGCTCCGGGGGAATATCCGGAACCAGACAAGCCAAAACCAAAGAAGCCAAAACCAAAGAAGCCGGAACCAAAGAAGCCGATTCCCACGCCAAGAATACCTGATCCTACTACCAAGCCTGATGAGCCTGATCCTAAAAAAGATCCGCTTACTGATCCTCCTACCAAGCTTGATCCTAAGAAAGATCCGATCATCCAATCCGAGGATTCTCTATTGCTGAAGCCGAAGGTAGATCCAATAACAAAGCTTAAGAAAATACCGAAAGCTAAGCGAGCTCCGGCTCCGAAAATACCGCCAGCTAAAAAACAAGATAAGGCAAAACCGCCACCAGCAGCGCCACCGCCAAGCGATCCGCCTATCAAACCAAAGCTGAAAAAAGACGTTCCAGCTCGGCGAGCTCGAAGGCCAAAAATACGGCGCCGTTTACGACCTGATTTTGAATTACCTGACAACACGAAATTAAAAGGTAAATTCCCTCGAGTCGTGAAATGGAACCAAGGCTTCACTGAAGTCACCTTGGACATTGATACAGGCAAAGCCAGCTTCAAAAAATCCGGAAAACCCGGTACGCCTGTATCGACATTTCAGGTATTGAAAACTGATCTGACAAAGCCAAAGAAGAAAAAATACCGACTGGGCATAGCCAATATCTCAGTAACCGGAACAGGTCTGAAATTCGGAGCTCCAGCTAAGTCCAGGAGCAGGAATTCAAATCCATTTAGAAATAGAAGGAGGATGTGATGGCTATAACGACTCAAGCAGCTCGGATCAAAGCACAAGATGCGATCGACGAATGGAATGATAGATGGGTGCAGTATCACCGGATGCTCCAGCCTCTACCAACAGGCAAGAAAAGAGACTACCTAGCGCAATCTCCATATGGATGGTTTATGCGATCAGCCAATTATATGCAGCTGAAAGCTACCGGAAGTTTGGCGACAGATCCGCAAGTGCTTATGAAGCCAGTGATTCCGATTCAAGAGCGAATGGATGGTTCGTTTGGCGAATGGGGAGATATCAACCCTTCAGAGATAACTAAGCTCATGCGAAATAACAAAATTGCTAAGACTCTTTTGAAGGATTACAGAGCAAAACGAGCTCCGGCATTTGAAAACAAAAAAGAGTTCCTGAGCTATATCCAACCTTTTCTTCGAGCGAAGCCGAAGACATCGAAGACTGAAACATTATTTAAAAACCCATTCAGAAATCGTCGCAAGTTCTGAAATAGTTAGGCGCTAGTTGAACAGCGAAAGTAGGGCCACAAAGTAGGGCCGCAGCTCAATTGTTTACTCTCGAAGCCTCTGTTAGACTCAGCTAAGATCAGATAGTGGTTTACAAAAGGTAAACAGGAGTGAAAAAGAACGAGCTTTAGGGATAAAAATCATAGATTTTGACAAAATGTGCATGTCTGAATCGATGACTTTATAACC
>VTLG01015752.1_pt1 | contig 28477 bp, 47 predicted proteins | sample 4694571 | NCBI WGS metagenome assembly VTLG01 (sample SAMN12604809, study PRJNA352737) | marine metagenome | biome: ENVO:00000447; feature: ENVO:00000209|ENVO:00000569|ENVO:01000036; material: ENVO:00002151; isolation source: viral sequences binned using virsorter ...
CCTGGTCCATTAATTTTTGAGTTAAGAAAAAAATTAAAAAATTATACACCAGAAGATTATTTATTATTAGTAGGTGATCCTGCGATTATAGGTGTTGCATGTTCTATTGTTTCTGATATTACAAATGGCAAATACAAATTTATAAAGTGGGATAGACAAGAAAGAAGATACTATCCAATAGAAATTAATTTATACGAGAAAGGAAAAATAGATGATTGATTTTGAAAAAGACCAACAAGACGCAATGAAAAAGACTGATAACATTCAGTCTCTTGCAGATCAAGTTCAAAGACTAGAGGCTATGCAGCAACAACTTGAAATACAAGAAGATGCAATTAAAGAAAAGAAAAAACAAATTCAACACATATCTGGAGAGGTCATACCAACTATGATGACAGAAATGGGTTTATCAGAATTAAAGCTACAGGATGGATCACATCTTAAAGTAGCTACGTCATACAAAGCTCACATAACTGAGGCTAATAAAGAGATGGCGTATAACTGGCTTCGTGACAATAATCTCGGTGATATAATCAAAAATGAGATATCCGTATCATTTGGGAAAAACGAAGATAACAAGGCGGCTGATTATGCCGAACTTGCAAAAGGTCAAGGACTTCAACCGACACAAAAGATGAAGGTGGAGTCCTCGACTTTAAAAGCGCTAGTCCGTGAGCGTGCTGAGGCAGGGAATCCTTTGCCAACGGAACTTTTCGGAGTTTACGTAGAAAATAAAACTTCGATAAAGAGAAACAAATAACGATGAACGAGGAACGAGAAACGATGAACCAAGTAGCAGAAAAAAAAGAAGGAGCATTAGCACTCAATGTATTTGAAGCTGATGCAAACCAAGGGGCTCAAAACATATCGCAAGAAGATCTTGCGTTACCTTTTTTAAAAGTTTTGGGTCAACTATCACCAGAAGTAAATAAACGTGATGGTAAGTACGTAGAAGGCGCAGAGCCAGGAAAAATATTAAACAGCGTAACTAAAGAGTTGTTTGATGAAATTTCTGTTGTGCCTTGTCACTATAATAGACAATATATTGAATGGCAAGATAGAGGTGCAGGAGCAAGCGCACCAGTAGCTATTCATGATGTTGGAAGTGATATAGTAAGTACAACAAAAAGAGATGCAGGTTATAAAGATAGATTACCTAATGGTAATTATTTAGAAAATACTGCAAATCATTTTGTTTTAGTGGTTGGTGAAAGACCTACAACAGCATTGATATCCATGAAATCTACTCAATTAAAAATTAGTAGAACTTGGAATACAATGATGATGGGTTTGAAACTACAGGGTAAAAATGGATTATTTACTCCACCAACATATAGCCACATTTATAAACTAAAAACTGTTCAATTATCTAACGATAAAGGAACATGGTTTGGTTGGGATGTAAAAATGGATGGTCCTGTTAAAGATAGAGCAATCTATGACACGGCTAAAACTTTTGCATTAAGTGTAGGTAAAGGTGAGGTTGAAGTAAAACATGGCTCAGAAGATACTGAGTCTAAAGGACATTACTAGAATCCTAGGTAGTGGGCGGCTATGCGAGAGTGGATCCGCCCACTTTTAAAGCGCTATGATAGAAAGATTTAAGAATATATTTACAGGATTAGAACGTGCTCATGGTGTCACCATTGTAGAAGATACAAATGGTAATGGCACAAAAGTAAAAGGTAAATCATTTGTAAAACGTCAACAAGTCACTGATGAACTTTGGCAAAAACATTTAGATGGTGTAGAAAATTTAGGTATTATACCTATTAATGATAATAATGAGTGTAGATGGGGTTGTATTGACATAGACTCTTATGCGGGTTTTGATCACAAAAAATTAATTGATAAAATAATTAACATGAAACTACCTTTGGTTGTTTGTAGATCAAAGTCTGGTGGTGCACATGTATTTTTATTCACATCTAATTATGTATCAGCAAAATTAATGAGAGATAAATTAGTTCAGATAAGAGCTGTTTTGGGTTATGGTAATTCAGAGGTATTTCCAAAACAAACAGAATTAAAATCACAAGATGATACAGGAAATTTTCTTAATTTACCATACTTTAATTATAAAAATTCTGTTCGATATGCATTTAAAGATGATGGCAGTGGTGCTACACTAGAAGATTTTTTTCTACTACAAGAAAGATACAAACAAGAAGATATAAGCACAATAAAAATTAAAAGACCAGAAACAAAATATTCTGATGGACCACCATGTATAGAATTAATGTCAGAAAATAAAATAGGTGAAGGTGGTAGAAATAATGCATTGTTTCATTATGGTGTATATGCAAAACAAAAATGGCCAGATGGTTGGAAGTCTAAATTAAATGTATTTAATGAAACTGCTATGCAACAGCCGCTAGCAGATTCAGAAGTAGATATTATTGTTAAACAACATGATAAAAAAGATTGGGGTTATAAATGTAATGATCAACCTATGTGTAGTTTATGTGATAAGACTCTTTGTAGATCTAGAAAATTTGGTATAGGTCAAGAGGTATTATTTCCAAATCTCACAGATTTACAAGTTATAGATTTAGAAGATCCATATTATTATCTTAATGTAGATGGAGAAAGATTAAAACTAGAAAGTGTAAAACATTTAAGGCAACAAAGTTTATTTCAAGAAGCATGTATGGTGCAATTAAAAAATAGACCACCTACATTGAAAGAAAAAGATTGGGTGCATATAACTAATTTACTTTTACAAGCTGCGGAAGTTACAGAACCTGCTGCAGGTTTACGAACAGAAGATCAATTACAAAATCATTTGCAAGAGTATTGTTTAAATAGAACACAATTAGATTCTAAAGACGATTTACCAAGAGGTGGCACATGGACTAATAATGGCTATCATCATTTTGTATTTGATAAATTTTATCACAATCACTTGATGCGTAAACGTTGGGATCTTGGATATTCACGAACCGCAGAAATGTTACGAGAAAAGTGTGGCTGCACTGATAAACGAATAGGTAAAAATAAATTATCTGTTTATGTAGTAGAAGAATTTGAAAAGAAAACAGACGAATATAAACAAAAAAAATTAAAAGAAGAAACACCATACTAATGAAATTTACTAAAGAATATAGAAAAATATGGAACGCACAATATTATTTAAAAAACAAAGAAAGAATTTTAAAAAAAAATGAAGAGTGGCGTAAAAAAAATAAAGAAAGACAAAATGCTAGAGCTAGACAATATTATTATGAAAATAAAGAAAAACTAAATCAAAAGGGTAAAGAATATTACCACAAAAATTGGCATAAAATACAAGAGCAACACCGAAAGTATAAAAAAAACAACGAAGAAAAATTAAAAAAACATTATTATAGTGAATCTAATCAAGAAAGATTAAAAAAATACAAAGAAAAGAATAAAGAAAAATTTAAAAAAATGCGACAAGAACGAGATAAAAAAAATAGAAAAAAATTAAATAAGTACACGAGAGATAGAAAAAAAAATAATCCTAGTTTTAGAATAAGACATCAATTATCAAATAGACTGTGGAGTGCTTTGAAAAGAAATAATCTTTATCAAAGTAAATGTGCATCTACTATGCAACTTGTTGGCTGCACTATCGAAGAATTATGGAAACATTTAGAATCTAGTCCATCTTGGGAGCCTTGGATGACACGAGAAAATTATGGTAAAGGGGGTTGGGATGTTGATCACATATTACCATGTGCTTCTTTTGATTTAAAATGTCCAGTTCAACAATTAGCTTGTTTTCATTGGAGTAATCTTCAACCATTAGAACATATTAAAAATTGTGCAAAAGGAGATAAAATTTTATGAAAACTATTGTATTAGGACCACCAGGAACGGGTAAAACAACCACACTATTAAACAAAGTAGATGATTATTTAAAAAATACAGACCCTGATAAGGTTGGATATTTTGCATTTACACAGAAAGCTGCATACGAAGCAAGAGACAGAGCCATAAAAAAATTTAATTTAGATGAAGACGACTTACCATATTTTAGAACGTTACACTCACTAGCATTTAGAAGATTAGGAATCAAAAAAGAAAATGTCATGCAACGTAGACACTACCAAGATTTTGGTAAAAGAGTAAAAGAAGAAATAAATTATGCAGACTATGAAAACGATCACAATGGAATCTTTACATCAGATAGTGAATATCTTCGAATAGTAAACCTTGCAATATTAAAAGGTATAACAGCAGAGCAGCAGTATAATTTAAACGAACACAACCAAGATTTAGAATTAGATAAATTAAAAATTATATCAAACGAATTACAACGATATAAAAAAGAACACAATCTCATAGATTTTAACGACATGATACTAGAATTTACAAAGTCAGATGTAGCAGTGCCAAAGTTTGATGTTGTATTTATTGATGAAGCACAAGACTTGTCAAGAATGCAATGGGATATGGCAAAAGCTATCTGGCAAAAGACAACAGATTCTTTTATTGCAGGTGATGATGACCAAGCAATATTTAGATGGGCAGGGGCAGACGTGGACTCTTTTATAGCGCAAGAGGGACAAATGCTGCCCTTGCAACAATCATATCGAATACCTTCAAAAGTACATGGACTTGCGATGAGTATAATAAATAAAATTAAAACAAGGATAAATAAATCTTGGAGTCCAAAAACTCACGAGGGTTTTCTTTCTAGATATGATGACTTTGAAGATATTAACATGTCATCAGGTGAATGGTTAATTTTAGCTAGAACTAAATATATGTTAGATAAGTTAGAACCAACACTTTATGAAAGTGGATACTATTACAATAATAAATTTAGAAAACAGAAAGAACATACATTACATCTAGCTGCATTAGATTGGGAAAATTTATGTAAAGGTCAACTATTATCTTACGATCAAGTTGTGAGAATATATGGTTATATGCATATAGATAAAACAAAATTAAAAAGTATGTTAAAAGATAGCATGTATGACATGGATATCTTAAAAAAACATTATGGATTAAAAACGAACGCTGTTTGGTTTGAAGCATTTGACGCTGCACCAAGACGAGAAATAAATTATTTAAAGCAAATGAGAAGAAGAGGAGAGAAGTTAAACCATGCACCACGTATAACTTTATCTACAATACATGGTGCAAAAGGTGGTGAAGCAGAAAATGTTGTGCTGCTCACTGATCTTAGTTTTAACACAATGAAAGGCTATGAAAAAAACCCTGATGATGAGAATAGATTGTTCTATGTTGGTGCAACAAGGACCAAAGAACATCTTCACATTATTAGGCCACAACAATATAACAAAGGATACGATCTATGACAAACAAAGATATATTTAAAAAATCAACATACAATTCTTTAGAAAATCAAGTCGGAGGGAAACATTATCGGTCGATGAAGATTCAACCCGCTGAGTTTATAAACGAGAACAATTTGCTTTTTGCAGAGGGGAATGCTATAAAGTATATCTGCAGGCATTCTGTAAAAGGGAAGGAAGAAGATATTAAGAAAGCAATTCACTATTTGGAAATGATATTAGAGAGAGATTATTCATGATACAAAAACCCATGTTTACTCCACAAGTAGAGTGGATGCCACCAACAGGATTTCCTGATTTGTCTAAATATGATGAAATTGCAATAGACTTAGAAACAAAAGACCCAGGTCTAAAAGAAATGGGATCTGGATCTATTACAGGTAAAGGAGAGATTGTAGGTATAGCTATGGCTGTACAAGACTGGTCAGGTTATTATCCTATTGCACACGAGGGTGGTGGTAACATGGATAAGAAAATGGTTATGGATTACTTTAGAACAATTCTAAGTTTACCTTCAATTAAAATTTTTCATAATGCTATGTATGATGTATGTTTTATACAAGCTGCAGGGCTAAAAATTAATGGAAAGATCGTAGATACCATGATTGCTGGCTCTCTAGTGGACGAGAATCGCTTTCGTTACGATTTAGGCTCTCTGGGTAGGGATTACGTTGGAAGAGGCAAAAGCGAGGCTGTATTAGCCGAAACAGCAAAAGAATGGGGTATAGATCCTAAGTCTGAGATGTATAAATTACCTGCTATGTATGTAGGTGAATATGCTGAAGCTGATGCTAAATTAACATTAGATCTTTGGCAAGAGATGAAAAAAGAAATTCTTAATCAAGATATAGAAGATATATTTAAATTAGAGACTGAACTTTTTCCTTGCCTCGTTGATATGAGATTTTTAGGAGTTCGAGTAGATACCCAAGCAGCATATGAATTAAAGAAAAAATTATTAAAAGAAGAAAAAGAATGCCTACAAATAGTAAAAAAAGAGACATCAATAGATACTCAAATATGGGCTGCACGTTCAATTGCGCAAGTTTTTGAAAAACTTCACCTACCATTTGACCGAACCGAAAAAACAAATTCTCCATCATTTACTAAAAATTTTTTACAGAACCATCCTCATCCAATAGTTCAAAAAATTGCACGTGCTAGAGAAATAAATAAAGCACATACAACGTTTATTGATACCATAATTAAACACGAACATAAAGGACGAATATATGCTGAAATAAACCAGCTTCGATCAGATAGTGGTGGAACCGTGACCGGTAGATTTAGTTATGCTAATCCAAACTTACAGCAGATACCAGCACGGAACAAGGAACTTGGACCAATGATTAGATCATTATTTATACCAGAACAAGATTGTAAATGGGGTGTGTTTGATTATTCACAACAAGAACCACGTCTTGTAGTTCATTATGCTGCATTACAAAATATGTATTCAGTTAACGATGTGTTAGACGCATATAATGATGGTGATGCAGACTTTCATAAAATTGTAGCGGAGATGGCTAACATACCAAGAGAACAAGCAAAAACAATTAATCTTGGTTTATTTTATGGTATGGGTAAAAATAAATTGCAAGCAGAACTTGGAGTTAATAAAGAAAAAGCTAATGAATTATTTAGACAATATCACACACGTGTTCCATTTGTAAAACAATTAATGGATAGTGTTATGGCACGAGCACAAGACAGAGGTAAAATTAGAACTTTACTTGGTAGATTGTGTAGGTTTCATTTGTGGGAGCCTAATCAGTTTGGTATACATAAACCATTGCCTCATGATGCAGCGCTGGCGGAACACGGACCAGGGATTAAAAGAGCATATACTTATAAAGCTTTAAATAGATTAATACAGGGATCAGCAGCAGATATGACAAAGAAAGCTATGATAGACTTACATAAAGAGGGTATTACACCACATATACAAGTGCATGATGAACTTGATATATCTGTTGAATCTGCAGAACATGCTGATAAAATAAAAGAAATTATGGAAGGGGCAGTTACCCTTGAAGTGCCTAATAAAATAGATTATGAATCAGGTATAAATTGGGGTAACATAAAATGATGTATGGCTTATTTAAATGCAAATATACCACCAATCTATGCACAGATAAAAAGGGAGTATTTATATGATTGTAAAAAACATCATGGAGAAGTTGAAGATTGTATTATCTTTGGTATTAGCTGTATTACAGGTCGTGCTATATTATGGCACGCTATTATGGAAAATGGTGCAGTCTATTATCGTCTCCCAATTACGGCTTTTATTCAACGTGATTATGACCCCAAGTCTGTTCCCACCAAAAGACTTGATGAATTGGAGCTTTGGAATTCTTTTAGTTATTATCCTGCTGTTAATTGTTGGGATATTTTAAGTGATCAACACGGAAAATATATAGGTAAAGATAAAAAATGGCACGAAGGTAAATATTTATTTACCGTTGACTTTGCACATCCAGAGAGTAATATATTAGACACCGAGCACTCGGAAATACCGCACGAACATAAGTGCGCTCACATAATTGCATTAGATGATGGCAACTATGCAGCACAGCCTAATAATAGATGTATTTGGGACCTACCTTCATTTACGGTTAAGGACAATATTCCTGATTGGAAGGTACAAACAAATGAATGGAATGTAGAAGACACAGGTCAGTGGAAAACAGAAGACACTGATAAGTTTTTCTACGAAATTGAGGAAAAGAAAAAATGAATTTAGCAGATCTATTAAAGAAAAATATAGTTATGGTTCCTGTTGTAGCGTCAGTGCTAGTCGGAACATTTACAGGTGTAAAATATATTGTTAACTTAACAGATACTATTAATGCAAACCAAGCAGAAATAGAAAAAATTAAAACAGTTGATCTTGTAAACATACAGAGAGATATGAAAGTGTTAAATGATAATGTAAATACTGTTATTGCAAAATTAGAAAGAGCTGAAGGTACGTGGGAAATGGCTGAAAATTTATATGAAGTTCTAGCTGATAAAGTTAGACAGATGGAATACGACATTAAAGACTTAAACAGAGAGATAAACTATTAGGATGAACTATGGAGATTGCCAGGATGAATTATTATTTTACCGGAATATTGATTGTCTTGTTATGTCTACTGGCGTGGATGGGCCCTGCATATCCTAGAAACGAATATCTTAATGATGGTAATGCTAGGTGTGGTGAGTTTGAAACAAGAATAGAAGCAGAAGATAGACAAACAGATTATAATTCAAGCAGCTCAGATTATGAATCAGATAATTATAGGTTAACTTTTAGTTTCAGAAAGTATTTAGGCACAGATTGTAAGACGTCAAAAGAAAATGCTCAATTAAAACAACAGCTAGAACTTATGAAAATGTGTAATAAAGTAAATAGAAATTCAAGTCTTGCACAAAATGAAAACTTTGCATTGTTAGTATCTAAATGTAGAGGTGTGGTGCCACAAGTAGATGAAATAGAAAATATGCCTACAGGTAGTTTATGGGACGACTTAAAAGATGATTATATCAAAGCTAACCCAGAATCTAAGACTTTAGATAATAACTCAACATTGAAAATGCCTCCAAAAGACTATATACTGCCTCTACCAAAACCAAAACATGAGTAAAAAACCATTTAATATATCTGAAGAGGCGGCTGTGCAAATGCCTATGAAGACGGTTGCTAGCTTAATTGCGCTCGTCGCAATTGGCACCTGGGCTTATTTTGGACTACATGAAACACTAAACAATCATGCCACAAAGATAGAGTTGATGCAAAAGGATTTAGAACAAAACTCTGAGTTTAGAATTAAATATCCACGTGGAGAACTTGGCCAGTCAAGTGGAGAAGCAGAGCTTTTCATGTTAGTGGAACACTTAGCAGGTGTTTTAGAAGAAGTAGATAAGGAAGTAAAGAGCATGAGAAATAATGCAGTCAACATAGAATTTTTAAAAGATAGAACAAAAAAACTTACAGAAGATGTAGAAAAATTAATTAGAAATGGAAATGGAGCACACTAATGATAGAAATAGTATTCGCTCTTTTACTAGTGCAAGACCATAAAATTATAGAACACCGTTACTACGAGAGTTTACAAAAATGTTTAAAAGGAAAACGTTATGCTATGAAGGACAAAAGCAGTAAAGACAGGGTAGTCTATAAATGCATAAAATCTAAGGCAAACATAGAAATTTACATGGGGGAAAAGAAAATTACCTCACTAATCCTTGACTAAAAAAAATAACAAAATTGCAAAAGAATTAAAAGATAGACGTTATCACCAGCGTGTGGTAAAGTCTAAAAAAATTTATGACAGGAAAAAATTTCAAAGTATCGGCAGAGATAGTGAACGGAAAATGTCCGACGTGTGAAGAACATACAATGTTGGTTGGTCTTACTAAACAATTCTTTAGATGTTTAACATGTGGTGCTGATTTAGAACAATATGTAAATGGTGTTATAAGTTATATACCCACACTTCATAACTACACTCCAAAATCAGTTGTAAATAAATATTTTGAAAACGATGGCGAAGCGTAGCAAATTAACAACTTTTACACCACGACCAAAACCTCGTAAACGTCCAGGCCGTCATACTAAAAACCTTAATAAACACAAAAAACGAATATATAAAAAATACAACCGACAGGGGCGTTGACAAATACTTTTAAATGACTATCCTATAGTTATGAAAGAAAAAATAATAACATTAAAAGTTGATAAAGCGAGTCAAGGTCAATATTCTAATTTGTTATTAGAACTTAATTTAGTAAAAAAAGAATGGAAATCTGCAGGGGTTGACATAAAAATATCAGCACCTGGGTTAAAAAATATATTAAGTTGGGGATCAAAAATAAATGAATATGTTAGAAATAGACAGAGTAACAAATAATGGACCTCATTGTATTAAACGACGGGTTGTATCATCTAATCCCCTTATCAAAAAAAATGATAGAAGGAATAGAATTAATAAATAAACCAGATTGTATAGAACTTTGTGAGATTTTACGTTTAAAACTTACAGGTTATATAGATAAATTAAATTTACATATCATGAATGATAATTCTGGTGTGTTAATTGGTTGTATATGTAGATAACACCTACCCTAAAGAGAGAAAAGAAAGGGTAGGTAATGGTGAGAAGATAATCTCGCCATACCATAATCTTGCCACAATGTCAAATACTCTCCTGTGGAGTGCATGTAAATCTAATAAACATGTTATGTTTATTTACTTCTTCAGGGCCGAGATCTTCCATTTTTCTTTGTGATTCTTTATAACCAAACATTAAACATTCATATTGACTATCAAATAAAGTAGGCCATTGATATGGCGGCATACAAACTTGTTGAGTTTGTGAACAAATTAATAATGCTAATAAATATTTCATTGACAATCCTTAAAATAATCCTATATTATACGTTAAATTATGAAAGGAAACACTAATGACAGATGTAACAAAATACAGAAATGTCTCGCTATCTAATGAAACATACAGAAGTGGGCATCTTTTATCAATAAAAATGTTTAAGGGACTGCAGGTCTCTATGTCACAATTAATAGATTCTTTAGTTGCAGAAAAAATTAAAGATTTAAATTTAGAAAAAGAGTTGGAAGGATATAAACAACCAACTAGACGAACAATAAAAAAAAGAAAGAAAAAGTTAAATGGCAAAAATAAAAAAAGCTAGAGTTGTAAAAATGATATGTAAGACATGCCACGGAAATGGGTATGTCAGAGTTGCAAAAATTGATGGTAATCCTACACTAGATTTTAGAGATAATAGTGAGGTACATCAATGTTGGGATTGTGACTCGGAAGGAGAATTTTATGAAGAAGTTACTGATAATCTTATCGATGACGGCCCTTCTGACACATTGCACTAAGTTTGATGGGTTTGACCCAACAACAGCAACGGTTAGATGGATTATAAAACAAAATTTAGATGTGAAAAGGACCTCCGTCCATACAACGCCTAGCGCTAGTCCCTGTACGGCAACCGAAGAAGCGGAAAGTAACGTGGAGGTGTGGAGCCTTTGCCCTCGTGTCGACGTGCACGGAAAGCACGAGGGTTGATATGGTACCGGAAACTGATAGAGCCTATATCGCTGGACTCTTTGACGGGGAGGGTAGTATTTATTATGCTAAACGTAGAGAGAAAAAAAAGAAACATAAAAATAAACCAGGTTATAGATATGCTAATGCATGGCGTATTAGTATGGAAATCACCATGACCGATAGATCTGTTTTAGAATGGGTCCACGAAGTATTAGGATGCGGAACCTTCAATCCCAAACCAAGAAAAGGTCTACGTAAAGATGGTACACCTTATCTCAAACAATACAAATGGCGTTGCACATTTAGAGATGCGTATTATGTTTGTACGTTGATATGGCCTTGGGCTCATACTAAACTACCTAAGATAACAAAGATACTTGAACACTATTCTGATAGTGGTAAAATCATGAATGGAAAGGTTGTTAGTTTAGAAGAGTATAGAGAGGCGATGAATTTAGAATGATGTTAAAATTTTATTTATGGGTGATGGGTTGGTCCGGTAAGATTAACCAATGGGCTTGGCACAAACAAGCTAATATAATAAAAAATAAACAACGGAGAGATGAAGAGAAATATCTCGAAGAATTGAAAAAAAAATTATGAGTGTAGAATATGGTTGGGGTATGTTTTTTTACGGCGTGATCTGTATTGGTATAGCTTGTATAATAATTTATTACGTATTAAACATGAACCATGATGAGTGATAAAGACATAGAAGAATACCATAATATAGGTAAACCGATAAAGTTTAGCGATAAGTATAACTACGTGAAAGGTACACAAATCGAGGAACACGGATCAAGGACCTATGATGTAAATGGTTATAGACTTCCTTCAGTGACTACGATATTAGGGGCTACCAAAGATCAAAAATTTTTAAAAGACTGGAAGGCCAAAGTTGGAGAACAAGAAGCAGAACGAATCAAAAATCATAGTAGTAGGAGGGGCACTTCCATGCACAAATTCCTCGAATCTTATGTTACAGGGATTGGCTACGATGATCTTACAGGGATCGGACAAGAGGCGAAGCCCATGGCCAAAAAAGTTATTGAGATCGGTCTTGCGCCAGTGGAAGAGTATTACGGATCAGAAGTTACATTATATTATCCTGGCCTTTATGCTGGGTCTACTGATCTAGTTTGCATGCACAATGGCAAAGAAACTATTGTAGATTTTAAACAAGCTAATAGACCAAAACGAGAAGAATGGATTGAAGATTATTTTATGCAGATAGCAGCGTATGCTATGGCTCATGACTACGTGCACAATTCTCACATAGAACAAGGCGTAATAATGGTATGTACTCCTGACTTATATTACCAAGAGTTTAAGGTAAATGGGGCAGAATTAAGGCAATGGAAACATAAGTTTCTTAAAAGATTAGACATGTATTATGACCTAAAACATGATGAGAAAGAACAAGCAAAGATACAAATGAAAGAGGAGGACTTTTATAATGGAGCGTAGAATACACGGGTACTATTATGATGGTGAGACCCAATGGGTAATGTACGAAGATGAAGATGGCTATATAGAAATGGTAGAAATGGAGGATGATGATGAATGATGATTTATTTAGAACACTTCTAAAGAGGTATGAGGCAGAGATAGAGGATGCTATGTATAAAATTAAATGCATCGAAAATCACAATCTTGTAATACCAGAGCATGTAGATATTACAGGAGAAGTTGATAAGCTGTTAAGCCAAATGGGAAAAGCAGAAGAAAAGTTGTCCGTAATGAGGAAATATTATGGCGAAAAAAAGGCAAAGGACGCTATATAGAGATTTAAAAAGTTGAAAAAAAATATTTTTTTTTCATCTAAAAAAAGTGTACTTTTTGTACTTTTGGTCTAAAAGTGTTGGTATATATACATTTAGGGTGGACAGATCATGGTACAAATCATGTTTTAGAGTACAGATTATTTTGTACTATCAAAGCCCTACGCGCGCGAGTTTGGTTTTGTTTTAAATTTTTTAAACTTTTTAGATTGCTATTAGTATGATAAATAGAAATTATGCCTAGGAAAAGACGAAAAAGAATTGCAGCTGATGGGGCTCCCGATATACCTTATCCGAGAGTCAGAGTGGAGTGGATTGATTGTGTCAGTGACTCTGGCTGGGCTACCGACAAAGAGTTTGATAAGATGAAACTAGCACGACCTGTAAATGAAGGTTGGTTATATTCTAAAGATGATAAGTCTGTAAAACTATTTGCAAGTTATGATAAAGATGATAACGAAATTACTTTTGGGGATCGGACGATGATTCCTCGTGCTTGGGTAAAGAAGATTCAGAAGTTGGGGTGACATCAATAATTTGTGCGTAATCGTCTATTATTTGTTTCATTTTTAATTCTAATTCTTGTTCTGATAGGTCCTCTAATTTTCCTGTTTTTATTATTTTTCGGTCTATGTATAGCCCTGCTGCTTTTCCGCGATTTGTTTCAGCATTTACCGCAGAAGAAAAAGAACCCTTTCTCAAAGCGGCCTCTCTAAGTCTACCTAATTCTGCTATATGGTTTTCATAAGTCACTTCATGTTTTCTTTGACTCTCTTCTCTTAATTCTCCTATGTATTTTACAACAAGTGGAAATAGTTTTGGATTAGTTAGTGTGGACCCTTCGTGTCTAGCATTATCTTTACTATATCCAGCAGCTGTAGCTGCTTCTGTTTTTGTCATTGGTCCAGATTCACCACCAAATACGTAAAATTCAGCAAATCTTTTTTGCATATCTGTAAGTCTTTTTGGTAATCCCATATTGACTTTTTAAGACAACAATTCTATAAAGTCAATATGAAAGACAATGAAGGATATGAACAACTAATTAAAATGTTGCGAAAAGAAATACAGGAATTAAAAAAATATAAATCAGAGTGCATAAGATTAGAAAATTTATTGCACGGCTATAAAAAAGTGATAGAAGAATTAAGTCGTCAGGTGGCTAAATAATGTACGTCAAACACCTGCAAGAGTATTTAGAAAAATTTACTGAAGGACAGCAAGGTCGTAGAGGTAATGCAGTCAGTGATGCAAAGATTTATATCATGACTCGTAAAGGTTACTTAGAGGAGATCAAACGTATTGAAGTTCACCAAAGTAATGATCCAATGGATACTTCATTGCGTGTAGTGTTGAAACCAAACAGAGAAGAGAAACTTATTTTACCTCCTGGATACATTAAAGATTATTAATGAGAACACAGGAGTTGTCTTGAAAAATGCATGGGACCAGAGCGTAAATTATATCAAAAAGTTAAAAAAAATATCACTACAATATCGTGGATCCGACTTGAAAATCTTAGCTTATCCGGTACTCCTGATTTATTGGGCTACAATAATTCTGGCCACTTTTTCACAATAGAACTTAAGACAACAAAAGCAAACAAGATCAAGTTTTCTCCACACCAAATAGCGTTTCATAAACGACATCCTAACAATACTTTTATCTTGACAGAGCACCTCGGTTCAGGGTGCGTGAAACTTTATGAAGGGTCTAGAATCTTGGAGCTTGATGCTTGTGGCTTGGAGCTTGAAGCTTGCTGCTTGGGGCTTGAAGCTTGTGGCTTGTACTTATCTAAGCTTGGAGCTTGAAGCTTGTGGCTTGCAGCTTGTTGCTTGGGGCCCGGACCAGTCGCACGCCTGCTTGGAGCCGTCGCTCTTGTTGGGCTAATGGCCTGGTCCAGATTATTACGCTTGCGTAATTCTTTATAATATTTTGGGTGTCTCCACATGTCAATGAGCTTTATATTGTATTGTCTTAATTGAAGGGTCCCAGCACGCCCGGCAATCTAAACATTGATTGCCCTGTTTTGAGCTCGGACAGTTGCCGCCTTCAGTTACTACTTCTGAAGAGTTAGGCCACGAAGCAGGCGCCGTCTGGTTAACCATCGGCGCACTAAATCGTATGACTAAATTGTTTGGCTTGTCTTGCAGGTGGTCTTTGATCCATGCTTCCCGGGTCGGTAACCAGTGACGCTTTGTTGGCGTGAGCTCGCAGACTTCATAAATTTTCATCAGGTGGTCCAGGTCCTGCACGTCGCCGCTGTCGTGCCATCTGAAGACATCCGGCTTTTTGCTGTTGATCAGGTGGGCCATCGCGTCGACCCATGCAGGTGAACGTATAGCGGCCAGCCGCCTGTATTGTGCATCCTGCACAACTTTAAAAACATAACAACCTTTTAGAGCGTAGCAATCATGACAGACGCTGCCAGGTATCTTCTGGAGCTTGCCGCCTGTCTTGCACTCTTTGGCAGGTAAACCTATCGACCAGCCAGGCATCTTTGAAGGCTTTGACAGGCTGCCTCCGATAATTTTTAATGCTTCATCTGTTTTCATTTTTTCTTTCTCCTTTAATCTCCTGGATATCATTATAATGCTTTCTTGTCAAGCTCGCAGCTTGGCGCTTGCAGCTTGCGGCTTGTTGCTTGTAGCCATTGGCCTCGAGCCAACGCCAGTGACTAATTAATACTTTTATACTTTCCGATCCTCTTCTTCCCATAATTCCTTTCTTAGGACCAGCCAACGCCAGAGTCTCTGTGTTCTAGCGGCGGCGGCGCGATGACTGATCCCAGGTCCTTACGCTGTCTAGAATTAGGCCACCCTGTAAGGACCAGGGATCAGCACTAGTGGTTAATAGGCGGGTCTTTCTTTCTGCAGAAATACCGGACCATTACTCACAGCAATCGCGACCTAGAATATAGCCCAGAAAAGTCCAGGCACCCTACTAGTTCTGATCCCAAGTCCTGTGAGTCCGCGCGCACCATAATTGCATCACAGGACCAGGGATCAGTTCTAGCTGTGCGTGTGTTTGGTTGAAGCTACTTTACACCACAACTAGAAGTTGTCCCAGTCAATTTGAGACCGAATAAATTCATTCAAATTAACTATATCCTATATAATACTTGACAACAATATTGTCAAGTGTTAAAAACAAATCATGCAAAATAATAACATAGAAAGGAAAAAACCAATGGCTAGGTTAAGACTAAATCAAGAGTACAGAAATAAAATCGCTAATAGAATTAAAGAGCATTTATTTTTGGAAGATACACAAGAAAGACAAAAGTATGTTGAATTAAAAGAGGTTCAAGATACTCAAAATCAATCTGCGTGGGATATAGCTACACAAATTGTTCGTAGGCATTATACACCAGAAGATGTTGAAAAAGCATATTATCTGCAAAATAAGTTTGAAAATGTTTCAACGATTGCAAAAGATAGTTGCTTTCATTTTCATTATCTCGGCACAAAAGAAACTAGAGATTATGATAATAATGTAAGAATAGAGGAAAATGTTCCGATTGAAAAACATTTCGATTTTAAATTAAATGGGGACATTGACGCAAATAGCAATTCTTCTCATAATTCAGATTGGGAATATGCTTACGCATATTATCGAGATGAATTAAAAGCACAAGAGGGTTGCAATCCAGATATTTTGATTGAGCAAGAGGGTAAAGACATGAACCCACACTTAACAAAATTTAATGACGCAAACATTAAATATCTTGGGGACAGAGGCAATGACAGAGGACATTGTTTAGAGTGGAAAAATAAATTTTCACTTGATCTGATTGGTAGAGATTATTGCCGAGATAGGTCTATTGTTTGTGAAAAACAAGAGTTTGATTTTTTAGTAAATTGGAAAAATCAAAAAAGTCAATTTGTTATTGCACATTACAAGTGGATTAAATCTGTTTTAAATCAAATGAAAGAAATTAAAATTGGTTTGAAAGGTTATAAATATCTTGATGAAGCAATAGAGTTAGCAAATGAACTTGGTGTCCAAATTACTGACCATGAGATTATTAGAACTAACTCGACTGGTTTAGTAATATACAATCCAAAAAATCTTGCTGAAAGAATAAAAGGCATGAAAAATAAAAATGTGTCAAGAAAAGATAAGATCAAAGCAAGGTTATTGTATGAGGCACAATTAAAAAGTGAAAATAGTTTAAATTAACTATTGACAATTAAGGGACAATCCTATAGGGTTGTCCCTAGAAAGGATAAAGAAAAATGACTAAAAACTTTTATATAACTTACTACTCAAACAAAGACAAAAAACATATTACTAGACGTGGCAAACATGACGATAAGTCAAGATTTGGCGAAAGTAAAAAAGGCGTTGCGTATTATGTTTATTATGATTTAGATGCTCATGGATATAGAACAGCATCTCAATCATGGAAAGTGAGGCACTAATGTTGTACGCAACAGCAATAATAATTAAGACACTATGTGGATTAGGATTAATGTTATTAGGAATAATAGTATCAATGCACACAGATGAAAATGTATTAGCAGTCTTAATATTTTTTGGTGGATTAATTTCTTTTTGGTCCATATTACCAAGTTGTTCAGAAAATAGAGAGCGATTTAAAGATGACAGATTTTAATTGGTGTCATGGTCCGGAGTGTCACAAAAAAGTGACAACAGATCGAGTGCGAGGTTCTAAGGGTAATAAGGTCCTTAGAACTCGTAAGATTAAAATAACTAGTTATAATAATAATCGTTGGTGGTCTAAGTTTTGTAGTCAAGGTTGTTACACAGATTTTATGCATAAACACTTTGAGGCTACTTGTAATATTGAACCAAGAATCAAGCCCCTTGAAACACAGATCGAGGACCCTAAGAAAGTAGGGCATGAGGGGTGGAATGGTCAAATATATTACAATACAGAAATCACTAAAAAAGAGTTGACATCATCTGAGGGATAATATAGGATTAATTATATGACACATAAAATAAAAATGCCAAAACATTTAAACGTAGACATCTGGAAAGCAGCACTATTTATTGAGAATGCCGAAGACAAACAAGAGGCAGGCAACAGAATAGAGTTTTTGCTAAAAGAAAAAGGCGATGAATTTATGGCGTACACTATGGCTATATTATGCCTACCACAATTAATGGAAATGGTTAAACACACATCAGAATACAAAAACCATTTTTCAACAATGGTGAGTAAAAAATATCACTAATAATAAACAACCCTCGGCGCTAACGCGCCGAGGGGTCCCAAACCAAAACCAATAATCTAAATAAACTTTGACCCTATCCCCCCTTTTTGTACAAAGGGGTCCCACTACTCTAGGTTGTATTGCTTGATTTAAACAGTTATAGCTGGTAAAAACATATTCAACACTTTAAACATAGTGCAAAAAATTTTTTAAAAAATTTTTATGGAATTGAATAATATAGATATAAGTAAACTACCTGCAGATGTACGTAAAAAATTTAAACAGCTACAAGTATTACATGCAGAAAAAAAGATACAGAATAAAGCCAAAGACGATTTTCTTTCTTTTGTAAAATGTATGTGGCCTGATTTTATAGAAGGGTCTCATCACAGGCACATAGCAGAAAAATTTAACAAATTAGCTACAGGCGAAATAACTCGTTTGATAGTTAACATGCCCCCGAGACACACTAAGTCGGAGTTTGCCTCATACTTACTTCCGGCTTGGATGGTGGGCCGTGAGCCAAAGCTCAAGATCATTCAAGCAACACACACAGGTGAGCTCGCCGTAAGGTTCGGTCGTAAAGCAAAAAATTTAATTGATAGTGAGGACTACGGAAAAATTTTTAAAACAACTTTACAAGAAGATTCTAAAGCAGCAGGACGTTGGGAGACGGCACAAGGTGGTGAGTACTTTGCAGCTGGTGTTGGTGGTGCAATCACAGGTCGTGGTGCGGACTTATTAATTATAGATGACCCACACTCGGAACAAGATGCAATGTCCCCTACAGCATTAGAGTCTGCTTACGAGTGGTACACATCAGGTCCACGTCAACGTTTACAACCTGGTGGTAAAATTATTTTAGTCATGACACGTTGGTCTAACAAAGACTTAACTGGTAAATTATTACAAAATCAAAAAGAACCTAAAGCTGATCAATGGCACGTGGTCGAGTTTCCAGCAATCATGGACCACGGAACAAAAAAACAAAAACCAGTTTGGCCAGAGTATTGGGAACTAAATGAACTTGAGAAGGTTCAAGCAACACTGCCCACGGGCAAATGGAATGCGCAGTGGATGCAGAATCCAACAGCTGAAGAAGGTGCTATATTAAAACGTGAGTGGTGGATGAAATATACTGATGAGGATATACCACAGCTACAACATGTGATACAATCCTACGATACAGCATTTTTAAAAAAGGAGACGGCAGATTATAGTGCGATAACGACATGGGGAGTTTTTTATCCAAGTGAAGATGAAGGAGCTAATTTAATTTTACTCGATGCTATCAAAGGCAGATATGAGTTTCCAGAATTACGTCGTCTAGCTGCAGAGCAATATGAATATTGGAAACCTGAGACGGTAATTGTTGAAGCAAAAGCTAGTGGTTTACCATTAACATACGAGCTTAGAAAAATGAATATACCGGTTACAAACTTTACACCCAGCAAAGGAAACGACAAGCACGCCCGTGTCAATTCTGTTGCACCTTTGTTCGAATCTGGTATGATATGGACGCCGGAGCAAAAGTTTGCAGATGATGTCATTGAAGAATGTGCTGCATTTCCTTACGGTGATCATGACGACCTTGTGGACTCAACCACACAAGCTCTCATGCGATTTAGGCAAGGAGGCTTTTTACAACATCCAGAAGACTATGTTGATCAAGCTGAAGCAAAACGTAAGCGAGTGTACTATTAATGGATGATATAATAAAATTATTACAACAACTGATCGAGGCAAGTCCTAAACCAAAGGGGGGTATTGCTAGTAGTCAAGAGGGTGTAGAATTTTTAGGTAAAGCACTGACAAAAGAACAACGAGGCAATCTAATGATTGTTAATTCAAGATTAACAGATGCTAGTAGATTTAAACCTTTTTCCATACAAACTGTAGGTAGAGATAAAAGATACAGATATATGTTTGAATACGAACAAGATCTTTCTGGTGAATTTAATAAAACTATAAATTTTTTAAAAGACAATCCAGATATAAGATTATCACAAACACAAAAGGATAATATCATCTACAATCTTGGCGTGTTTAGAAGAGTCACTGCAGAGAAAAATAAATTAGAAAAAGGCATCATCAGCGAGGGTAAAAAACCAGAAGAAGTGTACGCTAGCACGTTAGACGAGGCATCGATGGATGAATTAACATTTAAAGGGGCTCTGGAAAAATTATTAAAGACAAATGAAAAATTACAAGAAGCAGCAAAAAAACTTAAAGAGGGAGATGATATAAAAAAATTTGACGATAAAAATAAAATAAGATTAAAAAGATTATACGATGGCCCAGGATATAGCAGACCTGGTTCAGATTTATACAGAGGCTATGGTAGTTTCTTTTTACAAAAACTGCATGACAAAGGTATTATAAAATTAGATGATAAAATTTATAACAATTTAAAAGAAGGTAAACATCATCATGGTGGTGCTAATTTTTTTGCACCGGATCCTGTTCGTATTTGGAGAAAACATTTTGGTAATGACGTATTTGAAAAGTTAGATAACTTTGATCCAGACAACGAAGACATCTTTCAATGGCTTGAAAGAAACAATATACAACCAATAAGAAAAGATGGGCCTAAAGATGCTTTGGAATATATGACACCTACAGAAATACAACAAAACTTATCTGATGAGTTGGAAGCTTTTACCGCTTACAAAAATCCAAATGCAGAAGCAAGTCGAGACTACATGTTTATAGACAATCCAAAAGTAAGAATGGATAGAATCGTGTACCATGGTGAAAATATAAATAGATTTGAAAAAGCATTACAGGTATTAGACCCAGATGGTTTTAGAGAGTATTCTAGAACTAAACCTAAGTTTGATTCTAAGATATTACCATTCAAAGAACTAAACGCAGAGGGAGGCATCGTTGGCTTACGTATTTGATCCGATAAATAACACGTTGATTGATGATGAGGACAAAAGCCTTGGTAACAAACTTGCGTTAAACGATAATGAGTTTCAAAAACTTTTAGATATACCTGGTGTGTTTAGAGCAAGCGAGGCACCACAACCACCACCAAGACCAGATGTTCAAGAAATAGAAGCTATCAATAGATTTATAAGAGATAATCCTGTTGAGAAAGCAGAGGGTGGTAGATTAAAAGCAGCAGGACCATTGCTTTTTGCTCCAGCAGTTGCAAGTAAAATAGGGACACTTTTAGGAATAACAGGTGTTACAGGTCTTGCCTTACAAAGAAAAATTCAAAATTTTGCTGAAAACAATCCTGATTTTTTTGATAATATTTTAAAATCAATTGGCTATACAGGAGAGGGTCAAGTTTTTGGTCCAAGCACAGAAGATATAATAGAAGCAAAACCACAAATTGTATCAACACCAGATAAGCCAGAAGGACTAAAAGATTACAGAGAAAGTTTTGGTGATGATGAGTTAGCTAAATCATTATTAAAAACTAAACCAGAAACTTTTCCTGCAGGTGACGATATAAAACCTGTTGTAGAAGGTTTTCCTGCAGATACAGAAAAGCTTCCTATAATTTTTGAAAATAAAAAAACAGATCTTAAAGATCTTCAAAAAAATTTTAATGATAAATCTTGGAGAGATACTACAGTAATAACAGGTGCGGGCGCAACAAGAAAATCTGTTGGACAAAAAACTAACGTTCCGTTTTTTGAAAAACTTGAAAAATATTCAAAAGATTATCATGGTGGTAATTTAAAAGCTGCAATAAAAGAAATAGGTAATATTCAAGTTAAACCAGGTGTAAGAGACAAACAATTAGAATCTTTATATACAACCATAACTAATGCAGCAAAAAGATCTGATTTTACTTTTGACGCAGCAGGAAAAACTTTAATATCAAATATTCCAAAAATAAATAATCCAGTTGATTTTAATGTTATAACAAATACTTTAAAAAGAGATCCAAATTCTCTTAATAATAGAATTAAAGAATTAAATATTGATAAAGATAAAGTTCTTAACAAAATAGAAATATTAGATGCTATTGGCGCAAAAACAGATAATACAAGAACAAATAATTTTGTTATGGAACTTCTTCAAGACCAAGGTCTAAAATATATAGATCTACCTGGTGGTAGAAAAGGTTTTAAATTTAATGATGCTATTAAAACAATAAAAGATTATTCTAAAAACAAATTAACTAATTACGAAGCTAGATCTACAAGTGAAAATTTAAGAGAAAGTTCTAAAGAAAAATTAAAATACAGACTTCAAACAGACGAAGGCTTAGTTAAATTTATGTATGAATTAAATAAAAACATGCGTAAAAATTTAATTCCTTTTAAAGATGAAAGAGCCTACATACCAAATTCTACTGCAGAGGCAGGGCATAATCCTGTTCCTGTTAATTTTATTAAAAATGTAAAATTTTTAAAAAATAAAGATGTTCAAAATAAATTGTTTAGTATTCAAAATATGACTTGGCAATTTTCTGAGGTCAATAGAGATTTATTAAGAGACACGCAAGGTGGACTGTTGACCCATTTACAAACATTAGACAAATATTTTGGTAAAACTAAAACAGAAAAAAACGCAGCAGAAATAGATAAAGCAGCAGAAGGCATAGTAAAATATTTTGATTCATTACCAGGTAAGTTAAAAAATATTAAAAATGAGCTTTATGATGGTGACTTTGTTGAAGAAAATACTTTTGGAAAACTTGTATTTAATAATCCAGAGATAGGTCAAAAAATTACAGCAGATAATTTTGATATAGATATGTCTGATGTAGACCCTAGATTTATTATGGGTAATGTTGATTTAATTAACCCAAATGCAATTAAATATAATGATTTAAATAAAGAAGAAAAAATACAATTTGGTCAAAGAGTTTTAGATCAAAAGATAGATCAGTTAACTTCATTTTATAAATCAGCTAATTTTGATGATGACATAATTAATGAAATTACAGAGGCATTACAATTTGGTTCGTATCGATCAGAACAAGCATCAAAACCTACTATTGGAATAGCAGAAAAAAAAGGTGTTGGTTTTAAATCTGGAGGTGGTGTTGAGATCACTCCACTACCAAGAGTAAACTTTAGCAATGGTGGTGCAACAGGAACCAACGATAATTTTTTAAAAGAATTAGAATTTTATTTTACAAATGAAGACGCAGAATTACCAAAGATACAAAGTTACAAAGAAACCATGAATCCAATAGAAGTATTAAATGATATTATTGATCCAAGAAACTATCCATACTATGCAGATGTATTAGCTAGGTCTGGTGTTCGTATAGGTGAGTTTGCTACAAGAATATTACCAGCAACAGGAAAACTAGTATCTGATCTTATACAAAAACCCGCATTTAAAATTACAGGCACTGGTAGTAATTATGTGCAAGACCACACAGAGTTACGTAAAAGAATATTACCATTTAAAATTAAAGGCACAGGAATATTTTCAGAATTTTTAGAAAATATAACACCAACGGCAACAGAAAAATTTGTTGGTCTTGATAAATTAATTAAAGAAGAAGAACAGAAACAAAAAGATAGAGGCATGACTGTTGGCCCTAAAGTTTTTGCAGACACAATTGGTCTTGGTGCAGAAGTTACTGCTCCAGTATTTCCTGGTCTTAAATTATTAAGAGCTTACGCTAAAAAGAAAAATTTACCTGTAGATACGTCAACTCAAAAACTTTTAGTAAAAGAAATTGATGAAACTTTAGAATCTAGAGGCATGACTAGAAGAGAGTTTTTACAAACAACAGGTGCAGGTGCCACAATTGTTTTAGCAAAAATGTTGGGTCTAGGAGATGAAGTAGCACAGACTGCAAAAGTTGCAGAAAAAGTAGCGGCAGCTCCTGCTGGTGCACCATCATATTTTTTTGATCTAGTTGAGATAATTAAAAGGAAGGGTCTTGATACAACTAAAAGAAACGCTACACAAAATTTACAAAATGTATTTTCTTACAAAGGATATGATTTGTATGAGGATCTTGCAACAGGAGAACTTAGAATTGAAAAAACTAATACTGGTATAATAAGATCTGGAGACGACGTAGAAGAGGGAATTAGATCACAAGATGTGCTTGAATATAAACCAGCAAGAAAAGATGCAGATCCTGATAGTCAAACAACTCTTAAAGATCCTGAAGAATACAATGAGGGTAGCGTATTTCCTGATGTAGATGGTAAAATGAAAGAAGTTGAAGATCTTGATATAGATGAATTATTAGAATTTATTAAAAATGAAAAAGCTAACTAGAACAATACCACCCAAAAGAGGGCCTAACCCACAAGGGTTGAATGTTCCTCTAAAACAGGTTAAGATAACAAACCCGGAGAATATAAATGGCAGATATAGACAAGTCGTTACCAAACGTAAAAACATCAATAGAGGTTGATCCTCAAGAAGAAATAGAAATCGAACAGGAGAAAGCCGTAGAGGCCCAAGATCCTGGGGTCGAGGTCACACCTAATGAAGATGGAAGTGTTGAAGTAAATTTTGATCCAAGTAAAGTAAACATCGAAGGACAACCTGGTCACTTTGATAATCTAGCAGAATTATTACCAGAAGAAGTTTTAAAACCTATTGGAATAGAATTAGTAGCAAATTACAAAGAATATAAAACATCAAGAAAAGATTGGGAACAAGGTTATATACAAGGTTTAGATCTTTTAGGATTTAAATACGAAAATAGAACAGAACCATTTCAAGGAGCTTCAGGTGCAACACACCCTGTGTTAGCAGAAGCTGTAACACAATTTCAAGCTGGAGCTTACAAAGAATTATTACCGGCTGAAGGACCGGTCAGAACACAAGTTGTTGGTAAACCAGATCCAGCGAAAGAAGCTCAATCACAAAGAGTTAAAGATTATATGAATTACGAGCTAATGGAAAAGATGGAAGAGTATGAACCTGAGTTTGATCAAATGTTATTTCATTTACCACTCGCAGGTTCTACATTTAAAAAAGTTTATTACGATGATTTATTAGGTAGAGCTGTATCAAAATTTATTCCAGCAGAAGATTTAATTGTTCCATATAGTGCTACATCTTTAGATGATGCAGAGTCCATTACACACTCAATAAAAATGTCAGAAAATGATTTACGTAAACAACAAGTAAATGGTTTTTATTCTGATGTAGAATTAGGTCCTCCTGGTGTAGATACAAATGATGAGTTAACTAAAAAAGAAAGAGAACTTACAGGGACTAAAAAAACAGGTAGACAAGAAGATATTTATACTTTGTTAGAGTGTCATGTAAATTTAGATTTAGAAGGCTTTGAAGATAAAGATGATGAATTAAATCCAACAGGAATTAAATTACCCTACATAGTTACGGTTGAAGAAGCTAGTCAAAAAGTTTTATCTATCAGACGTAACTATGAACCAACTGATCCAAAGAGAAATAAAATCCATTATTTTGTCCACTTTAAATTCTTACCGGGTCTTGGATTTTATGGCTTTGGATTAATTCACATGATTGGCGGACTGAGCAGAACCGCAACGGCTGCTCTCCGTCAATTATTAGATGCAGGAACTTTATCTAATTTACCTGCAGGATTTAAACAAAGAGGTATTAGAGTTAGAGATGAAGCATCACCATTACAACCAGGTGAATTTAGAGATGTAGATGCACCAGGTGGAAATTTAAGAGATGCATTTATGCCTTTACCATATAAAGAACCATCACCTACATTATTACAATTAATGGGTGTTGTGGTTGGTGCAGGACAAAGATTTGCAGCGATAGCTGATATGCAAGTTGGTGATGGTAATCAAAACGCTGCTGTGGGTACAACGGTTGCTCTTCTTGAGAGAGGATCAAGAGTTATGTCTGCAATACATAAAAGATTATATTCTGCGATGAGATCAGAGTTTAAATTATTAGCAAAAGTTTTTAAAACTTATTTACCTCAAGCTTATCCATATGATGTTGTTGGTGGTCAAAGAGAAATTAAACAATTAGATTTTGATGAAAGAGTAGATATTTTACCTGTCGCAGATCCAAATATTTTTTCAATGGCACAAAGAATTACAATTGCTCAAACAGAATTACAGCTTGCATCATCAAACCCACAGATCCATAATTTATATTTTGCGTATAGAAAAATGTATGAAGCGCTTGGTATTAAAGATATTGATGCAATTTTACCTCCACCTGCTCCAATGCAACCCATGGATCCTGCATTAGAACATATAAATGCTTTGGGTGGTAAACCTTTTCAAGCTTTTCGTGGTCAAGACCACAGAGCACACGTTACAGCTCACTTAAATTTTATGTCTACTAACATGGTTAGAAACAATCCACCAATTATGGCTGCCATGCAAAAAAATATTTTAGAACACATCAGTCTAATGGCACAAGAACAGGTAGAATTAGAGTTTGCAGACGTCTTACAACAAGCACAACAAATGCAAATGATGGCACAACAAGATCCAGCAGCTGCGCAACAGCTACAAAAAATTTCTCAAGACATAGAAGCAAGAAAATCTGTGTTGATTGCAGAGTTAACAGCTGATTTTGCTAGAGAAGAAAAAGAAATTACATCACAATTTGATTCTGACCCACTTTTAAAACTAAAATCACGTGAAGTTGACCTTAGAGCAATGGAAAATCAACGTAAAAAAGAAGCTGATGAAGCAAAATCAGAACTTGATAGAGCAAAATTAATGCAAGCAAGAGAATTAGCTGAAGATAAAATGGAACAAAACGAAGATTTAGCTAAATTAAGAGCAGGTGTAAGCCTTGCAAAGACTGGAGTACAGCAAGCAGCGATAATTACGGAGGATAATTAATGCCATTAAACAAAAAAGGTAAAAAAATAATGAAATCCATGAAAAAACAGTATGGTAAGAAGAAGGGTGAAAAGATATTCTATGCATCTAAGAACAAAGGTGTTATAAAAGGAGTAAAAAAAGGAGTATAAATGCAAAAACTAGATAAAATCAAACCAGTTCAAGTCGGTGAACAACAAGTTGAGATAGATCCTAGATCTAAAACAACTGCTGACAAAGCTTTTAACTACATTGGCACAGGAAAACCTGAAATGCCGGTTGGTGGTCAAAAAAGAATGCTGGCAGAGAAAAAAAGAAACTCTAAAGCGTACTAATCATGTGGTTATCGGCGATTAAATTAGCCGTTTCTGCTGGAAGTAAGATTTATGCTAACAAGCAGAAAACGAAAATGGCAATGTCGGATGCACAGCTTATGCATGCCGAGCGTATGGCTCGTGGTGACGAAGCTTACCAAGGTAAATTGTTAGAGGCTAGACAATCAGACTGGAAAGACGAGGCAGTTTTGATAATTCTTAGTTTGCCCGTAGTGGTGCTTGCATGGGCAGTCATATCGGACGACCCAAGTGCCATGGACAAAGTAAAATTGTTCTTCGAGATGTTTTCGCAGCTCCCTTCATGGTTCACAAACCTTTGGATCCTTGTAGTCGCGAGTATTTATGGTATAAAGGGTACACAAATTTTTAGAAACGGAGGAAAAAAATAATGCCAAACAAAAGATTTAACAAACAAGTTCCTGCATTTAAAGCTGGTGGTAGAGCTGGTAAAATGGGTGGAGGAATGATGATGAAAAAACCTATGATGAGAATAGGTGGTGACGTTGAAAAAATAAAAAAAGCATTTGGACCTAAAAAAAAGAAAAATAAAAATCTTAAAAAGGTCGATGCTAAAAAAAACCCAGGTCTAGCTAAACTACCAACTAGAGTTAGAAATAAAATGGGATTTATGAAAAAAGGCGGCAAAGTTTAATAATGGCTCGTCCAGGTTTATACGCAAACATCCACGCTAAAAGAAAACGTGGTGGTAAAATGCGTAAAAAAGGTGCAAAGGGTGCTCCGACGGCAGCTAACTTTGCAAGAGCAAAACAAACAGCGAGAAAAAGATAATGACTAAACTATGTCCAAGAGGTAAGGCCGCAGCGAAGCGAAAATTTAAAGTGTATCCGTCAGCATATGCTAATGCCTACGCTTCTAAAATTTGTGCCGGTAAAATTAAAGATCCATCTGGTGTAAAGAGAAAAGATTTCAAAGGACCTAAACCTAGTAAAGCTATGGGTGGTTCTATAAAACCAGCTAAACCAAAAATGATGGGTGGTGGATTAACTGAAGCTACTGCAAGATTAAAAAGACAAGGTTTAAAAGGCGGTGGAATCTGTACAAAAGGAATGAATAGGGAAGCCGTCGGAAA